>Ga0307478_10002611_pt1 | contig 13946 bp, 7 predicted proteins | sample atmos_gasesECM4C_2_FD_203713 | JGI IMG/M metagenome (GOLD analysis project Ga0307478, IMG submission 203713) | Hardwood forest soil microbial communities from Morgan-Monroe State Forest, Indiana, United States - atmos_gasesECM4C_05 | ecosystem: Environmental > Terrestrial > Soil > Temperate...
ACCATCGCTGCGCCACACACGGCACTTAAGGCAAGCACACTTAGAACGAAACGTCTCATCGTTTCTAAATCCTCCCTGGAATTCGTTTCTTTGTTTATACAAGGAAAAGTGGCCGGATGCATGTCCAGCCCCTGTGTTGTTTCCAAGTGTGCCCAATCGAATCAGAAGATGAACTTCAAACCAAGCTGGATGGCGCGGTTGCTGCCGGAGCCCAACACGGGGTTGAAGGCGGCGTTGTCCGGCGTGGAACAGCCACAACCGAATGCACCGGCCTGTGACGGATCGGCAGTTGCACCTTGGCCATAGGTACTGGTGCCGCCATTCGGATTGGCGAAATTGGGATGGTTGAATATGTTGAACGTTTCCACGCGGAACTGCGCCTTCATCCGTTCTCCAAATTTGAAGCTCTTGCTAACCGAAAGATCGACGTTGTGGAAACCGGTATCGCGGAAAATGTTGCGGCCCATGGTGCCAAAGGTTCCGAGAGCCGGCGGAAGCAGCATGGAGTTGCCATTCACATAGCAGCCGCCTAAGTTGAGCGCCGCGGTGTTCGGGCCAGGGCTGCCACCATCCAGAGCAAGGGCTTTCGCAGCGCAAGCAGAAGAAGCACCTGGCGCGAAAAACGGCAAGCCGTTTGGTCCTTGTGACTTGAAGTCAGACGGATTTCCAAAAAAATTCCAGCGGTCTGCCAGCTCTCCGGTTCCGCTGAAATCGAAAGATTGGTCATTCACGTTCCACGGCTGTCCGCTCTGCACGGTGATGATGGTATTGACCTGCCAGCCTTCGAGGAGCTGGCTCTTGGTCTTTTTCTCTGGAAGCGTATATGTAATAGAAACCGTCAAGCGATGACGGAGGTCTTCGTCGCCACTGGCGTGGTCCAAAAGCGGATTTGCGCTGTCCTTGGGGAGGAACGCTACCCAGTTTGAAGAGAGGTCATCCAAGGCATGTGAAAAGGTGTAACCCGCTACGAAATCGAGGCCGTGATAGTTGCGGCCAGTAAACGTGGTTTGCAAACCGTGGTACGTCGACCCGTAAAAATTCGAGAGGTAGTTGATCAATGCAAGGTAGGGGAACTTGCCATTCAGTGTGAATGGCCGAGCCGCGGTCTCAGCGTCTCCGTCTGCCGCGCCTGCGAGAATTGCCGCGGGGGTCCATCCGGAGCCGGCGGCTGGCTGATTGAGATCCACCACGCCGGGGAGCTTTACGGCGTGATTGCCGACGTAGGAGACGTCGAGACCAAGCTTGCCGGAGAAAGCATGTTGAATGCCCAGCGTCCAGTTCTCGACGTAAGGAGTGCGGAAATTGCGATTCATGGCGAAGGTGTTGCAGGGGGACGCGCTGCTACACTGTACGAGTGCAGTAACGCTAGATGGATAAATTGGAGTAGTTTGATTCTGCCAGTTAAGGCCGGATCCTGGGATGGTGACCCCCGTCGTGAAAATATTTCCGACGCCGGCGCAACCTGTCGGGCACGCCGTGTCGAAAATCGTTGCGCCGGTGGGAACGGCGCCGAGGCCAAAAAGGGTCGCGCTGTTTTGGAGGTTCTGCTGAGACATGTAGGTACTCATGGACAGCAGATCGTAAACAATGCTGCCCCCGGCGCGGACGACGGTCGTTCCCCTACCACTCACATCCCAAGCAACTCCCAAGCGCGGAGAAAAATTCTTGTGGTCGGGGTTGTAGATCGAACTGATGTTCTTGCCTACTTGTTCAAAGCCGACTGAAGGCTCCCAGTTGCCGAAGAGATTGTTGGCCTCCGTGGGAACAGCCTGGAATTCGTAGCGCAGCCCCAGGTTGAGGGTCACTTTCTTGGTGATGCGCCAGTCATCCTGCAAGTAGCCAGCGTAAAGCCACTGCGAGATGTTGCGGGTGGGATCTCCAGCCAAGAAACCGGCGTTCAACGGATTGCCAGTGAGAAAAGATTCCAGATCAGCAAATTTGATCCGGCCTCGCCCGCCCCGGTAAGTGGCTTGATGGACCAAGTCCCTTCGGAGCTCGCCGCCGAATTTGAAAGCATGCTTGCCGCGCAAGTAAGAGACCTGATCGATGAAGTCATAGACCTTATCCGGCCCGACAATCTTTGGAAAGTTGTGGAAGGCACCCAGCTGCGAGAAGAAGCCGCCGCCCAACCCGACTCGGACGTCCGGAATTCCGCTCAACAAGGGATTGGAAATGCCAGTATTGATCTTATAGGGAAATGTCGTATCGTCAGGGATAATTTGGAGAACGTAGTGGGTGAAGCCTCCGCGGAACTCGTTGGCCCAATTGGAACTCGGCGTCCAAGCCCAGTGGCCGGAGGTGGATTGTGCGCGGGAATGGACCTTGGTGCGGAATTGAGCGAGGAGCTCGAAGAAGTCCATGCCCACGATGGTGTCATTGCCAAAGAAATAAGAGCCGCTCAGGGCATTATGGTCGTTGATGTGGTAGTCCACTTTCCCTAGTGCGTTCTTCGAGCTGTTCTCGTTGGGAAAGGTGAGATTGACGAACGTTCCCTGCCCTGCGTTAGGAGTATAGAATCCCAACAAATAGCTGCTGAGCGGGTTCACGACAAAGCCCGCGTTTTGCGCGACGAGGTCAGCCGTGGCATCAGGTATGCTGATTGTGCAGTCGCCGGTGGCAAGCACCACGCACCCGTTGCCACCACCCCCCGCAATGGAAGCCGTTGTCGGGACGTGCCCTGGAAGCGCATTGCCGACGGTATAGCGCTGAGCTTCAAACGCGCCAAAATAGAAGAGCTTGTCCTTGATGATGTGCCCCCCTCCGGTGGCACCGAATTGCTCGAGCTCGACGGGAGTCTTCGGCGTGCCAACTGGATCGAAATAGTTGCGAGCATCAAAGGAGTCGGAGCGGCCGAAAGCATAGGCGGTGCCGTGAATGTCGTTGGTACCTGATTTCAAGCCGACGCTGGTGATAGCGCCGGGTTTCCAGCCGAATTCAGCCTTGGGGTTAACCTGGGTATTGAACTCCTGAATGGCATCAATGGGAATAAGCGTCGCGGCATCGCCGAGCACCGCAGCCGCGTTGGTCACGCTGAGGCCCATAAAAGCTTCGTCATTGGTGATGCCGTCGACGATGAAACTGGTGTCCTCGGGACGAATGCCGTTGGTGGTTTGGGTCCAAGGGCCGCCGCCCGGGTAAACCGAAGTGCCCGGACGCAGAGTGAGAAGGTTCTGGTAATTGCGGCCGTTTAGCGGAAGGTCATTGATAATCTCGTTGCTGATGGTGCCACCGAGCGTGGAGGAGGTGGTATCCACCATCGGGACTTCCTCGGTAATGATGATCGTTTCGTTCGTTGAACCAGTCTGCAGGACGGCGTCGATGCGTACGTCCTTACCGACTTCCAGCAAAATGTTCTTGCGCTCAAAGGTCTTGAAACCTTTGTACTCCACCTTAACTGTATACGTACCCGGCAAGAGATTGATCGCGACGTAGGCGCCATCAGCGTCCGTCGTCAAGTTTTGGGAGACACCTCTGGCAACGTCCCTGACGCTTACAGCGGCCTTGGCCACATTGCCGCCGGACTGGTCGGTGACTACACCTGAGATTCTCGCCGTATCGCCCTGCGGGAATGCGGGTGTGCAGATTAGAAGGCCGGCACAAATTGTTGCCAGTGCCCAAGCGACCTTCTGGAGGCTGGCACGCGCGAGCAGGGTGCGCAGCCGAAAATTGGAATGCATGAGGACCTCCCCCAAGAAATAGGTATAACCGCTGTACCACCATAGTCGAAGGACTGTCAAGTGTTTCCTTGATGTTATGAATACGAAAGTTCGATGGGCGGTCGGGAGAAGAACCGTGGTCTAAAGGTCTGGCCAGTCGATAGTCTATAGCGTACCGACGAAATTCGAGAAGTACCGGGGTGTTCTGATAGCGCGATTCCCTGGGGCACATAGACCGTCTGAAAGCGGTCGGTCACGAGCGAAGAGATGATCGTAAGCCTGCGCTTGCAACTTGGCGTTAGTCACTATAATGTTAGTGCGACTATCAAGATGTGTTGCGCATCAAGCGGCGCACCATGCAGGCCCTCAAGGAGGAAATCGCACCATGCGCCACGCGAAAGTGGCTGGCAGAGAATCGCTCGCAGTCGGCGGAAGAGTTAAGGACCACGGGGACTCAAGATTGAAACGCGGCTACCTCCCTAACGAAGAGGCACCGAGCGGGCAAATACCGGGCCTTCGCGAACGCAAGAAGGCGAGGCTGCGGCAGCAGATCATCGATACCGCTATTAAATTGTTCCGCAAGCGCGGGTACGAGAATACGCGTATCGATGACGTCGTAGAAATTCTCGAAATCAGCCAACCAACCTTCTTTCGTTACTTCCCGACCAAGGATGCTGTTTTGCGTGAAGTCGGCAGGCGCGGCTTTACCTGCCAAACGGAGCGGCTCAAGTTTGAGCTTAGCAGTGATGCTACGACGGCTGAGCGCTTGCGCCGGTTTTACAAGAGCGTGGCTCGCACAGCGGAAGCTGACCGGCCTCTGTGGCAGGCTGTCGTGCTGTCGGGAGCGATGGATCCGGTGCGTACACCCGACATGCGTGAGCCTGAGCAAGCCACGGTCCGGTTGCTCCGCGAGATTCTGGAGCAGGGCCAAGCGAGTGGAGAGGTCACTCGCGACTTTCCGATCGTCCACCTCGCCGAGTTCATGGAAGGCCTGTACACGACCGTGGTTCGTCAATGGGCCGTGGACCTTACTGGGCCGCACAAACTGACCGAGCGGGTGGACAGCGCCGTAGAATTCTTTATTCGCGCCGTCAAGAGCTGACCCTTGCTGTTGAAAATGGCAGTGCCCATCGAAATGCGCGTCCGCGTCATTGTGTCAATGGGATGGGCGGAATGAAAGCTGCCATCCTGCGCGAATTCAAAAAGCCACTCGCCATCGAAGAAGTTGAGCGTCCGAAGCCGGGTGCCGGGGAAATCCTCATTAAAGTGGAAGCCTGCGGCGTGTGCCATTCTGATCTGCACGTGGCCGACGGAGACTGGGCGCAACTGGCCCGCATCGTCAAGAGACCTTTAATTCTTGGGCACGAAATCGCCGGTCGTGTTGTCGAGAAGGGTGCGGCGGTGCAGGAGCTGCAAATCGGCGACCGCGTCGGTGTTCCCTGGATTCATTGGACTTGCGGAGAGTGCGAGTTCTGCCGTGAAGGGAACGAAAACCTTTGCCCAAAGCAGAAGATCACCGGAGTGACGGTGGATGGAGGGTATGCCGAATTTGTGAAGGCGCCGGCGAGCCACGCGGCGAAGATTCCGAATAGTCTCTCCTCCGTTGATGCAGCACCTCTTTTCTGTGCTGGAGTTACGGTCTATCGCGCACTTAAATACGCGAAGATTAAGCCGGGCCAGCGACTGGCAGTTCTTGGCATCGGCGGTTTGGGGCATCTCGGCGTTCAGATTGCCCGCGAGATGGGAACGGAAGTGACGGCGATCGATATCTCAGAGGGGAAACTCAACCTGGCAAAGCACTTAGGGGCATCCACCACCCTGAATGCTGCTGCGTCCGACGTTGTCAAAGAGATGCGTAAGATTGGCGGTGTCCACGTGGCGCTTGTGACTTCTGCCGCGAAGGCAGCCTACGAAATGGCCTTCTCTTGCTTGCGGCCGACTGGGACGCTTCTCGTCGTTGGCTTGCCAGCCGAAAGCATTTGCTTCCCGCCGATCCTGATGGCCAGTCTGGAAGTGCGCATTCGAGCATCCGCAGTAGGCACGCGTCAAGACCTGCGGGAGGTGCTAGCAATGGCAGAAGCAGGCAAGGTACGCTGCCAGGTTGGAGCACGGCCTCTTACGGAAGCGAACGACGTGATGGATGCCTTGCGCCATGGCCAAATCTCCGGCCGAATTGTCCTGGTGATGTCCTAAATCGCACGCGGCATAATCCCAACCAAAAATTCAAGGAATCGGGTTGACCACGCCTGTTCTTCTGCTGAAAGAAGTGTGCGAAGGGGAGGCCCTTCGGAACGGGGGTGGGTAAGGTTCCTAAGGTGGTTCGCCACTGGGTATTGACGTTAGTTGCTAATATGTGATACGGACTATCACAATATTCGACAGTTCTGCCGAGGGGGCAGGGTTCAAGAACGGCGCGAGAGTCTTAAACCCCATGCCTGAGTGGTGTTGCATTCTCTTGGTCGAGTTGAAGTAGTGGCGTCGACAAGAAACCTTGTCCGTCGCGAACTCATCTTCAGAGGAGTACGCAAACTTGAGTCCGATCAAAACCGTGCACAAGGTGCCTTCGAGGAAACAGGAGGAGCTATGAAATCGACCTTACTGGCAGGTCTATTCGTATTTATGTTGTGTTTGTTGCCGATCGGCCCAGTTGCTTCTGCTCAGGGGGTCGGCTCCTCGGGCGACATTAGGGGCACTGTCACTGATCCCGCAGGAGCCGTTATTCCAAAAGTTCCCATTGTTGCGGAAGATACCGAAAAGGGTATTCGGCGCACTTCGGTGACCGACGAGAACGGGCAGTACGAGTTTATCGGTCTCCCTCCCACCACTTACCGCGTAACCGCAAAAATCTCCGGCTTCCAAACGGAAATCTTGACAGACGTCGTTGTCAGCGTGGGGCAGACCGTCATCCTCGACATCCACATGAGAATATCGTCGGGACGGGAAATAGTAGAGGTGTCCACAGAACCCCCCGTCGTGGAAACGGAGCGCGGGCATCAGGCCGACACCGTCAGCGAACAATACATCAGGGAACTCCCGATAGACCGCCGCGACTACCTCACTTTCACCTTGCTCATGCCGGGCGTCTCCGATTCTACCCGGCTCGCTCAAGACCAGGATTTTCGCGTTAAGCAGACGCCGCAGAGTGGGCTTTCCTTCTATGGAAGCAATGGCCGAGGCAACAGTGTGACCGTGGACGGCGGTGAAGCCAACGACGATTCCGGCGGCGTCCGTTTAAACCTGAGCCAGGAAGCCGTTCAAGAGTTCCAAATTAACCGCAGCAACTATTCGGCGGAGCTGGGCGGTGCGAGCGGCGCCGCCATCAACATCGTCTCGAAAACAGGCACGAACAAGGTCCACGGTAGCCTTTACGGATTTTTCCGCAACGACGCCCTTGACGCTGCCGACCCCTTCGCGACCAGCCAGGCGCTCAAGCCAGGGGATACCTTCAATCCCAGCCTACCGGACTCCCAGGGCAAGAATGTGAAAAACTCCCTGAGCCGCCAGCAATATGGTGGCGCGGTCGGTTTTCCGATCAAGAAAGACAAAACTTTTCTATTCGCCGCGTTCGAGGGACTCCGCCAGGACGCGCAAAACGCCGTTCCCTTACTGACTACCACAAAGATTTTCCGGCCGGACGATGGGTCCTCGATCATCTTCAATGGAAATAGGTTTGGCAACAATCAAGTCGCCATATTTAACGGGCTCGCTGCCTCGACCGCGCCGTCAGTACCATGTCTCGGTGGTCCGGTAGGTACCGCAGTAGCGGCGACGTTACCACCTCCCTTTACTAACATGAAAAACTTGCCCCCACCGGTATGTGCGGCCGTGCTGAACGGCGCATTGACCGTCAACCCAGCCACCAGCCCGGTGAGTTTATTCCTCTTGCACCAATTCGAAAACAATGGCGGCGTAATTCCCTACAACGCCCGCAGATACCAGGCCTCTGGCCGCCTGGATCATCATTTCAACGACCAAAATCAATTGACTCTGCGCTACAACTACACCCACGATTTGGAGCAGTCTCCCGACGTGCAATCGCTCACCGGTTTCTCTCGCGGCAGCTCTATTCACGCCTATGACAACACTCTTCAAGTCGGCTGGTTCCACCTCTTCAGCCAATCGGTGCAAAACGCTTTTCAAGCGCAGTGGAACTATTCCATTTTCAATGTCATTCCCAATGTTCCGGGAGAAATTGGCCTGGACATTCCCGGCTACGGAAATTTCGGCACGCAAATTTTTATTCCCAGCTTGACCATCATGCGCCGACCCGAAGTTTCCGACAGCTTGACGATACTCCGCGGACGTCACACCTTCAAATTTGGCGGGGAATTCCTGTACCGTGGGAATCATAGCGAATCTCACACTTTCTTTCCGGGGCGTTTCTTTTTTGGCCCTCTGCCCGGGAGCCTTCTTAGCCCGTGCCTTGCAAATCCGGGTGGCTCTCCTACGTCGACCACGGCCCCGGGCTGCGGCCTCGCCTCAACAGTCTTCCCAGCAGGGATCAACGCCATCCAATCGGGGGCTTTCGGCCTTCCCCAGTTCTACCAACAGGGCTTCGGGAATCCTAACTACGACTATCCCAGGCCGTTTACTGCGTTGTATTGGCAGGACGCCTGGAAAATCACCAATAATTTCACGCTGAATTATGGCCTCCGCTACGAACTGGACGCCCAGTACGGGCCGCTCAAGAGCGACAAAGACAATTTCGCTCCACGTGTCTCCTTCGCCTGGGATCCCTTCAAGAATCACAAGACGGTGATTCGTGGCGGCTTCGGCATCTTCTATTCTCAAATCTACGGCCAGATTGCCGATGTGATCCAGACTCTAGGCAATGTCAACAATACACGCCAAATCGCCAACCTTTTGGTTCCCCTGACCGGCGATCCTCTGGACCCTAATATTACCTCCGCGAGTATCTTCGGCGGACTCTTTGCCCAAGGCTTGGTCCAGTGCACCATCCCAACCGCCGGCAACACGGCTTGCGTAACCCCACAAGCTCTTCAGAGTGTGACTAAGACTTCGATCACCCCGAATGGCATCGTCGTTACCAATACAGGTCCGCTTCCTCCGCTCACCGTCATCTTCACCGGCCAGCCCAACTATCAGAACCCTTACGCTGAACAGGCTTCCGTAGGAGTTGAGCGGGAAATCGCCACCGGCTTTTCGATTTCCTTGAGCGGAATTTATTCTCATACCCTGAGACTGCCTGTGGCCATCGACGTCAACGCTCTGCCCGCGCCCATGACCACCGTTCCCGGCACCCTGATGGCTAATGGGAAACCTGCGTCATTCCGGAATTGGAGGGGCACCAGTTGTCCCGGCGGCGGCTTTGGAACCTGCTTCATCAACCCGCTCATTGTGCAGGCCGACCAATATAGCTCTCAAGCAAGTGCTCTCTATGAGGGCGGCATCATCGAGGTCAAGAAGCGCTTCGGCAACAACTTTACGCTCATCGGGAATTATACCTACAGCAAAGCGTTCGACACCGCGACGGACTTCAACAGCGACTTTGGCCCGCAGGACAATACCGCTCTCTCCGCGGAACGCGGTCTCTCCGACTTCGACCAACGCCACAAATTCGTCGCCGCCGCCGTCATCGATAGCCCGTGGAAAAATAAATTCGCCTCCGGCTTCGAGCTTGCTCCCATCGTTCGCTACAACAGCGGCCACCCCTTCAACCTCCTTGCCGGGGCTGACGTCAACGGCGACAATCACTCCACCAACGACCGCCCCATCGGCGCCGGCCGCAACAGCGGCCTGGGGCCCAGTTATGCCGACTTCGACATGCGCCTTTCCCGCTTCTTCAAGTTTGGCGAAAAGGCCAGCCTGCAATTGGTGGCGGAAGGTTTCAACATCCTCAACCGGACGAACTTCGCTAGCGTGAACAATGTGGTCGGACCGAATTTCGGTCTCATTCCGGCAGCTGGCGGCGCGGGGGCTACAACGTTCAACGTGAAAGGAACGACTGCGGTGTCACCGAGCCAACCGCTGGGCTTTACTTCGGCATTTGTGAAGCGGGAGATTCAACTCGGCGTGCGGATCAGTTTTTAGAGGCCGCCATCGACGATGGCGAAAATCTTCAGGCAGAAACGCCAAGTTTCCGTCTTGCACGATTAGTGCGCTCGGATTGTGAAGCATATGCAGTTTCGCGTTGTCCCGAGCGGGATGATGAGGCTGGAGTCTTCGACGAACCATTGCTCGGCGGAAACTTATCGAAGGAGAAGAAGGCGCGGTGAAGGAAGCGGTCCAGTCGGTTGCTGTGAAGGAACTCTTTGACCTGTCGGGACGCGTGGCGATTGTCACCGGCGGCTCTGTCGGGCTCGGACGCCAGATGGCCGAAGGCTTGGCAGAGATGGGTGCCAACGTAGTGCTTTGCGCTCGCAAGAAAGAGCGTTGCGAACAAGCAGCGGAAGAATTGAGGCTGCTCGGCGTGAAAACCTTGGCTCTAGGCTGCGACGTGAAGAACCCCGACCACGTGCAAGTGGTTGTGGACGCGACGGTCGCCCAATTCGGCCGGATCGACATCTTGATCAACAATGCCGGTACATCCTGGGGTGCTCCCGTCGAAGACATGCGACTGGAGCACTGGAACAAAGTGATTGAGACGAATCTAACTGGGACGTTCCTTTTTTCGCAGGCAGTTGGCAAGGTCATGGTTCCGCAGCGCCGCGGAAAAATGATTAATATTGCTTCGGTTGCCGGGCTCCGCGGCGCGCCTCCGGAGTTTCAGGCCATTGGCTACCATGCAAGTAAAGGCGGCATAATCGCATTCACCAAAGACCTAGCGTGCAAGTGGGGAATTCACAACATCCAGGTGAACGCCATCGCTCCTGGGTGGTTTCCAACCAACATGTCGCAGGTAGTCATCGAACGAAACAAGGATGCTTTCCTGGGCAAGATTCCTCTGCGACGTTTTGGCAACGAGCAGGATTTGAAAGGCGCTGCCGTGTATCTCGCTTCCGGTGCGTCTGATTACGTCACTGGACATGTGCTGGTGGTGGATGGAGGGCAGACCGCTTAGACGTGGCGGGCTTCAAGATGAATATTCCGCTTACACCTCTTCGATGTTTGCGCTATGCGGAACAACAGTATTCGCATCGGACCGCCGTGGTGTGTGGGAACGAGCGATTTACCTACGGACAATTTGCCGACCGCGCGGCGCGGCTGGGTGGCGGGCTGAAAAGTGCGGGTGTCCAGCCGGGTGACCGCGTCGCGTTTCTCAGCATGAATTGTCACCGGCTGCTCGAAGCATACTACGGTGTTCTGGAAGCCGGGGCGGTGCTGCTTCCACTGAACGTACGGCTTGCACCTCAAGAGCTTGCCTATATCTTGAATGATTCCGGGGCGAAAGTGCTCTTTCTGGAGAAAGAGTTCCTCAGCCTTGTCGACTCTTTTCGCAAGGAACTCTCGAAGGTGGAGTCCTTTTTCATCCTTGATGGTCCGTCACAAACCAACTGGCTTTCTCCTGACAGTTATGAGGACCTTCTCGCCGTGGCGTCGCTTTGCCGAGCAGACATCATGGAAATTGACGAGGATGAAGTGGCCGAGCTTTTTTACACCAGCGGCACCAGCGCCAATCCCAAGGGCGTGATGTTGACGCACAGAAATGTTTATCTGCATGCCCTCCACGTTTGCCTGACCTTTGACCCGACGCGGGACTTCGCCCAGCTGCACACGATTCCTTTGTTTCACGCCAACGGCTGGGGCGTCGCGCATATCCTCGCGCTCATTGGCGGAAAGCACGTCATTCTTCGGCGCTTCGACTGCGGACAAATCTTCAAACTGATCGAACAGGAGCGCATTTATACGATGTGTCTCGTGCCCGCGATGGCCATCGCCCTGGTCAATTCGCCGGACCGGCAGAAACACGATTTGAGCAGCTTGGAGAGAGTCATTATCGGTGGCGCGGCATCTTCTCCGACTCTGGTGCGCGAAGTTGAAGAGAAGCTCGGGGTCGCCTGCATCTCAGGCTATGGCCTTACGGAAACATCACCGGCGCTCTCGCATTCCTTCATCAAGCACGGATGCGAATGGAAAGGCGAACAGAAGTTCGCACGGCAGGCCATGACCGGATTTGCCGATCCCGGGATCGAGATGCGCGTCGTGGACGATCGAGACATGGATGTTCCCCGCGATGGCAAAACCGTCGGGGAAATCATCACCCGCAGCGACGGGGTCATGAAAGGCTATTGGAATCAGCCCGAAGCGACAGCCGAAGCGTTGCGCGGACAATGGTTCCATACCGGCGACATGGCCAGCATCGACCCGGACGGCTACCTGCTGATTGTGGACCGCAAAAAGGACATCATCAACAGCGGCGGAGAAAACATTTCGTCGCTCGAAGTGGAAAAGATGCTCATGGCCCATCCGGGAGTACTGGAGGCCGCTGTGATTCCGGTGCCGGACGAAAAGTGGGGCGAAGTGCCGAAGGCGCTGGTGGTTTTGAAACCTGGGTCGCAGCCAAGCGAGAGCGAGCTGATTGAATTCTGCCGTTCGCGCCTGGCGCATTACAAGTGCCCGCGTTCGGTCGACTTTTACGAGAGCTTGCCAAAGACCGGGACCGGAAAAATCCTGAAAAAGAATTTGCGCAAAAAATACTGGGAAGGCCAAGAGATGTTACGCCCGGAATTTGCGATAAATAAGGCAAGAGACATTACGGGTTAGCTCCGGCTTTCTTGATCGTTAGCCGGTTTCAGCAAGAGAATCGGATCGTCTCCTCGGCTGGGGCCGGAGCCCGATTTCGGGTTAGGAAGGAATCTTCGCGATGGACCTGAATCTCTCACCGGAAGAGCTCCAATTCCGTGATGAGCTCCGTGAGTGGTTGCGCTCCAATATGCCTCGCGATTGGAGTGAATGGAGGGAAAAACCGATTGAGGAATCATTCCCGTATTTGAGGGCGTGGCAACGGAAGCTGCACGAGGGCCGCTGGGCCGCTGTGTCATGGCCAAAGGAGTACGGAGGACGCAGCGCGACGCTCGCGCAGCAGGCCATTTTTTGGGAAGAGATGGCGCGAGTGGAAGCGCCGCCCATGGCCAACGCGCTTGGCTTGGGGCTGATCGGTCCGACGATCATCGGGTATGGAACGGACGAACAAAAGAAACGGTTCATCCCTAAAATCCTCAGCGCGGAGGAGATTTGGTGCCAGGGATTTTCCGAACCAAACGCCGGCTCCGATCTTGCCAGCTTGCAAACGGAGGCGCGGCTGGATGGCGGCCACTACATCGTCAACGGCCAAAAAGTGTGGACGAGCTACGGCTGGGTGGGAAACTGGTGCGAGTTGGTTGTGCGCACCGACCCCGACGCGCCCAAGCACAAAGGTTTGACGGTTTTGTTGATTGATATGAAATCGCCGGGAGTTGAAGTGCGTCCCCTGCGCCAGATGACGGGGGAAAGTGAATTCAACGAGATGTTCTTCAGGGACGTCCGCGTGCCCGTGAAAAACATACTTGGCAAGGTGCATGACGGGTGGAACGTGGCGGTCAGCACGCTCATGCATGAGCGGGGCGCGTATGGCGCGCGTCTCCACCCTCTTTTCAAGCGCAACATCAACCGTTTGATCGAGCTGTCGCGAAAGTTTCAAAAGAACGGGCACTCGGCCGCCCAGGACCCCCTTGCACGCCAAAAACTTGCCCAATGCTACGCGGAGATTGAAATCATGCGCATGAACCAACTGCGCGCTTTCAGCCGCATCTCCGGTACCGGCGCTCCTGGCCCCGAGGGATCCATTCAGAAAATCTTCTGGAGCGAACTGAACCAGCGGCTCCAGCAGGTCGCGCAGGAAATCTTCGGTCCCTACGGTCAGCTGCTCGGCGGCGACAGCCAGGCAGTCGATAAAGGTATCTGGTCTTACGGCTACCTTCGCACGCGCGGAAATACTATCGAAGCAGGTACATCGGAAGTGCAGCGCAGCATCATAGGGCATTTTGTGCTGGGCCTGCCCAAGAGCTACTAGACGGAGACCCGATGGAATTCGGATTGAGTGAAGGCCAGGACTTTCTTAAAGACAGCGCTCGTAAGTTCTTTGCCGGTGAGTGTCCTGGCGCTGAAATGCGACGCCTGATGGAAACGGACACTGCTTACGACGCTTCGTTGTGGTCGAAGCTCACCGAACAGGGCTACACCGGCATCATTTTCCCGGAAGCATATGGCGGAGTCGGTCTCGGCAAAGTCGAACTCATGCTCCTGATGGAAGAGGCTGGACGTGCCCTCTTGCCCGGCCCCTTTTTCTCGACCGTTGTTCTGGCTGGATCCGTTTTGGAAGCCACGGGCGATCCCGCGTACAAGGAAAAA
>Ga0307478_10002612_pt1 | contig 13945 bp, 5 predicted proteins | sample atmos_gasesECM4C_2_FD_203713 | JGI IMG/M metagenome (GOLD analysis project Ga0307478, IMG submission 203713) | Hardwood forest soil microbial communities from Morgan-Monroe State Forest, Indiana, United States - atmos_gasesECM4C_05 | ecosystem: Environmental > Terrestrial > Soil > Temperate...
GCGCGACAAGATTTCGGAGCGCAGGGAGGCTTTCGAGAAGGAATACGAGCGGACTTCCCAGATTATCGAATCGCGGTTTGACGAGAACGTGCGCAGAGTGTTCAAACGCCTGCGGGAGGACTTGCCCCGAAGTCTTGCGGATCTTGATAGGGACATTGCCGACTTGGTGGATGGATACCTCGCCGCTCGTGCCGTTGAGTATCGACGTTTCGACGAGGCCGGGCGGGTCATTTTTGAACTCGCGCCTGGCTCCGCATTACCCGTTGAGGTAGGAGACGGACGGCGCTTTGCGACGGGAGACGCTAGGGGCCTAGCCGAAGCCGAGGCCTTGAACCTTGTACATCCCCTGGTTCACGTTGCGATCGCGCATGCCAGAACATGGTCAGGCGGAGACTCGGTCAAGCTGCAGATTCCTCCAGATTCCTCCTCGGAACTCACGGCGCTGACGGGGAAGGTGGGTCTTCTCTGTGTCGTGTTGGTCGACTACCTCGGCTTCGAGCCGGTTCAGCGGCTCGTCGCAGCTGCTGTGGTCGGTGGCACGCCGATTGATCCATCGCTGGCGGCCAAGCTCATCCGCGTGCAGGCAATTGCCCGTCCGGCATTGAAGGTTCCCATGGAGGCGCAATGGCTCGATGACGCGGTAGACGAGGCGGTATTCGTCGATCAGCGGGAGGTCGAGAAAGGCGAGCAGAGGCATTTCGAGGAGGCCATTGGTCAGCTTGAGAGGTTTGTCGAGGACAAAATTCTGGTGTGCCGCCGCGAGCGAGCAAGTATCGCTGAAAAGCTGCGGGCCGCGAAAGCTAGGCGTGACGAGATTGTCGGTTCTAGTGCCCGAGATCGGGTCGAAGCCGAGATTCTCCGATTGGCTACGAAGGACGAGAGTCTTGAGCACCGCATGAGTGCATTGGAATCCAGGGAGGACGAGGTATACAGAAGATGGCGCGACGAATATCACGACCTTCGTTATCGGGTGCCGACAGTGACCCGGCTGTTTCAGACAACGTTCCAGATCGCCGGACCGAACCTGGAGACGTCGTGCTGAGGCTGCTGCACACAGCCGACTGGCACCTCGGGCGACGCTTTCCGTCGTTTCCGGAAGAGGGACAGAAAAAGTTGTCACGGGCACGTATGGACGTGGTCGGGACGATTCTCGACGTGGCCCGGCGCAACGCGGTCAACGCGATAGTCTGCGTCGGCGACATATTCGACGATCCTGAACCAGCTCAGGACTTTTGGGACGGGCTTGCAAGGACCTTTCAAGGGCACGCTGGCGAGCATCCCCCTTTGTTTCTGATTCCCGGCAACCACGATCCGTTGACGCAAGAGTCCGTGTGGGCTCCAGGTCACGCATTTCGATCAAGGCTTCCCGCATGGGTGCATATCGTCGACCGTGATAATTTTTCATATGAGATCGCACCCAACGCGATTTTGTACGCGCGCCCTTGCCGTTCAAAGGCAGGCGAGAACGATCTGGCGATGGCGCTTCCGGCACGCGAATCTGGCGATGAACGGCTCCGCATCGGTTGTGTACACGGCTGCACCTTTGATATTGAGGGGTACCAGACGAACTTTCCTATTCGGCGGGATGCGGGCGTGCTACGCGGACTGGATTATCTCGCAATAGGAGACACGCATTCGTTTCGCGACGTTACCGAAAATCTGGCAGTGCCAACGGTATACCCAGGCGCTCCTGAGCCAACAAGTTTCGACGAAGCGGGTGCCGGCCGCGTCGCGCTCGTTGCGTTGTTCAGGCGGGGATTACGCCCCCGCGTCGATGCCGAGCCGGTTGCCTTCTGGCGGTGGATCGATGTGCGGTGCCGTGACATGAATGAGCTTCGCGCCTTATTGACTACTCCGGGTCTCGACCGCCACGTCGTCCGACTTCATCTCGATATGACGGTCTCCTTGTCCGAGGAGAGCGAAGTCGAGCGGATACTGCGAGACCTCCGAGGGACTGACGCGACACACGGCCGCGTTGGCGTCCTGGTGGAGGATCTGGCGAATCTGCGCCTACAAGTCGGTTCCGGGGATGCGTTCCCCGATGACCTTCCGCCGGTACTCAAAGATACCGTCGCACGACTAGACCGGCTTGTTGCCGGAGCGACGGATGAATCCGAGAAATCAAGAGCTACAAGGGCACTGGCGCATCTTTATAAGTTGCTGCAGAGCCACGATGCGACAGGCGGGCGCGATTTATGAGACTACACCGACTGCGTGTCGTCAGTTTCGCTGCGATCGGAAACGTGGACATCGAGTTCGGTCCAGGACTCAATGTGCTGTATGGTCCGAACGATCTCGGCAAATCCACTGTGGTTGCTGCGATCCGACTGGGCTTGCTGCTCCCCCACACATCTACGCATTGCGATCAATACGTCGGGTGGACAGGCAGTGACGATCCCGTTGTTGAGATGACGTTTGAAACTGAAGCGCAGCGTATCTGGCGGATTCGGAAGCAGTTCGGCAAGGGCGGCTCTTCGCTTCTCCAGGAGTCGAGGAATGGTCGGGACTTCGATGATGTAGAGCGCGGGAGAAAGGTGGATGCGAAACTACGTGAGATTCTGCGTTGGGGCATTCCGGAGCCTGGCGGTAGTGGCGGTGCCAAAGGGCTGCCTGCAAGTTTCCTTGCGACAGCGCTCCTGTCTCCGCAAGACGACGTGAGCGCCGTACTTCGCAATAGCTTGCAGAATGATCCGACCGGCAGTGGCAAGGAACAGATCGCCGCAGCATTGCAGGCAGTCGCGCAGGACCCTCTCTTTGTCGCGCTGCTTAGGGAAACGCAGGAGCGGCGGGATGCCGCGTACACCGACAAAGGCGCGAAGAAGACCGCCAGGGGGAGCGTCTTCAAGGCGGCCGCAGACCGACTGATCGAAACGAGAGATGAGAAGGAGGAGTTACAACGCATAGTGGTCGAATCGGAGGGCGCAGAGAGACAGTTGCGGGAGTTGACCGGTCGGCGCGCGCTGAAACAGGAGGCTTTGGCTGTCGCAACTAATCTCGTCGCAAGTCTCGAAGGGCTTGCTTCGCAGGCAATGTGTCGCTCCGCCGCGGCGGAGCAGGTGCGCATTACAGAGGAAGATGTACTGCGTATCAAGAAGATTGGGAGCGAAGTGGCAACGACGGAGCGAGAGGTCGCGGACCTGGCTGGAAAGATTGCTGAGGCGGAGCAAGCGCTGAATCTAGCGCGAGGTCGGCAAGTGGAGGCAGACACCGCCCTCAAAACCGCAGAGGAAGCGGCCCATGCAGAAGAATCTGATCCAGGCGTGACCGACACGGTTGTTCGCCAGCAGCTCGAACTTCAAAAGTCGGCGGCTGAACTGACGACGCGCGAAGCGCAGCAACGGATTGATGCCGCTCTAGCTGCACAGAAGCTTGTGGATACCGTGACTTCGGTCGAATGTGATCTCCAAGACGAACAGACAAAAGCCCACGGTGCTCTTGACGCCGCTTCCAAAGCGACAGCGGCAGCGAAGAAAGCTGGCGATGACCTACAACGATGCGACTTGCTTGAGCGAGCGCTGGATCTTCATGCTGCTGAGAAGCAAGTAAAGGATGCTCAAGCCGCAGTGGATAAAGATGCTGCTCTCCGAAGCCGCTTGGAGGCCACCTCCGGAGAACGGGTACGGTTGGCCGCGCAGCGCGCTGCGATTACGGTTCCGATTACTAGTGCTCTCGGCCCCATGCGTAAGCTCGCCCGAGAGCTCGACGCTGCGCGGGGCGCTCTTGATGTCGGCTTTGTCGTGACGGTGACTCCGAAAGCTCGCCTTGACCTGCGGGTTCAAAAAGATGGACAGGAAATCGATCCGACTTCCACGGCGCAACCATTCGATATCGAAGCCAACACAGAGGTAGAGGTCGTCATCGCCGATATTGCGAAGGTGCACGTTCGGGGTGGCCGGCGCGAGACTCAAAAGAAAGCGGAGGGCTTGGAGGATCGTTGGAATCGAGAAGCGGCGCCGCACCTCATTGCGGCGGGTGTCACAGAACTCGACGGCCTGGACGCGAAAATTGTTGAGGCTCAAGAGCTGGACGCCGGCATTAAGACGAAGGATGTGGAAATGGAGTCGCTCCGTTCCCAGATTGCTGCACTAGCCAGCGCGGCAGAGACGTTGCGCGAAGGATCTGACCGGGCAGCGACATGCCGGACCTCGCTCGGAGACGTCGGGCTCGATACATTGGCGGCAGAACTGCTGACGCTTGGCACAGATGCGACAGCGGGATTACGAAAAAGGCGGCAACAATTGTCACAGCAAGCGGAGGCGGCGCGAAGGTTGGCTGGCGAGGCGGCGAACGATCGCATATTAGCCGACGAGCGCACCCGGCATTCGAAGGCGGCGCTGGATGCGGCGCTCAAGGCGCGGGATGCGGCGCTGACGGCATTCCCGGAGGGAGCCGATGGGGCATTGGTTGCCGCACGGGCCGCACTCGCTGCCGGCGACGCTGAGAAGAAAAAGGTTGCCACGGAGTTCGCATCGCTGGAGCATACGATTGAGGCAAGAAAGAATCGCATCGACGCGGCTCTAGGGGGCGCGCGCAGGAATGCAGCGCAGACAACGACTGCAGTCGAAACTGCCCAAGGACAGTTAACGACCGCAAGAACGGACCATGCGTCGGCGCACGGTCGGCTGATCGAGTTACGAAAAAAACGCGATGCCGAGAATCTGGCGGCGGCCGAGACCAGGCTCCAACAAGCAAAGGAGTATCACGCTGCCCTGCCCGTCCCGGATCGGATCGTTACTGAAGAGGAGGTCAGCACCGCCCGGAATGCGGCGGCCGGCGTGAAATTGGATGTTGAAGGCATCGAGCGCGACATCCAGAGGGCGCACGGCGCTCTCGAACAGGTCGGCGGCGCTGTAGCCCGCGAGCGGCTGCGCGACGCGACCGAGGCGTTTGAGCTGGCGGAGCGTCAGGAAAGAGAAACCGAGGCGGAGTATGAGGCCTGGAGACTGTTGCTCGATCAGATGAAGGAGGCCGACGCCGCCCAGGCAAGCAACCTCGGACAGGCGCTTGTGCCCGCAATTGCCGGGCGATTCCAGGAATTAACTCAGCGACGATACCAGACGGTACAGCTCACCGCGCAGCTTGGCACAGAGGGTGTTATGGCTGCGGGGGCTCTGAGACCAACAAGCCTTATATCGGTCGGTACTCGCGAGCAATTGTCTACTTTGTATCGGCTGTCGCTGGCGGAGTATTTATCCACGACGATTGTCCTGGATGATCAACTCGTTCAAAGCGACGATAGCCGGATGGACTGGTTTCGAGCATTGCTTACCGAAAAGGCCCATAGTTTTCAGATCGTCGTCTTTACTTGTCGACCTAGCGACTATCTTGCCGCCAGTTCAATGGTGCCGTCCGGATCGGGGTTTCATACAGATACAGAGAATGGGTTCATTCGAGCGATTGATCTTGAGCGCGCATTACGGTCACGAAAGTAGCCAAATGAAGGGACTCTGTTGGCATGCCAACGAATGAACCCAAAATTTCCATTTGAATATCGAAAAGATTCTTGAAGGGGGAGTGCTGGTTCTTTGCAGAGATGGTCCCGGCGATGGCTCGATTCAGAGGTTACCAACGCAACGATTCGCCTCAGATGGTCTTGATCTGCCACCCGCGCTGCCTCAGGTTCTTTACCAGGTTCTGGTCCAGAGCGCCCGTCACGTTCTTGAGAGTGCTTTGCTTCATCGCCAGACAAAGTAGGTGCGTAGGCCGGGTCAATCCGACGTAGTGGATTTTAAGACGGAGCTGTTGCTGGACACCCTCAGATGCCTGGCCAGACTTCTCACCAGATAACCAAGGCAGCAATGCCGCCAGATTATGCTTCTGCCAGAAGGTCTCCATAACCAACGTTGCAGTGTGGGTTTCGCCCTTGACCGAGTGGATCGAGCCTACCCGGATCTTCACTTGTTTGCCGTCTCGCGAGTAACAGTACATGTTATCGAGCCGTCTTTGAGAGACCGGTGGTGATTCTGGAGCTATCAGCTTAGTGCTCCACCTCAGGAAGGTGATGGCTTCCGCGTTGTTCAATTGCCCTCCGGCAATAGTTTCGGCGATTTGTCGGACAACGGAACACCAGTGGTCGTTCCAGGTCTGTTCAGTGAGTGGCTCGCGATGCTCAGCAACACAGGTAATCAGGTCCCGATAGCGTTCCTTCACTGCGGCGCAGCTCTCCAGGAGTCTAATGACATGCCGGTGGGGGTACTTGCGTTGAGGGAGGATCTTTCTGCCATCGTCCATTCCTGCAAGGCGGAGAATGCCCTCTGCGATTTTGTCGACGGCCAAATAGGCTTCGCCCGCTGCTACCGCCCGTCCCAAGCCTACAAAGACGTACTGCATGAATGTCTGCGGCTTTGGTTCTCGCCTCGCAAGTTCAGGATCGTAATCCGCCCAATAGTCACCGATATGATGTGGGAACTTTTGGCCGCTGCTCGCAACCGGCGGCCTATGTACCTGGCCGGCAGCGGTAAAAACTCCATTGCGCAACTCCCCCTCGGAAAATGTTTCCAGCAGCAATTCACCATATGCATCGAGGATCTTAATCGCGTTATCGTTTTCAAAGAGGAATATGGTGTGCTCTCCTTCTAGGGAGCCCGATGCAAGGGGTTTTTTCGTGGGCCCTTGTCCTTTTAGCCCATAGGGGATCAGCCCGAGTGGATCAGCGAGATTTGCGATCCTCTGTCCAAAGCGATAGCTATTGGGCAAATCCTTCTTGATCGTCTCATCTGCAAACTTGTCAGTCAGTGCTTCGTTGCTCTTTATCGAGTCAAAGATCGCTTGGTTCCCATCCCCAAAGCGTTGGCGGATCACGGGGTTGCCTCCGTCTAGAAATATCCGGTGCAGAATTCGAGACTGCTCTTCGCTGTTGTCTTGCGCCTCATCGACGAACAAAAGTGGAAAACGATTGCGGATTACACTGACGATCTCGGGCAGCTCGTCTATCATGTTGTGGGCCCAAATGAACATATCGTCGAAGCAGTGATAGCCATCCTTGGCAGATTCTTCGCAGGCTGTTTTTAATTGTGCATATGTAGGTGTATGGTTGCCAAACGTCAGTTGCCCGATCTTTTTTGCCACATTGAAAGTTGTATCGATAATACGAATGGACGATTGATCCATGTTCTGTTTTTCAAGATATGCTCGCACTTTGTAAGTGAGCTTTCGCCATCGACGGCCTTCACACATATCGGTATCAATTACCTTAATCGGATAATGTTTGCGTCGCAGCCAAGGCATAGCAAGGAAGTCGTTAACGAAACCGTGAATGGTACCGACGTAGTGAGGATACGAGAGCAGCCGCCGGCTGGCCGTCGTGTTCGACAGACGCTCTTCGATCTCGTTGCGTGCAACATTTGTGTGTGAAAGCGCGCAGATACCGCGTGTGTGGTGTTGCCACTTCTCCGCCACAATCGCCAGCTTCGCTACTAGCAACGTTGTCTTTCCACTGCCCGGACAGGCGGCAACGTCGACAGCATGCATAGACTTGAGGATTTCTTGGCGCGGATCGGTCCTGTCCTCGCCATAGAATGCGGCCGCCGGTAGTTTGAGAAGCCGAGTTGCCCAATCAATGTCCTGGTCTGTGATCAGTGGAGGCTTCCATAGATGTCGCTCACTCATTGACCGATACCTCGTCACTGAGCATGTTGGTAGGTGTGCCAGTCACGTAGTCGATCGCCTTGGTCAGGTATTTGGGCAGTCTCTTTCGCAGATCCTCATGAGAGAGCTTGCCATCGTTGTGTTTGGACTGTAGTCGTTCCGCCAAGTACTGCGCCGCGATCGGTTTCGACACACCTTCCCGCGCGAATTTCGCGTAGATCGTCGCGGCAATCGTTTCCTCCACTGCGCAACCATCCTTCGCTACCGCCGTGCTCTTGAGCGCACCGAACTCCTCGATTGCGGCTCTTGCTACATCGGCAACTGCGATCTTCCTGGAATTGATAGCGTTGTCATTCTCGGCGAGACGAGTCGCAACATAAACATCTTCAGCCAGATTAAAGGGGTAGCCGTCATTTTCGTCTTTTGGGCCAAGCGCCAAATCATATTCCAAGGTCCATTCATCAGAGACGAACGTTTGCACGCATTGGCCTGAGGCTCTGCTTATTTTTTCTTGACGGGCAACCTCTAGAGCCTTATCGTCGCCGATGTCTTTTTTTGCCCTCCACCGACGCTTAGTCTTTAGTGGCCACTCGCTACCTTCTTCAAACAGGCCGAGAATTGCGGGCCCACAATCTGGCATCACGTCCATGTCTGTGATACAGGCAACTGGAATGTTGAGTTGAGCGTCCTTCTTCGCGTCTTTGCGCTGGAAGATCCGTGCATAACGACGCAGACCTACACCCCCAACGTTGACGACTGAAATCCCGTGCTCAGTAAAATCACGGCCAACGAGCTTGGCCAGCGCGGGTAGGAGAATGTTTTCTGCATCTCCTTCAACGATTACCACCCCGTGCGCGAAGAACAGATTGGCCTTAGTGACGTCCAGGAACCGTTCGAGGAACCGGTAGTCAGAGGGCTCCAGTTCCGTTTGTCCCTCGGCCATGGAAAAAGCGCGTCCCGTGTGGATCATCACGATGTTGTCGAGTTCGATAGCCGAGGCAAGGTTGGGGCTGTGGGTAGTAACGATGATCTGAATGCCCTTGTCTTTGGCCTGTTCTTGCAAGGATCTCATCACGCGTAGTTGTCGCTGAGTATGGAGGTGGGCCTCTGGCTCCTCTATCAGTAACAGCTTATTTCCTTCGTCCTCTTGGGACAGAAGAAGGAGTTCACAGGCCATGAACAGGAGATTGTTTGAACCCAAGCCCACTTTGCCCGACCCAGGAACGATGACGTCGAGTTTCTCTAGCAACTGGCGAAGACGGACATCGTCGGAAGCTGTCATTCCGCTGACGTTAATACTGCTTTTTATGCCCTCCCCTCTAAGACAAAGCCCATTGAGATGCTTGTCGATGCTGTTGCGGGTGTCGATAATCCCTTGTTGATTTCCGAGCAGGGCATTGGCGAAATCGCCGATTCCGAGTACGTTGAGCTTCTTGGGATCGATCTCGATCGCGGGATCGTAGCTAACTCCTGCTTCCTTCACCTGTTTTGTATGATAAAGAACTTGGGAGAGCCGTGAGCTACGACCCGCGGACAAGGATTGCTCAGCATCACGGAGGGGTCGCAGATAGGTAGCGCGCAATAGATCGCGTGCTTCTGAAGGAATTTTAGGGCCGTCGCCATCTTGGCCCGAGTGGACTTCGACTCGTCGGAAAGGTCTTCCTTTTAGTGTCTCTCCCGTGTCCTTTGCTGTCCAATTCAGATGAAGAATCGGTTCTTCGCCCGTAGTGTCGCCGTAAGTCAGATATTCGACAAAAGCCCTCTTGTCCCGTGTGGTTAATCCTTCGAACTTGCACGCGATTCTGATCTCGCGAGTCGTCTCTGCCTGGTGGAAATCGGTGTCTTCAAGCCGATACCACTCCTGATCGGTCGTTCCGAGGGCGAAGCGGAGCGCGTCAACTACCGCAGTCTTGCCTGCCTCATTCTCGCCCACCAAAGCAATGAGTCCACGCCTTAAGGGCAGGTGAAACCGCTTAGGTCCTTCGCCGAAGCAGCGAAAATTCTCAATGGTGATTTTGGAAAGATACATAGTTTCTCCGAGAAGTGTAGCCGGTCATTAGGCTACTCCGAACAATCGCCGGAACGGTAGACCCAAGATGGGCATCAACTTTCAATGCGGTAGATTCGCTCAGCCGATCATTCCCCCTTGTCACCGGAGATAGTTCGTAAGCTCTTTTGTCGTGCAGGAATGATCTCATCTCAACAGTCTTCGCAGCCTGCAACTTTTCTGGACCCTTCTCAACCTGTGACGCTTGCTAATTGCTCTGGTCGGAAGAATAGGTTTTCTCTTTCATGTCCCAGACGCCGGAAACAAGAGTTATTGGTTCTTGACTTTCGGAAGTTGGTAGCGTACTTTGCGGGAGTTCGGCGAAGCGGAAGAGTGAGACTCATTCTGAGGGCTCACATCCGAGGGGGCTTCTTCTCGCCGGCTTCCCAAGGGACAATTTTGTCATTCGGCGCATAGTTGACGCGTCCGTGGCACCGCGTAGCCACGGGGGCGGAGCGCACTCAACGCAGGCACTTTTTGTTGTGCCGGCGTGCTGAGGACGATTTAGGACGGGCTTTTCAGTGGGCGTTGCGCTGATCGAGTGCCTCATCTTTGCGCGCTCGCTGTAGTCCGTCGATTCGCCAAGCGAGTGCCTTATCTTGTGGTGACCGTGCCTTATGTGTGCCTTCGCTAACTACCGGGCCCTTAGATCTTATGGAGCTTCAACTGATGCCGCCACAATATCGGGTCGTCTCGATTTTGGTACTCTGGGTAACGACGGCGCTTGCCGGGGCGAGTGGACAATCGACTCCCGTTGATCCGGGGCGATGGGCTTATCCGCAAGAGGCCGCGATACAGAGCGATCCCGGACTGATCGGAGACTATGTTCCATGTTTGTTTGATGTCGATCAGCATAGAACCTTTCGCGCGATAAAGGTTCCAGCCGTCGAAGAAGCGGCACAATCTCAGGCGAAAAAAGTCGTTCAATCTTCGTCTTCCTTGTCACCGACTGAGAAGGATCAGGTCTCGTCGGATATTTCTCGCGTAATGCTTTCTGCACTTTCAACCGACAAGATTGTCGACACAATCAAACGGTCAACGGTACAGGCTTTGGACGCCGGTGGTCTGGCCCCAGATGTCAAGAACAATATCGCTGATTCCGTCGCGCATAATGTTGCAATAACTGTGCAGCAGGGCAGTCCAATCAAACGACCGGCGGATGTCAGTTGTGGTATGTCCGTACTGCCCTGGAATGTAACGAGGTGGTCGTTCGGCCGAGAAATCGCCGAGAATTTCATCGTCGTGCAAGTGACTGTTAGAAATCTTAACGATCAGCAGCAATTTTTGGTTCACGACGTAGAGTTGGCAGTAGACACGCAACCAGGAATTTTCAATCGTTTTAATTCATCAACGGATCAGGCAACCGTGGACGGCGTAGCCCTTACCGCCGAAGAAGGATGGTCCTCCAGAGGATTTTGGCTGCGGCTCGCGACTTTCGTGGGTAATATTGTTTCGGCTGCAAGCGTGCCAGTCGGAGGTCCCTCGTTTAAAGATGCCGCAGGCATTTATTCAGGTGCATTCATACCTGGATTGAACAAATTCCTCAAAGATCACACAGCCGAACAAATCGCGCGTCTTGACTCATCTGTCTTCACTAACTCTCAGTCTCGCAAAGTGATCGTTTCCAAGAACGATTCCGCAACGTTCGATACTTTCTTGCCTTTGCAGAACCTACTCCAGATTGATTGGGAGAAGATTTATTACTACAAGACGGGCGCAAAAGTGGTAGCCCCGAACGCAGATTTCATCCTTAGCAAACCGAAGGCTTATAAGGACTGGAACCCTCTCGCGCTATTGGGATTGGACAACAGTACTTACATAATTGTTTCGGGTGCGCATATCAGCGAGGCATCATCTCAAGCGCAATTCTCAAGTCTTTCGTGTCCACCTGACAACGGCCCGTCGATTGATCTGGCAAAGCTTACTGGTGATTCGCTAACCTGCTCGACCAAGGGCACGAATCTGCAGGCAGTTTCGCAAGTCATTCTCGAAAATGCCAAAGATTCAAACGATCACGCTTATGCTGTTGGGACGCCTTCAGTATCGGGCGCCGACCCGACGCAAGCCACGATTTCGTTCAAGGTCACAGAGCTTCAACAGCTGAAGGGAACGTCCTACAAAGTATTTTACGAGCTCAAAGGAGGATCACCCCAAGCTACGAGCTTGGTGGTGGCGGTACAACAGATTGTTTCCATAACTCCCGACAGTCTTACATTCTCAAGTCAGGTAAATACCACTAGCACAGCGCAAGCGAGCGCGTTGACAAATAGAGGAACCGCCTCGTTGTCGGTCACCGGCGTCACGATTACAGGCACGAACAGTGCGGAGTTTGCCAAGACCAGCACCTGCAGTGCTCCGCTTGCAAGCGGAGCCAACTGTACGATCTCGGTGACGTTTACGCCCACCTCCACCGGGGCCAAGAATGCCTCAGTAAACATTGCCGACAGTGCTCCCGGAAGTCCGCATGTGATTGCCCTTACCGGCACGGGTACTGCTGCGCCAGCGCCTGCTGTTACTCTCAGCCAAGCGGGCCTCGCTTTTGGCAGTCAGACGACCAACACTACGAGCGCGGCTCAGGTGGTGACACTGACGAATTCGGGAAACGCCGCGTTGTCGGTCAGCGGCGTCACGATTACAGGCACGAACAGCGCCGAGTTTGCACAGACCAACACCTGCAATGCTTCGGTTGCAAGCGGAGCCAACTGTACGATCTCGGTGACGTTTAGGCCCACCTCAACCGGGGCCAAGACCGCCTCAGTAAACCTTGCCGACAGTGCTCCCGGAAGTCCACACGTGATTGCGCTTACCGGCACGGGCACGCCTGCGCCTGCACCTGCAGTTACGCTCAGCTTGGCAAGCATCGCTTTTGCCAGTCAGACGATCAACACGACGAGCGCTGCTCAGGTGGTGACGCTGACGAACTCGGGCAACGCGGCGCTATCGATCACCGGCGTCACGATTACGGGAACGAACAGTGCGGAGTTTGCACAGACCAACACCTGCGGTGCTTCGGTTGCGAGTGGAGCCAACTGCACAATCTCGGTTACGTTCAGGCCTGCCTCCACCGGGGCCAAGACCGCTTCAGTAAGCATTGCGGACAATGCTGCCGGAAGTCCGCAACTGATCGCCCTCACCGGTACGGGCACACCCGCGGGTGCACCTGCAGTTACGCTAAGCCTGGCAAGCATCGCTTTTGCCAGTCAGACGATCAACACGACGAGCGCCGCTCAGGTGGTGACGCTGACGAACTCGGGCAACGCGGCGCTATCGATCACCGGCGTCACGATTACGGGAACGAACAATGCGGAGTTTGCACAGACCAACACCTGCGGTGCTTCGGTTGCCAGTGGAGCCAACTGCACAATCTCGGTTACGTTTAAGCCGACCTCCGGTGGAGCCAAGGCTGCTTCCGTAAGTGTAGCGGATAGCGCGAGCAACAGCCCGCATGCGATTTCGCTTACTGGAACTGCCCAATGATCAGAATACGCAGCGCATAGAGTGACCTGATTGTCGATTTGAGTTCGGCTTTTCCCGGACGAATGGTCCGCTGACGCACTTTAGGTGAGGATTCCATGCGGCATTTTTTTGCTTGGTTCATTTTGTTCTGTATCCCTTCAAACGCCCAATCCGCGTCTGCATCCGCTCCGCTTCCGGAGTGGACGGTTATGGTCTATATGAACGCGAAGAACAATCTTGAATGTGCGGGTCTTTCCAATTTTTCTCAGATGGCGAATGTCGGTAGCAGCGACCGTGTAAACCTCATTGTAGAACTTGGGCGCCCTGTCAAACATCGATATACCAATGACGAAGGGAACTGGACGGGTGTGTTGAGGTTCCGTGTGAAGCAGGGGATGCATCCAGTGGAGGGTTCGGCGATCAATCCAGATCTAGGCAGTGTGCGAAATGCTGACATGGGGAGCGGAGCGACTCTATCTGACTTCGTACGTTGGTCCGAAACAACATTCCCGGCAAAGAAGTTCATGCTCGTGATCTGGAACCATGGACAGGGCTGGCGCCTGTATCAAGCGTTGCTCGTGAAAGATCCGGCAACATGGTTCCCCGTCAACTACAAAGTCGCCACCTTCTCGGACGACGACCCTAAACCGTGCGATGGGCCTTCCGGACAAACTTTAACGGGCGGATTCAGGTCGGTGTCGTTTGACGACGATACAGGCAATTTCTTGTACAACCGCGATGTCGCCGACAGTATGAAAGGACTCCACGTAGATGTGCTTGGTTTTGATGCATGTTTGATGTCCATGATTGAGAGCGCATATGCATTCCGAGATGTCGCTAGCATAATGGTGGCGA
>Ga0307478_10002614_pt1 | contig 13939 bp, 12 predicted proteins | sample atmos_gasesECM4C_2_FD_203713 | JGI IMG/M metagenome (GOLD analysis project Ga0307478, IMG submission 203713) | Hardwood forest soil microbial communities from Morgan-Monroe State Forest, Indiana, United States - atmos_gasesECM4C_05 | ecosystem: Environmental > Terrestrial > Soil > Temperate...
CCCTGCTCGACCACCTGCTCGAAGGCGGTCTGCCCTTTGCTGCGGTCGATGTTGATCATCCCGATCGTGGCGAAGGCCCACCCGAAAAACGGCACCCGGTGCAATTCACGTTTGTACACGAATGACAGCTTGCGCGGCATCACCGACGGCAGCCACAAGGTCTCCCAGGCCGACTGGTGCTTGGACAGCAAGATGGCCGGCCCCTGCGGCAGGTTGTCCCAGCCCTTCACGCGCCAGCGTATGCCGCAGATCCAGCGCGCGCCCCAGATCGCGATGCGAGGCCAGCCCACCACCAGCCAGTAGCGCTGCGTGTGCGGCAGCCATGACCAGGACAGCACCGCGAGCGCGTAGGGAACCACCGTGACCGACAGGAAGAGCAGGTAGGCGGCCGAGCGCAGCGCCGTCAGTGCCCGCATGTCGGAGGCCAATTACGCCGCCGCCAGCACCGACAGGTCGGCGATGCGGTTCATCAGCGCGCGCAGCTGCGCCAGCAGCGCCAGCCGGTTGGCGCGCAGCCGGGTGTCGTCCACCATCACCATCACGTCATCGAAAAAGCGGTCCACCGGCTCCTTCAGGGGAGCCAGCGCCCGCAGCATCGCGCTGTAGTCGCCGTTGGCCAGCATGCGCTCGGCCTGCGGGGCCACCCGCTCGAAGGCGGTCCACAGCTCCCGCTCGGCCGGCTCGTACAGCAGCGCGGGGTCGAATGAGTTAAAGGCTACGTTGCCGGCGGCGTCGGCCTTTTTCAGGATGTTGCCGATGCGCTTGTTGGCCGCGGCCAGGCTCGCCGACTCGGGCATCTGCGAAAAGGCCCGCACCGCGGCCAGCATGGCCGGCACGCGGTCGATGCGGGCCGGGGCGAGCGACACCACGGCTTCGACTTCGAGCGTGGAGTAGCCGCGCTCCTGCAAAAGGCCGCGCAGCCGGTCGAACAGGAAAGCCTGCAGCTCCGCGCGCGGCTCGGGTCCGAAGCGCTCGCCGAACGGCTCGAAGGCGGCCTCGATCAGGCGCGGCAGCGGCAGCGGCAGGCCCGCCTCCATCAGCATCCGCAGCACGCCCAGCGCATGGCGCCGCAGCGCGTAGGGGTCCTTGTCGCCGGTGGGCCGCTCGCCGATACCGAACAGGCCCGCCAGGGCCTCCAGCTTGTCGGCCAGCGCGACGCAGGTGCCCACGACCGTGGAGGGCAGCCGATCGCCGGCAAAGCGCGGCCGGTAGTGCTCCTCGATGGCGACGGCCACGTCGTCGGATTCGCCGCCGTGGCGCGCGTAGTACATCCCCATCGTGCCCTGCAGCTCGGGAAACTCGTTCACCATCTCGGTGCGCAGGTCCGCCTTGGCCAGGCGCGCGGCGCGCCCCACGTGGCTGACGTCGGCGCCCAGCTCGCGGGCCACGGATACCGCGATGGCGGTCAGGCGCTCCATCCGCTCGAGCTGGCTTCCCAGCCGGTTGTGGTAGACGACCTGGGCGAGCTGCGGCAGCCGGGCATCGAGCGGATGCTTGCGGTCCTGCTCGTAGAAAAAGCGCGCATCGGCCAGCCGCGCCCGCACCACGCGGGCGTTGCCCTCGATGATCAGCGTGGGATCGTCGGCCTGGATGTTGCTCACCAGCAGGAAACGGTTCAGCAGCTTGCCGGCGCTGTCGCGCAGCGCGAAGTACTTCTGGTTCTGCTGCATCGTCAGGATCAGGCATTCCTGCGGCACTTCCAGGAACGACTCGTCGAAGCCCGACTCGTACACGACCGGCCACTCCACCAGCGCCGTGACCTCCTCGATCAGGCCCGCCGGCATCACCGGCTCGGCCGCCAGGCGCGCCGCATGCGCCTCGATCATCGCCAGGATGCGGGCGCGGCGCTCATCGAACGAGGCGACCACGTGCGCCTGCTCGAGCTGGCGCGGATACGACTGCGCCGAGCGGATCGCAAGCGGCTCGGGCGCGTGGAAGCGGTGGCCGAAAGTCTGGCGGCCGGAGCTCAAGCCCAGCGCGGTCACCGCCACCACCTGCTCGCCGTGCAGCGCCACCAGCCGGTGCGCCGGGCGCACGAACTGCACGGTGGTGATGCCGTCGGCGAGCTGGTAGCTCATCGGCTTGGCCACCGGAAGGTTGGTCAAGGCGCGGTCCAGCGCGGCCTGCAGCCCCTGGGCCAGCGTCACGCCGGCTCGCACGCCCGAGTACACCAGCGTTTCCTGCTTGCCGTCGGATTCGCGCTGCAGCTGCGCGGGCTCGGCCGCGATCCCCAGCGACTTGAGCTTCTTGGTCAGCGCGGCGGTGGCGCGCCCCTGCGCATCGAGCCCGACCGCCACCGGCACCAGCTTCTGGCGAAACGGCACCGCGGGGCTTTGCCCCTCGACCGGATCGAGCAGCACGCCCAGCCGCCGCGGCGAGCCGAACACTTGCCGCGCGCGCAGGTCTTGCGGGGCCAGCTGCGCGCGCACCAGCGACTCGGTGAGCTCGCGCGCGAACGCTTCACTGAGGGCCTTGAGCGACCTGGGCGGCAGCTCCTCGGTGTGCAGCTCCACCAGCAGCGCGGCGCTCATGCCGGATCCTGGGGCTGCAACATCGGAAAGCCCAGCTGCTCGCGCGACTCGAGGTAGCTCTGCGCCACTGCGCGGGCCAGCGTGCGGATGCGCCCGATGTAGCTCGCGCGCTCGGTCACGCTGATGGCGCCGCGCGCATCGAGCAGGTTGAACATGTGGCCGGCCTTCAGCACCGCCTCGTACGCCGGCAGGGCAAGCCCCGCCTGGATCAGGCGCGTCGCCTCGGATTCGTGCACCTCGAACTGCGCGAGCAGGACCTTGGGGTCGGACTGCTCGAAGTTGTACCTGGACTGCTCAACTTCGTTCTGGCGGAACACGTCCCCGTAGGTCAGCGTGCGGTCGTGCCCGTGCGCGCGCCAGCGCGCGTACGCCAGGTCGAACACGTTGTCGACGCCCTGCAGGTACATCGCCAGGCGCTCCAGCCCGTAGGTGATCTCGCCCGTGATCGGCCGGCACTCCAGGCCCCCGACCTGCTGAAAGTAGGTGAACTGCGTGATCTCCATGCCGTTCATCCACACTTCCCAGCCCAGGCCCCAGGCGCCCAGCGTGGGGTTTTCCCAGTTGTCCTCGACGAAGCGGATGTCGTTGCGCAGCGTATCGATGCCCAGCGCCCGCAGCGAGCCCAGGTAAAGGTCCAGGATCTCGGGCGGCGAGGGCTTCAGCACCACCTGGTACTGGTGGTGCTGGTGCAGGCGGTTGGGGTTTTCCCCGTAGCGGGCGTCCTTGGGTCGGCGCGACGGCTGCACGTAAGCGGCCCGCCACGGCTCGGGTCCAATGGCGCGCAGGAAGGTGGCCGTGTGCGAGGTGCCGGCGCCGACTTCGATGTCGATCGGCTGCAGCAGTGCGCAGCCCTGGTCGTTCCAGTATTCCTGCAGGCGCAGGATCGTTTGCTGAAAGGTGAGCATGCCGGTTCGCGCGGCCGGGTAGCCGCAGATGGCGGCATTCTAGAGGCCTATTTTGCGGCCCTGGCTTCGCTGATGGCCTGCTCGACGGCCGCGTTCATCTTCGCGGCCAGCGGCGCGAAGCGCTCCTGCATCAGCTGCTGGGATTTGTGCATCACGATCGGCATCTTGTTGACGAAGGCGAGGCCGGTCGGACTCTTGTAAAACGCCATCAAGCCGTCGACCTCGCTCTGGGTGAAGGTTTCCTGGTAGATCTTCACGTACATCGGACGCAGCTTCTCCCAGCTCAGCTCCTGCCGCATCACCTGCTCGAACTTGGCCGGCACCGCGTCCAGGGCGCGCTGCTGCGCGTCCGTGAGCGCCTTGTCCTGCAGGGCGGAATGCATTCCCTGGCGCATCGACTGGGTGACGTAGGTGTAGAAGCTGTCGACCAGCTTGTCCGTCTTGGCGGCGGCCAGCAGCGCGTTGATCGAAGCTTCGGTCGGCGGCGCCGCCTGGCTTGCGCCGCACCAGGCGGCAGCGGCGACAAGGACGAGGAATTTGCGCATGGGTTCCCTTGGCTGATAAGGCGCGGCCTGAAACGCCGATCGATCGATCGAGTATAGGCGGCCGGGCTTACCGCTTGTCCTTCTGCGCCTCCGAGGCGGGCCGATCGTGCATCTGGTCCCACGCCGAGCGGGCCGGTCGCGCGGGTTGTTCGCTGTCCGATGGTGGCGCTGGCTGTGCCTCGGGCGTTGCCGGCGGTGCGGCCTGCGGCGGCTGGGGTGGGGGCGTGCGGCGTCCGAGGAAAAACGAGACTGCGATGTATCCGATCGCGCCGGCCCCGGCGATGATGGTCCAGTCGGTCAGTCTCATCCGTGTTCCTCCTCGGCGCGAAAGCGCACCGTCTCCTCCAGCAAAGCGCAGTCCTGCGCGCCCATCCTGGCCTTGGCCGCGGCGATGCCGCTGCCGTGCACCTGCTGCAGGGCGCAGATCTTCTTGGGTAAATTGGCCACGTAGGGCGGGCACAGCAGGCATTCGAGCGCCAGCGCGCCGGCCTGGGCGGGCGACAGAGCCAGCCGGCCCTTGCGCAGCGCGATCAGCAGCGCGCTCACCAGCCCGAGCCCATAGGCCGGTGCGGCAAGCCACAGGATGCTCGAGGCGGCCCCGATGCTCTGCGTGGCGATCGGGCCGGCCACGAACAGCAGGGCGAACATCACCACCGCCAGCACCCGGAACGGACGCATCGCCGAGCGCACCTGGTCCAGGACGCGCCATTGCGCCTCGAGCTCGGCCGCCGGCTCGGAGGCGGCGCCCCACTGCGATGCGAGCAGCACCCCTCGGTGCGGGGCCAGCACTCCGACCAGGTACAGGTGACGGCGTCCCCATTCGAACGGGCGGCGCGCCAGCACCGCCCGCAGCCTCAGCCCGGGGCGTTCCTCCAGAAGGATCTGATCGGGCGCGATCGCGCGCAACACGTCCAGAACGTAAAGGGCGGCCGCGACGATCCAGATCGTCTGTTCGAAGGCCAGGAAGTGGCCGAACACGCTTACGCGCTGGGCGTGCGGCGGCCGCGCAGCTTCTTCACGAAGCTCGCCACCGCGCCGAACACGGCGATCGCGCCGACCCCGATCAGCTTCAGAAGTCCCTTGCCGGCTCCGGTCTTGACGGCCGCGGCGGCGGCGCCGCCCGCGATCAGCGCCGCCAGGCCGTATTCGGCCACCCGGTCGCCCGAGTGGAACTCCGCGTACCGCTCGCCGGGCACGTACTCGTAGGCCCCCAGGGCCTGCCGAAAGGCGGCCACGTCGGCGCTCAGGTTGGCCGGATCGTCGACCAGGGTCGCGCTCATCACGCCGGTGCGGCCGAGCAGGCGCACCGTGTAGTTGATGACCGGCTGGTTGCGCTCGTCGTGGAGGCGCTTGCCCCATTCGAGCCGCTTGGTGGCCGCGTCGTAGTGCGGCGGCACTTCCCAGCCGTCCAGGTACATCAGCGAAAGGCCCAGCCGCTTGCGTTCTTCGTTGCTTTCCTTTTCGCCTTCCTTCATCGACTTGAGCAACTTGTCGGCGTCGATCTTCTCGTCGTCGCGCACGTACCCGTCGGGCGAAAAGCTGAACACCGCGAACCACGACCCCTGGGTCGGAACCAGCGCGTAGTGGTTGTCCGACGGCGGATTGCCCAGCAGCTGCAGGAACTTCTTGGTGCCGGGCGCATCCAGGAACTGGAAGTCCTTCGTGATCTGCAGGGTGGCCTTATCGCCGATCTTGGCCTCGGCCGGCCCGGCGATCCATGGCAACTGGCGGATCTGCTCGCTGGTGGAATCCTTGGTCGATGGTTCATCGGCCGCGGCAGCGCCGGCGGCCAAGGCAAGCAGGGCGAGCGGTAACCAGCGTGACATGTGAATCTCCTCCGGTGGCGTCGCTAGCCCGTCCACCTGTGTATTTTAAAGGGTGAGCGTGTCACGATTGGATGGTTCGGAATCTGATTTGGGGGGAGGCTTCATGCTGACACTGTACGACTACCTGGACTCCGGCAATGGCTACAAGGTGCGGCTGCTGCTGGCGCAGCTCGGCCAGCCGTATCGGCGCGTGGAGTGCGACATCATGACGGGCCGGACGCGCACGCCCGAGTTTTTGGGAAAGAATCCCAACGGGCGCATTCCGATGCTCGAGCTCGACAATGGCGTGTGCCTGCCCGAATCGAACGCCATTCTGTGGTACCTCGGGCACGGCTCGGCCTTCGTTCCGGCCGAACGGCTGGCCCAGAGCCAGGCGCTGCAGTGGATGTTCTTCGAGCAGTACAGTCACGAGCCCTTCGTGGCCACGCCGCGCTTCATCCTGAAACACCTGCCGGCGGACTCGGCACGCCGCGCCGAGCTGCCGGACCGGCTGGCGCGCGGACGGGCGGCGCTGGGGGTGATGGAAACGCACTTGAAGACCCATGCGTTCTTCGCCGGCGGCCGCTACAGCATCGCCGACATCGCGCTGTACGCGTACACGCACGTGGCGCACGAAGCACAGCTGGACCTGGCGCCGTATCCGGCGCTGCGCGACTGGCTGGGGCGGGTCGCATCGCAGCCCGGGCACGTCCCGATCACGTTCGAGCCGTCCTGAGCCAGGCTCAACAGCGTGGCGCGAGCGCGCGCCGGATTGCTTCTTAAGGGCAGGCGCAAAGCCGCTTAACGACCACGGTCGCCGGGGCTAGACTGCGTGCAGCGGCTGGGATCAAAGAAATCGCTGCAGGGCTCGGCGCAGGCCGGAGCGGAGCGGGGGCACTTCGATGGTGGTAGAGGGGCAGCGGTCCCAGGCGCACGCCGGCGCGGACGCCACGCGCGAAGGCGCGCACGGCGCAGTCCCGCCCCCTGACCACGGGCACTCGTTTCCGATCCGTCTGCGGTTTTTCGAGGAGTTCAAGCGCCGCAACCTGGCCCGGGTGGCGATCCTGTACCTGATCGCCTGCTGGGTGATCCTGGAGCCCACGCACGTGGTGTTCCACATGCTGGAGGTTCCCGAGTGGGCCAACCGGCTGGTGATCATCCTGATGGCGGTGGGCCTGCCGCTGGTGTTGCTGTTCTCGTGGGTCTACGAGCTTACCCCGGAGGGCCTGAAGCCGACCGCCCAGGTCGATCGGGCCAGTTCAATCACGCGCGAGACGGGGCGGCGCCTGGACCGGGCCATCATCGTGGTGCTGTCGCTGGCGCTGGTGTACTTCGTGGCGGACAAGTTCTGGCTGTCGAAGCGCTTGGGCGCCACGCAGCGTGAGGAAGCCTCCGCACAGGCAGCTGCGGGCTCTGCCGCACCGCCGAGTAGCGGATCCGTGGTGGCCGCGAACGACAAGTCGATCGCGGTGCTGCCGTTCATCGATATGAGCGAAAAGAGGGACCAGGAGTACTTCTCGGATGGCCTCTCCGAGGAGCTGATCGATCACCTGGCCCACAGCCAGGATCTGAAGGTGATCGCCCGCACGTCGTCGTTCCAGTTCAAGGGCAAGAACGAAGACATTCGCTCGATCGCCGGCAAGCTGGGCGTGGCCCACCTGCTGGAGGGCAGCGTGCGCAAGGACGGCAAGATCCTGCGCATCACGGCGCAGCTGATCCGGGCCTCGGATGGCACGCACCTGTGGTCGCAGACCTACGAACGCAACGTCTCCAGCATATTCAAGGTGCAGGACGAGATCGCCGGCACCGTTGCGGGCGCACTGAAGGTCGCACTGGCGAGTGGCAACGACCCGCAGATCGGCAGGGCCAATACCGAGGCGTACAACGCGTTTTTGCGGGGAAAGTACTTCCTGCAGCGATACACGAAGGAGGACAACGCCAGGGCCCTTGCGGCATTCCGCGACGCCATTCGCCTGGATCCGACCTATGCCTTGGCCTGGGACAAGCTCGCCGAGGGGTACAACCAGCAAGGGCTGTCGGGTTGGCTGCCTCCACGACAGGCCTATACGGAGGCTCGCAAAGCGATCGATAAAGCTCTGGCGCTGGACCCCGCGCTCGCGGACGCCTATCACTTGCGGGGGGCGATCGAGTGGAACTACAACTTCGACTTTGCGACGGCACGGGTTCAGATGCGACGGGCCGTCGAGCTCGATCCGGCCACCGCGGCGGCTTCAAACTCGGATGTGATCGATGCGATGGCGATCGGCCGCACGGCGCAGGCCTTGGCCGCGGCGCGGCGGCGCGCGGAACGCGATCCACTGGACGCAGCCACACAATCGGATCTTGCCGTTGCCCTGTTCAACGAGGATCGTCTCGATGAAGCGGAAAAGGTCGCGCGTGGCGCGATCGAACTGGATTCGCACGCGGCCGGAACGCATGCGTTTCTTGGCGAGGTACTTCTGGCGCAGCACCGCGTTGATGCGGCGCTGTCGGCGGCGAAGGACGAGAACGACGAAGCCTCCCGGCTTGAATGCCTGAGCGATGTTCTATGGGCGCAGGGCCGCCGCGATGAATCGGAATCCACCATGCAGGAGATAAAAGCCAAGTACTCCGCCGTCCAGGCCTACGCGATCGCAGAGTCCTATGCGCTGCGGGCGGACAAGGCCGCCGCCTTTGAATGGCTGGATCGGGCTTACCAGAACCGGGAAGCGCAGGTCACCGTCATTCGAGCGGACCGGTCCTTCCGGATCCTTCGTGACGATCCCCGCTATCGTGCACTGCTGGTCCGGATGAAGCTGGACGACGAGCACCTGGTCGCCTCCGCGGGCTCTTGACGCAGCATCCACAACGCCCATGACGGCGAAGCGGTCAAGTGGGTGGTAGGCTCGCGCGTTTTGCGAGGGGTGGCCCACAGGGATGTCGGTCGATCAAGCCCCTCGGATGTAGGTCGGGACGTCATATTTCCAAGGAGAAAACGATGAGCAGGACGAACAAACTCATTTCTACCGCGGCCGTGTTGGCGATCGGCGCGCTGGCCAGCGCGATTGCGCTCGGCGTCGAAGTGACCGTGAAGCTGGCTGGAGCGAACGAAGTGCCGGCGGTTACGACCTCGGCCAGCGGCCAGGGCAAGATCACGATCGCCAACGACGGGGCCGTCTCCGGCAGCGTCACGACCACGGGCGTGGCGGGCACGGCGGCGCACATCCACATGGGCGGGGTCGGCAAGAACGGACCCGTGATCGTTCCCCTCGCGAAAAGCGGCGACACCTACAGCGTGCCGGCCGGAGCCAAGCTGAACGGGGAGCAGATGAACGCGTTCAAGTCCGGGGACCTGTACGTCAACGTGCACAGCGCCGAACACCCCGGTGGCGAGATTCGCGGCCAGCTGAAGTAAGCGTCGAAACGATGGGGAAGGGTGCCTCGATAGATTCGAGGCACCGGGCCCACCCGCTCGACAGGAGGTGGGTGGGCTAGTGCGGCTTCTGGCCGGAAGCCGGCCCATTTGGGCGTCTGTTAGCGTTTCGAAACGTGACGACCCCGCTTCGCTTCGGCCGCGCCGAGGTACGACCTTCGGAACGCCAGCTGCTGGTTGACGGCCGCCCCGTCGTGCTGGGGGCGCGTGCCTTCGACGTGCTGATGGCGCTGGTGGATCGCCGCGACCGAACGGTCGCCAAGAGCGAGCTTCTCGACTGCGTCTGGCCCGGCCTGGTGGTCGAGGAAAACAATCTGCAGGTGCAGATCAGCACGCTGCGCAAGGCGCTCGGGCCGCACGCGATCGCCACCGTTCCGGGGCGAGGCTATCGGTTCACCGCGCCGCTCGAGGGAGCCGGCGACGGCCGGTCAAGTGCCGCTGTGCCGGCGCCGGCCGCAATTTACGTCGCTGCGCCAGCGGCGCCCCCGACCAATCTGCCCAGGGAACTGCCGCCGCTGTACGGGCGCGAAGCGGACCTGGCGGCGCTGCGCTCCCTGATCGAGGCGCACAAGCTCGTCACCGTCGTGGGTGCGGGCGGCATCGGCAAGAGCCGCCTGGCGCAAGCGGCGGCGCACTCGTTGGCCGGGCGCTGGCCGGATGGCGCCTGGATGGTCGAGCTGGCCAGCCTGTCCGAGCCCGCGCTGCTGCCCAACGTCGTGGCGCAGGCGCTCGACATCCAGATGGCGGGCGAGGGTTCTGCGGTCGACGAGCTGGTTGCCAGCCTGGCGCCGCGCACCGTGCTGCTGGTGCTGGACAACTGCGAGCACCTGCTCGATGCGGTCGCCGCGCTGGCGCAAGCCGTCCTGCAGCGCGCGCCCAATGTCACGATGCTCTCGACCAGCCAGGAACCGCTGCGCCTGCCGGCCGAGCAGCAATACCGGATCGCGCCGCTGGCCGTGCCGTCCGAGACGGCGGCGGGCAGCGCGCGCGAGTTCGGCGCCATTGCGTTGTTCGAGGCCCGGGTGCGGGCGGCCGACCCGCGCTTCGCCCTGAACGACGAGAACCTGGCGTTGCTGATCGACATCTGCCGCCGCCTCGACGGCCTGCCGCTGGCCATCGAGCTTGCCGCGGCACGGGTGGCCACGCTGGGGCTGCGGCCCGTGGGCGAGAAGCTCGATGCCCGCTTCAAGCTGCTGACCGGGGGCTCGCGTGCCTCGTTGCGCCGGCACCAGACCTTGCGGGCCGCGCTGGAGTGGAGCCATAACCTGCTCAGCGCGCCTGAGCAGGCCGTGTTCCGGCGCCTGGGCGCCTTTGCGGGCGGCTTCACGATAGAGCTGGCGCAAGCCGTGGCCGGGGACGCCCAGCTCGATGAGTGGGCGGTGCTCGACCACTTGAGCGCGCTCGTCGACAAGTCGCTGGTCGTGGCGGACGCGGGCGATGCGCCGCGCTACCGCCTGCTCGAGTCGGCGCGCGCCTTTGCGCTGGAGCAACTGGCCGCGGCCGGCGAGACGGCGGCCACTCTGAAACGACACGCGCTGGCCATGCTGAGGCTTCTGGAGCGCGTCGATGGCGCCAACCTCGACGGTGAGCTGCGAACCGACCAGTACACCGCGCTGGTGTTGCCGGAACTGGACAACCTGCGGGCTGCCCATGCCTGGGCGACGGCTGAAGCCGGTGACCTGCAGGTCGCGATCGGGCTTGCGGCGTACGCGGGCGCGCTGATCGACTACGCGACCGAATGCGTCGACTGGCTGCTGCCTGTGCGGCAGCACGTCGAAGACGGTGCGGTGGACCGCCCCGTCGTGGCGCGCTACTGGCGGGCCATCGCCGCGCGCAACATGGTCGGCCACGTGCCTCGTGCCCTGCAGGTGGAAGCGTCAGGTCGCGCTCAGTTGCTCTACCAGGCGCTCGGCCAGCCGCGCCGCGTCTTCTCCAGCCTGGTCCAGCTTGCGCGGCACCGCATCGCGCAGCACGAGACCGCCGCGGCTCAAGCGGCGGCCGATCAGGCCCGAGGCCTCATTCAACCCGACTGGCCGGCCGAGTTGCTCATTCTCTTGCTGCGCATCGATGGATACCTCGCCCGGCAGGCCGGCAGGTTTGCCGAGGCGCTGGCCCTCTTTCACGACGCCGTCCGCGTCAGTGCGTCAACGGGGGACTGGCGCCTGGAGGTCATGGCCCGGATCAACGTTGCGGACCTGCTCTGGGAAATCGGGCCGATTGAAGAAGGAACTCGCGAGACGCGCCAGCTGGCCGAGGAGCTGCGTGCCAGGCCGGCGACCTACAGCGACATGGCCATGGTGTTCGGCAATCTGGTGGGCATGCTGAGCGAGCTGGGCCGCATCGACGAAGCATCGAACGTGGCCCGCGAGGCCTTGCCGCTGATGCGCCGCGCCAGGGAGTACTTTATCGAGGCGTGGGCGTACCTGTTCTGGCGCCGCGGCCAGATCCATGCGGCCACGCTGCTGCTGGGCGCCTCGGACGCGCGACGGGCTCGGGAGGGCGTGCCGCTTCAGGAGAATGAGCAGCGCATGATGGCAGAACTGCGCGCGGCCCTGCAGACTCAATTGCAAACGCAGGTGTTGGCACGCGATCTGGCCGCCGGTGCCGCGCTCGGCGAGGCGGAGCGGCTCGCGTTGATCGACGCGGCCCTGACGCCAGCGCTTGCAAGCCAGCCGTGATGTTGTCGGGCGCCGACCGCGCGATTGCGTGTTTCTGGGACAATTTCGCTTTATTGCGTTCGCAATGGCGGCAGCCGTCGCGAGCTTGAACTCCGCTGCCGCACCTCCATCTAACGGTGGGCTCCTTTTGACAGGGTATGACCATGAGATTTCTTTCGGCTGGCCGGGCGAGCTTGTTTTGCGTGGTGCTGGCGATGGGCGCGGCGGCGGTGGCAGCGGAACCTACGCTGAACCAGGTCTACGAGGCTGTGCAGGCTGGGCGCCTGAACCAGGCCCAGGGCATGATGACCGAAGTGTTGCGCAACCACCCGAACAGCGCCAAGGCCCACTATGTCGAGGCCGAGATCCTGACCAAGGCGGGCCGCTATGGCGAAGCGCGGGCAGAACTGAATCGCGCCGAGGAACTGGCGCCAGGGCTGCCGTTTGCCTCGGCAACGTCGGTGCAGGAACTGCGCGGCCTGATCGCCAGTGAAGGACTGCGCCAGGCCCCGAACGCGGCGAGCGCGCCACCGGCGATTGCGCCGGCGGCGCACGAATCCAGCTTTCCCTGGGGCTTGCTGGTGATTGTGTTGGCCGGCGGCCTGGTCATCTACGCGATCGTTCGCGCGCGACGCAATACGGCGGTGGCGCCGTATGGCGGGGCTGCGGGCGGCACGGCAGCGTCCTCTGCGACACCCTCTGCGGCGCCCATGGCGCCGATGGGCGCAGGAATGGGCGGCGGGATGGGCTCGGGCATCGTCGGTGGCCTGGTGACCGGGGCCGCGCTGGGCGCCGGCGTGGTCGCGGGCGAAGCGCTGGCACACGACCTGATGGGTGGCCACGGCTCCAGCCGCGACTTGCCCAGGTCCGATGCGCCGGCACCGGTGGCCGACAACGACCTGGGCGGACAGGACTTCGGTGTCAACGATTCCGGGTCGTGGGACGACGGTGGCGGAGGCCTCGGTGGAGACGGTGGGGGCAGCGACTGGAGCTGACCCCGCTTTAATTCAACTGGCGCCGGAGCGGCGATCTTTACTGCGCGGCGGGCACAGCGCATCGACCGTGTAGGTCATGCTCTCGTAGGAAGGCAGGTTGGCCGCGATCCAGTCGGCATCCAGCCGCAGGTGCGACAACAGTTCGGGGTCGGCCTGGATCAGCGCCTCGGGGACGGATATGCGCAGGTCGCCGGCATCGGCCGCGGTGGCCGCCAGGCTCAGCACTGCGGCCAGCAGCGAAAATGGCTTGGCGTGCAGCGGATCGGGTGCGTGGCGGAACGCATCCACCATCGGCTCGGGCAGGGCCCAGCGCCGCGCCAGCTCGCCCGTGATGTGCGGGTGGCAGCAGCCGACCTTCTGGCGTTCGATGCTCGTCCGCAGCCCGGGTCGCACACATTCGGCCTCCACCGCGGCCACCATGTGTGGCAGCTCGAGCGCCATCAGGATCTGGCCCGTGCGCAGCAGAAAGCCCGCCAGGTAGGCGCTGTCGGAATCGAACCCGAGCCGGCGCCCGAGCCAGCGTGTATAGCCGCCGGTGGCCACGCAATGGCGCCAGAACCGCACCCGCTCAAAGGCCGGTGCGGGCGGAAACGCCCCGATCATCGCGGCCGATAGCAGCAGGTTGCGCAGCGTCTCGCGGCCCACCAGCACGGCCGCCTGGTGCAGGTTGTCCACGCCGCGCCGCACCCCGTAATGCGCCGAGTTGGCCTGCCGGATGATGCTGGCGGCGAGCGGCTGATCGTGCTCGGCCAGCTCCACGATCTGGCCCAGATCGATCTTGTCGCCGCCCTCGAAGCTCTGGATCAGACGGCGCGCGAACTCGGGCATCTTCGGCAGCGAGCTGCCGGAGGAGAAGAAACGATCGATAGCGCCCATACAGCGGCCTCCGCGGCCAGGACTCGCGCAAAAGCGGTCCGGAACGGACTGACGATAGCCACGAAGCCGAGAGTAAAAACCCGGATTTGGGGCCAGAACTTTGCCGTATATGGCGCGTGGCCGTCGCTTAAGTTTCGCGCGCGCGTGCCGTAGGGCCGCGCCCGGCCGCCAACGATGCGACCAGCAGCGCCAACGCCAGCGCCATCGCACTCA
>Ga0307478_10002615_pt1 | contig 13938 bp, 12 predicted proteins | sample atmos_gasesECM4C_2_FD_203713 | JGI IMG/M metagenome (GOLD analysis project Ga0307478, IMG submission 203713) | Hardwood forest soil microbial communities from Morgan-Monroe State Forest, Indiana, United States - atmos_gasesECM4C_05 | ecosystem: Environmental > Terrestrial > Soil > Temperate...
TTTTCGGTTCTGATTTTCGGGTCCTTGGCCGTGAAACCGGGCGTGGATTTCGAAGAACCGCTGGGGATGATCTTCGGTCCCTTCCTTTGGGCTTTTTTGGCAAATGTTTGTTACACATCGGGATGGCTGCTGGACATAGCCGCATATAGAGCCGACCCCCGGCGCAAACTTTTCGAGACTGGGTTCTTCTTCTCGATGTTTTTAACTGCTCTGCCCGGGTTTTGGGCCTTGTTGGCGTGGATTATAACCTTGGTGACAGGCAAAAAAATGGACTGATCCTCCTTCTTCTGTGACCTCTCTCCGCTGCCTTCGCGACCTTCGTGTTCGCCCCGTCGGGTATCTGCGAAAATTGATGCAGACCCATGATTCAGCTCTCCGGCGCCGGCAAACGGTTCGGCCATAAGCTTCTCTTTGAAGACCTCGATTGGCTCATTACGCCCAACGACCGAGTCGGCGTTGTCGGCGCTAATGGCACAGGCAAATCGACGCTGCTCAAGATACTGGCCGGTATCGAGACGCTCGATTACGGCTCCATCGTCAGAACCAAGGGAATCACTGCCGGATATCTGCCGCAAGATGGGCTTTCGCTCAGTGGGCGGACAGTATTCGCCGAATGCATGTCGGTCTTTGCCGAGCTGCAGGCCATGGAGCAAGAGCTGGAACAGCTCACCGTTCAGATGTCGGAACTCGATCACGCCGGCGTCGAATACGGGCGAGTAGCGGATCGCTTCCATACGCTTGAATCGCAGTTTCGCGCGCACGATGGCTATGCTCTCGAAGCGCAGGTGGGAACCGTGCTTGCGGGCCTGGGGTTCCGCAAAGAAGACTGGAATCGCGCTACCGAGGAGTTCTCCGGGGGATGGCAGATGCGAATTGCCCTAGGCAAACTCCTGCTGCAAAAGCCCAATCTGCTGCTGCTGGACGAACCGACCAACCATCTCGATCTGGAAACCAGGAATTGGCTGGAGGACTATCTCGGGAATTATCCCAACGCTTTTGTGCTCATCTCCCACGACCGCTATTTTCTCGACGTCACAGTAAGGAAAACGGTCGAGATCTGGAACAAGCGCGTGCAGTTCTATAGTGGGAACTACGAGAAATATCTGGCGCAGCGTGAGGAGCGCAAAACCCAGCTCGAATCTGCGTATCGAAATCAGCGCGAGAAGATCGAGCAGCTTGAGGCCTTCATCAACCGCTTCCGCTACCAGGCCACCAAGGCCAAGCAGGTGCAGAGCCGGGTCAAAGAGCTCGAGCGCATGGAGCGCATCGAAATTCCACCGGAAGAGAAGACAATTCACTTCCGCTTTCCGCAGCCCAAGCCGAGTGGGAGGATGGTGGCGGAGTTCAAGGGTGTCGCCAAAAGCTATGGCAGCAAAGAAGTCTTTCGCGACGTGAATTTTGTGATCGAACGCGGCGACCGGGTTGCGCTGGTGGGCGTGAATGGGGCGGGAAAATCGACGCTGATCCGCATGCTCGACGGCAGCGAGCCGCTCACCGCAGGCGAGTATGTGCTCGGTCACAACGCGCAGCCGGATTACTTTGCGCAGGATCAGTACAAAGTGCTCGATCCCGAGCGGCGCATGCTCGACGATATCGAACAAGTCGCTCCCCATTCGACCATGACGGAACTGCGCAACCTGCTGGGATGCTTCCTTTTCTCCGACGACGATGTCTTCAAACCTTTGGGAGTGCTCTCCGGCGGCGAGCGCAACCGTTACGCGCTGGCGCGCATGCTGCTCCATCCATCGAACTTCTTGCTGCTGGATGAGCCCACCAACCACCTCGATCTTCGCGCCAAGGACGTTCTGCTGAATGCGCTGCAGGACTTCAGCGGTACTGTCGTCTTCGTCTCACATGACCGCTACTTCATCGACAAGCTGGCGACTCGCGTTTTTGAGGTCGGCGACGGTAAGGTTGAAGTCTTTCCCGGAAACTACGAAGATTACCTATGGCGCAAGCAGGGTGGCTCGGCCATGCTGCAGACAGCGACAAACGGGGCAGAAAGCATGGCCTCAATCGGCTCGGCAGCCTCGGGTTCTGCAATCAACGGTTCTCAAGGAGTAGAACCCGAGAGCCGGCAGAAGCGTGTGAATCCGATCAAGCTCCGACAGTTGCGAGAGCGGGTCGGAGAAATTGAACAAGAGATTGCCAAACTCGAAACCGGCATTGCCGAATGCGAGCAGTCCCTCCAGAGCTTCGTCAGCGTCGAAGAGACTTCGCGACTGACGGATTTGCTTGCCGCTCGCAGAGCCGATTTGGAGTCGCTGATGAGGGAGTGGGAGGAAGTTTCAGCCGTAATCGCAAACGCATAAGCGCTCAACATCAGCTCAAAACAACAAAATAACTAAGGCTTTCATCTAAATATTCGAGAGGTCCAGGGAGTCTTCGACGGTGGCCAGCATCGTGAAGCACCTCTTGGCTGGCGCACAATGTCGCGACTTGAGGCTTGACTGGCAGATTACACTGCTTTCCACATTCCCCAGAAATGCGGTTTCCGTGATGTGCGAGGTTGAGCAGCTCACCCCGAGCGAAAACTGCGCCAACAAGGCGTCCTATGCCATCACGGTCAGCTACCTGGGCCGTCCGACGCTCACGCTACATCTCTGCAAAGTCCACATCCTCGACACCTGGCACCTCGCGCAACAGAACTCTTTGCTTCTTTATGGGAACAGTGTGCGCGTGAAGGGCGTGGCGGTGAAGAAGCTGTGAGAAGAGCAGCACTCAGCATTCAGCCGTCAGCATTCGGCCAGCCGCCAGTTTGCTCCTCAAGGCGCTCACGGAATTGACGGGTCTCCGTGGTTGTTCTTTTTTGTCCAAGCACACTTCGTGTGCTACGACGGAATTCAAGACAAATCAAGCGGATTTTGGATGGTCTGCGATTCGTTGATGAAGGAGACTGTGCGGAATCGACGTGCACGAGGAAAATGTTTCCCTGTTAATTCCCAGATAATTCCCTGGTCGGTTGGGCCGCAGCCAATAAACATGCAGGCGAGCGCACGATCGGTGTTATCAGGGAAAAAATTCCCTGATACATTCCCTGGTAATTCCCTGTTCTTCGAATAACCAGGGAAATAACAAGGAACCTTCTCAGAGGGCGCCGATCATCCGTGCCGGAACTCCGAAACTGCTCTCATGACTGACTGTTGGCTGAATGCTGAGGTTGAGGGCTGTCATTCTGCCAACGTGATCAAATCCACATGCTCGATATTCCTTCCGAGAAAGCGGCTGCCCAGGACTTTGAATTTCTCCACGGAGTCGGTGGCGAAGAACTTTACCTGCGGAGTGCGTGAAGCTCGACTCGATCCCAATGCCAGACGCTGGGCAACATCACGGGCAGTAGCTTCCGCCGAATCGATCAACTGCATAGAATCGGGCAGAACGCGATGCAGCAGCGGCTTCAAAAGCGGATAATGCGTGCATCCCAGCACCAGGACGTCGGCTGACTTAGCGCCGTCGGCCGGCTGTTCGCGGGCAAGTTCGTCTAGGTAGATTCGCGCCACCTGCTCGGTTACCGGATGCGATGTCCAGCCTTCTTCTACTAGCGGAACGAATAAAGGACACGCCTTTTCAATCGCCTTGATGCCGAGTTTCTCAAGTTCTCTGCGGTAAGCATGGCTGGAAACCGTGGCTGCGGTGCCGATAACCCAAACATTCCTGCTTCGTGTGATCTGCGAGGCAGCCCGCGCTCCCGGCTCGATCACTCCAAGAATGCCGGTGGAAACGGCTGCTTGCATCTCCTGCATCGCCAGCGCGCTCGCCGTATTGCAGGCGATTACCAGGTAATCCGCTCCGTGGCTGAGCAGGAACTGAACACTGGAAACGGCGTAGCGCGCGACTGTGGCCGCGGACTTGGAGCCGTAAGGAAGCCGTGCCGTGTCGCCAAGGTAGAGATAGTCGGCTTCAGGGATTGAGGCGAGCAACTCGCGCAAAACCGTGAGGCCCCCGACTCCGGAATCGAAGACGCCGATCTTCATTCGAGTTGTGTCACCACTTTGTGCACCGCCGCTGCGCTGTAGATGCTCTTGAGATCAGCATGGCCCGCCAGTGTCTCGCGCTCTTTTCCATCCACCAGGATTTTCACTTGCTCGATTTGCGGGAAGTTCGCCGCCAGCGTGTCGATAAGCGAGATCAATGTGAAGTCCTCGACCATGATGCCGGAACGGTGGCCGTCGGCCAGAGCCTGATTTAAGTCCACCACCGCCAGTTTCTGGTTGACCAGGAAGACGTTGTTCACCGCTGATCCTTCCGCCAGGGGATGTGGCGAAGGTTTATTGACATATTCGGTGATCAGAGTGTCCAGAATCTGTCGGGCGCGAGCGCTCGGCTCCGCAGGCAGGACCGCAGAATCCTCGCGCGAACGGAATACACCATCGTCATCGTAGGCAATAGTGAGTTTGATCGCGCTGCTGCTTCCAGCGAGTTGTGGAGATACAGGACGAGTGTCGGAAGCGCGACGCAAGTTCTCTTCGGTTCGCCGATGCAACTTGAGGATGTAAATTCCGCTGCCCAGAATCGCACCCAGCAACAAAACCAGCGTGATTTGCACGTTTCGCGGGATCATTGCGCAGTCCCAGCGTTCAGTCTCCGCGCTGCCACAGCTTCCGCGACAGCTCCGGCGACTAAGTCCTCGGAGATCTTCAATCCCTTCTTGTCCGCCGGCGCCTCAACCGCGATAGCGGGAGCGGCGATCGAGTGTAACGGCTGCACAAACGCCGGACGCACTTGTGCCGCCAGTTCACGCTTTTTCATCGCCTCCGCCACTGCTGCAGCCAGTGAAGCGCTCTCGGCTGCAAATGCGCCCTGGGCGGACTGCCAGGGCAGGAAACCGTGGCGATCGATTGCGCCTTCAGGCGCCGACGGCAGCGTGGACGTATAAATGCGCAGGTTCGAGCCGGGCTCGGCGTGCAGGCTGATGAAGATCGAGGGCCTTGCAAGATTAGCCAGCACCGCGCGCTGATCGAGCGCGAGATCTGTGTCACTGTCGCGAAGCAGATCGCTGGCGATGTGACGAATTTGCAGCTCCTGCCGAAGCTTTCGCGCCAGAGACAACGTAATGTCCTTTTCCGGCAGATTCGGCGTGATGCGGGCGCCGGTATCGCTGCCCCCATGCGCCGGATCGATGACCACGAGGAAAGTTGGGATCGAATTAACGTTTGAATTTACGTTCTTGGTAGCAGGCACAATCGCAGGCGTCACTGGGGCGCTGGCCGGCTGAGTTGTCGGTGGAATGCTTTGCGCAGGGGCGGGAGCCGGAGCGACGACGACCGTCGTCGTTGCAGGAGGCGCCGGAGCCGCGCTGATGAGAATTGTCTTGCCATTGTCCGCGAACTTCGCCAGCAGGGGCGCGGTGCCATTAATGGTGAGCGTTGCCGCGCCATTGCTTTCGGCGAAACTCGACGAGCTCAACAGCTTGTCGTTCAGACTTTCATTCTCGGTGAGTGAGATCACAGGATCGCGGGTGAACGACAATTTCAGCGAATTCCCATCCGAGTTGATGGTTGGACTGACGGCATCGGGAAAGTGCAATGCCAGCGTGGAAGGATCTCCCTTGCGCAGTTCGGAGGAAATTAACTCCGCCGCGCCTCCAAGAAACATTCGGCGACTAGCTTCGTGGAAGATGAGATCTGTGCCAAGCAGCGGCACAAGCACTGCGCCCATGCCATGCAGGGGCAGCATCAGACGACGGTTCTCGTTGCGAGCCGGCGCCGCCAGAATTACGCTCTTGCCACGCACTCTGGCCAAGGTGCTGCCTTCCTGAAATTCTGCTTCGATGGTCTTGCCTGGCGCCTCAGGATCGGCGATTCGCAGTTTCCATTTGGTGCCCTGCGACTTCAATTCGGGCGTGGCTAAAGGTTCAATCAACTCGAAGAAGCCAACATATTCGCGGCCATCGAGGTTGCTGACCGGCAGGCTGAATCGAGCCTGCTGAGCATAGACGGAGAGACGTTCGTGCTCGCCAGTGGCTGCAAGGAGCAAGACGCAGGCAATAGGCAATAAGCGATAGGCAATAGGCAATAGGCGAATTCGCATGCGGACAAATGCAGGTTGTGTCATGCCCTTACAAAATGGAGTCTGGCAGTCAATAACAGCCACCGAACGTTGAGGTTCGCCATGCGGATACTGCCAAATGCGTGAGTGCCTATTACTTTAGCCAAACGTCTACCGCCTATTGCCTATTGCCCGATCCCCATCCAGCCAATAGATCGTCAGCCCACTCAGCAATTTGGGATAAAAATCTGTGGACTTCTGCGGCAGCACTTCGCCGGCGAAGGCGATTTCACGCACCTGCTCGATGGTAACCGGATTCATGAGAAACGCTACATTCACCTCGGCATCGTTTTTCACTGAACTCAAAGCCTCGCTCGCCGAGCGGAGATAGCGGATGTGTTGCTGATCGACAACCTGGTCGTGGGAAATGCCAAGCACTTTTTCCAGCATGAGCGAATGCAGATGGACTACATCGAGCTTTCGCTGACGAGATGAGAACTCGTTGGGGAGTTTCTGAGAGCTATCTGGCTTCGCCGTTAACAGGAAATTGCCGTTTTTGGTCGCAGCGACAAACGAGATCGCGTTTTTACCGGACTGGGCGAGCACCTTCACGACGGCTGATTCTGTTCCGTCTGACAGCTCCTTCACTTCGTACAGCTCACGCGCCTTCTTAAGGAATGATTCGGTCATGAAATTCGCCAAACCAAACACGACGCGGTGCGTCGGCAGAATCACCAGCCCAGGAGAATCCATGTTCACAAACGTCATCATTACGCGGCCGGCATTCATCCGCAAACACGTATCCGAAGTCGCGGCAGCCTCAGCTCGGAAGTTGAGAGCGGTCTCGTACCGATGATGACCGTCGGCAATGATGAGCTTCCGGTCGGCCATCTCCGTCTGCACGATATTCAGGATTGAAGGTTCGGTAATACGCCGTAACCGGTGCAGCACTCCATATTCGTCGGTGACTTCCTGCCACTCATGATGATTGTCGCCGAAGAGAAGAGAATCGATGCTTTGCGCGGGATCGCTGTAGAGCATGAAGATTTGCCCGAAGTGGGCATGCGTAGCTCGCAGCAGGCTCAGGCGATCGCTTTTGGGTTTGGCCAGAGTTTGCTCGTGACGGAAGACAATTCCTTCTTTGTAATCGTGGAGGCGTCCGGCGGCGATAAAGCCGCGCCGTTCGACCTGGTCTGAAGTTCCTGGGACCAAAAAGCGCTGGGAATAAGCATAGATGGAAGGGGAGCTATCCTGCGCCAAGACGCCTTGTTTTCGCCAGGACTCGAGATAGTGCGCGGCCTGCGTGTAGCGGTTATTTACCTCCGTTTCCACCCCTTCGGGGCGGCCAAGGATGATTCGCACCAGATTGAACGGGCTTGCTTTGTAGTAGTCCTCCTGCATTCGCGGAGAAATTTTGTCGTAGGGTTGGGTAACGACCTGGCTCAAATGCACTTTTTCCGGGTCGTAGCGGAGGGCAGCAAAAGGAAATATGTCGGCCATGCGATGGGCGGTTGACCCTAAAACTCCTGGTTCGTCTCTTGGATTAGCTGGATTTTATCAGTGCAAAGAGGAAATTTTGGGATGCTGGCAGGCTTCGGCGTAGTTATGAAAGGTAACCATTCGCCAACGCCGAGACATCTCACCTTTGTGCAACAGCTGACGAAGTAAACAGGCAAAGCGGCTTCATGCCTATGGTAGTATTCGCTGAGAATAGGGGTTGACATTATGCCCGGCACACGCGGGCCTTGGGTTTCTGGTTTCCTCATTGGCAGGCGTTCGATCTCCTCCTGCGCCTCGTTTGCCACGATTACAACCCACCACATCGCAAACTTCGTGCTCGTACTGTTGTGTACTGCCGCACTCGCCGCGGCGAGTTTTGCGCAGGGCGCAGGCGACATTACAGACGTACACATTGTTCCCCGAGGAACAGCGCCTGCGGCAACCGCTACAGCAGTGGCAGCGCCAGAAGTTACTACGCCTTCGATTGGGCTGAAGACTGCCGAACGTCCCCTCAAGGTGGACGTAAATCTGGTCCTAGTCCCGGTAACGGTGACCGATCCTATGAATCGGCTGGTAACCGGCCTGGAGAAAGACAATTTTGCTTTGGCCGAAGGCAGCCAAAACCAACAAATCCGCACATTTTCGAGTGAAGATGCTCCACTGTCGTTGGGCGTGATCTTCGATATGAGCGGCAGCATGAGCAACAAAATCGATAAGAGCAAGCAGGCGGTGCTGGAGTTTTTCAAAACCGCCAATCCTGACGACGAGTTTTTCCTGGTCACCTTCAGCGACAAGCCGGAACTTTTGGTCGATTTCACCAGTTCCATTGAAGACATTCAGAGCCAATTGGTGTTTGCAAATGCTAAAGGGCGAACCGCGCTGTTAGACGCCATTTACCTGGGCATCAAGAAGATGAAGTCGGCGCATCATGAGAAGAAGGCGCTGCTCATCATCTCGGACGGAGGCGACAATCGCAGCCGCTACACCGATACCGAGATCAAGTCCCTGGTAAAAGAAGCCGATGTGGAGATTTACTCGATTGGACTCTTCGATAACAGCCCGGCGACCTCCGAAGAGCGCTATGGGCCATATTTGCTTAACGAGATCTCGGATGTCACCGGCGGACGCATGTTTAGGGTGGACGATCCCAATGAACTCAGCGATGTGGCCACAAAGATTGGAGTAGAGCTGCGCAACCAATATGTGCTCGGCTACCGTCCAACCAATGCAGCTCGGGATGGCAAATGGCGTAAGATCAAGGTCAAGCTGGTCCCTCCCAAGGGCTTACCTCCACTTACTGTTCATGCGAAGACTGGATACTATCCACCCACGGAGTAAGTCGCTGAATCTAGCGATAAGTCTCCTCCTGCTCATTTTCTGTGCAACGTTTGTCAGTGCGCAGCAGGGCCAGGCAGTTCCCCAGGCCAATAACGCCCAGCAAGGCAGTTCGACATCCGCGCAGTCCGGCGCAGTACATCGCGAGGGCACAGACAACGTTCTAGTGGATGCTGCCGGCGTTCCTCTGGAAGACCAGTCGGGGAAGAACCTTCCTCCAAATTCCGAAGAAACGGCTGTTTCGCCTAATCCGACAGGTGTGGGACCTACTGTCAGTGTCCCCACCAAGCCTGAACAACCGACCAAACAGGGTGATAAGTATCTGTTCCACTCGGAAGCACAGGAGGTGGTGCTCCACGCCACGGTCGTCGATCAGCACCAGCGCTTAGTCACCAACCTCAATCAGAACGATTTCACCATCCTTGAAGACGGCCAGCCGCAGAAGATTACGCGTTTCAGCCGCGAAGACATACCCGTTTCCATCGGCATTCTCATCGACAACTCGGGATCGATGCGCGACAAGCGCCAGGCGGTCAATACGGCGTCGCTGGATCTGGTCAGAGCGAGCAATCAAGAAGATGAAGTATTCGTTGTGAACTTCAGCGATGAGGCCATCATCGACGCCGACCTCACCAGCGACATCAACAAAATGAAAGAAGGCCTCGAGCAGATCGACTCCCGCGGCGGCACAGCTTTGTACGACGCGGTTGTGGCTTCGTCAGACTATCTGGCAAAGAAGGGACGCCGCGAGAAGAAGGTCCTGCTGGTGATCACCGATGGCGAGGACAACGCCAGCACCGACACGCTGGAGCAGGCAGTCCGCCGCGTTCAGGATGACAGCGGCCCGATGATCTACACCATCGGCATTCTGGGCGGCGAGCACGAGAAGCGCGCCAAGCGCGCCCTGGAACAGTTGGCGCTTCAGACCGGCGGCGTATCCTTTTTCCCAAAAGATCTGAGCGAGGTTGACCAGTTCGCTCGTGCTGTAGCCCGCGACATCCGCAGCCAGTACTCGATCTACTATCGTCCCAGTCGTCCTCAGGAACAGGGCGGCTACCGTCAGGTGAAGGTGGACGTTCACGCCCCCGGATACGGACGCCTGCAGGTGCGCACCCGTAGCGGCTACTATCCCGGCCAGCAACAGCGCGCTTCGAAGTAAGAGGGCACTCGGCATTCAGCGATCAGCATTCGGCCAGTAATCCTCATAGGATTAGGGAAGAGGAATCGTTGTCCGAACTCTGCTTGCCACGCCAATTCGTAACCGGGTACCAAGGCTTCCTTCCACAATTCTCGGTGTATTGACGAAAGCCACTTACTGGCCGAACGCTGATCGCCGACCGCCGATTGCCTTCGCGGGTGCGCTAAGATAAATTCCAGATGAGCACAACCGAAGCGCTTCGCCTGCGCGTCGCCGAGAACATTACGGAACTTGTCGGCGAGACTCCCATCTTGCATCTGCGGCGGATCGTTCCCGCCGGAAGCGCAGACATTTACGCAAAGCTCGAATACCTGAACCCTGGCGGCAGCGTGAAGGACCGCGCCGCCATCGGCATGATTGCGCGCGCCGAACGCGACGGAAAGCTGCGTCCTGGAGGCACAATTATCGAGGCGACCGCCGGCAACACCGGCATCGGACTGGCTCTGATCGGGGTTAATAAAGGCTACCGCGTGATCGTCTTCGTCCCAGAACGGTTTTCGGAAGAAAAAGTGAAGGTAATGGCCGCGTTGGGAGCGGAAGTAATCCGCACTCCCGACGCCGAAGGAATTCAGGGCGCCATCAATCGAGCGCGCAAGACTGCCGCCGAGATCCCCGATTCATTTGTCGCGCTGCAATTCGAGAATCCCGCCAATCCAGAGTTCCATTATGAAACGACTGCTCAGGAAATCTACGAGCAGATGCAGGGACGGATTGACGCGATCGTAATTGGCGTGGGCACCGGCGGAACTTTTTCCGGCGTGGCGCGATTTATGAAACAGAAGAATCCCAAAGTGTGGACGGTCGCCGTGGAGACCCAGGGCTCGGTGCTGCAAGGCGGCCCTCCCGGCACGCACAAGGTGGAAGGCATCGGAGTCAGCTTCGTTCCCAAGTCCTTCGATCGCGAAGTATGCGACGAGATCATCATGGTCTCGGACGACGACGCATTCGCCACCGTGCGCGAGCTCGCCAGTAAAGAGGGCGTGCTCGGCGGATCGAGTTCCGGGGCAAACGTCTTCGCTGCACTTCAGGTGGCGAAGCGTCTCGGATCGGGAAAACGGGTCGTTACCGTGATTCCCGACGCCGCAGAACGGTATCTTTCCAAGAACATTTTCGAAGGCGGAGTCTAAGGCGGCAAAGTTATCTCCGTGTACTCCGTGTCTCCGTGGTGATCTGCCTCAAGCTGTTATTCTGAAAATCCAATGAGCAAGACCACGAATCCCAATCGCGGCTTCGCCACACGCGCCATCCACGTTGGACAAGAACCCGATCCCTCCACAGGAGCAGTTGCCCCTCCGATCTTCGCAACCTCGACGTACGTTCAGGAAGAGATCGGTAAGAATAAAGGCTACGAATACGCTCGCGTATCGAATCCCACGCGCACGCGTCTTGAAAAGAATCTGGCCGCGCTGGAGGGCGGCACGTCGGCGCACGTATTTTCCAGCGGCATGGCCGCCATCACGGCGATGCTCACCATGATGAAGAGCGGCGATCACATTGTGTGCGGTTCAAACGTTTATGGCGGAGTGCCGCGGCTATTCAATCAGGTGCTGGTCAACTATGGATTGCAGTTCAGCTATGTCGATACTTCAGATGTCAGCGCCGTCGAACGCGCGATTCGTCCGAGCACGAAACTGGTCCATATCGAGACACCAACTAATCCGCTGATGACGGTCACCGACATCGCCGCAGTGGCGAGGGTCGCGCATGCTCATGGAGCCGAGCTCTCGGTGGACAACACTTTCATGTCCCCATACTTCCAGAAGCCGATTCCGCTGGGCGCCGACATCGTGATGCACTCCACTACCAAGTTTCTGAATGGCCATAGCGACGGACTTGGCGGCGTTCTGGTCTGCACTAAGCCGCATCACAAAGAAACCTTTTCCTTCGTGCAGAAGTGCACTGGAGGAATCCTTTCTCCCTTCGAGTGCTGGCTAGTCCTGCGCGGGGTGAAGACGTTGGCTGTTCGGATGGAACAACATGATCGCAGCGGCCGGCAGGTTGCTGAATTCCTTAAGACACACAAGAAGGTCAAGAAAGTCTTCTACCCCGGATTGTCAGATCATCCTCAGCACGAACTCGCGAAGCGACAGATGTCCGGCTTCGGCGCGATGATCACCTTCGAGACCGGCTCATTCGACAACGCGCAAAAAATGCTTCGCAAGGTGCGTGTCTGCTCGCTCGGCGAATCTCTCGGCGGAGTGGAGACTTTGATTTCTCATCCCGCGACCATGACTCATGCAGCTCTTGGCGCGGAGGGACGAGCCGAGATCGGACTTACCGACGGCATGGTCCGCCTCTCTGTAGGAATCGAAGACGTTGAAGACATTGTCGCCGACCTGGATCAGGCACTGGGGGCAATTTGAGGAAAGCTTCTGAGCTGCTAAGCTCCTAAGCTGCTAAGCCTAAGCACCATGCCCCGCCAGCGGCAAAATTCCTCCCAATTTCTGTGGTTTGTACTGACGCTCGCCGTCGCCGGCATCGCGGTGCTGCTGGCGCTAGTCTCGCGCACCCACGAAATTCCGGAAGCATTATTGCGCGGCAGCCGGTGGGCGCTAGTCGTCGCATTGTTCGGATACGGCTGTGTGCGGCGCTCGCTGATGACGTGGATCTTTGTCGCGATGGTGATTGGCGGCATCGTCGGCTACGACTTTCCTCATCAAGCCGCCGGATTGCAGGTAATCACGCAGATTTTTCTGCGGCTGATCAAGGCCATCATCGCGCCACTCATCTTCAGCACGCTGGTTGTCGGTATCGCCGGACACTCCGACGTAAAGCAGGTTGGACGGATGGGCGTAAAGGCGCTCATTTTTTTTGAGGTCATCACCACACTGGCTCTCGTCATCGGCCTTGTCGCCATCAACATGAGCAAAGCTGGTGTCGGCCTGCGACCGCCAGAGGCGCAGGCACCGTCGGCAATATCCGTTCAGCATCAGACCGCCAGCGACGTTGTGCTGCACATTTTTCCGGAAAACATCGCGAAATCGATAGCCGAAGGGCAGGTGCTTCAGGTCGTGGTCTTTGCCCTGATCTTCGCGCTGGCGCTGAGCATGTTGCCGCAGCCTCGCCGCGCGCCGCTCTTGAGCTTTTGCGAGAGCCTTTCCGAGACAATGTTCAAGTTCACCAACATCGTCATGTATCTCGCCGCGCCGGCTGTGGGTGCAGCCATCGCCTACACCATCGGACAACTTGGAGTTGGCGTTCTCGCAAATTTGCTGAAATTGCTGGCGACGTTGTACGTCGCCCTGATCGTTTTCATCGTCCTGGTCCTGATTCCCAGTGCGATGCTGTTTCGCATTCCCTTACGTGCCTTCGTGCGCGCGGTAAGCGAGCCCGCTGCCATCGCATTTGCCACTACCAGCTCTGAAGCGGCGCTGCCCCGCGCCATGGAAGAGATGGAGGCCATGGGAGTGCCGCGGCAAATCGTGGCCTTCGTGATTCCCACAGGCTACAGCTTCAATCTGGCTGGAAGCGCACTGTATCTGACATTGGCCGCGATTTTCGTCGCGCAGGCTGCCGACGTCCACTTGAGCTGGCAGCAACAGGCGGTGCTCCTGCTTACGCTGATGCTGACAAGCAAAGGCGTCGCTGGTGTTCCCCGCGCTGGACTCGTAATTCTTTTGGCGACTGTCGGCAGCTTCAACCTGCCCATGTGGCCGGTGTATATCCTGCTCGGCGTCGATGCCTTGCTCGACATGGGCCGCACTGCAGTGAACGTAATCGCCAATTGCCTGGCCAGCGTAGTAGTGGCGAAGTGGGAAGGCGAGTTCGGGCGCGTCCGCCCTGACATTGTGGAAGTTCTGAGCGAGTAGTCAGTAGGGCATTCTGCCTGGGCATTCTCTTTTCTCTCCAGCAAAGTTTTTCTCCGTGACTCCGTGACTCCGTGGTCAATCGGTTCCATAGGCCATCTTCACCAGCGT
>Ga0307478_10002616_pt1 | contig 13936 bp, 9 predicted proteins | sample atmos_gasesECM4C_2_FD_203713 | JGI IMG/M metagenome (GOLD analysis project Ga0307478, IMG submission 203713) | Hardwood forest soil microbial communities from Morgan-Monroe State Forest, Indiana, United States - atmos_gasesECM4C_05 | ecosystem: Environmental > Terrestrial > Soil > Temperate...
CGGGCAATTTGAAGTTCGGCCCTGGATATTGTGTTTGGCAAGCACGACCTCGACAATCTCCGGGCAATATCGAACGCCGCGCATCCAACGACCAAACACCAATTACTAACTACCAACTACTAGCCATCCATTACCAGCCGCAATCCAAGAACGAGAGCCAAGGGACTAATCGCCCATGACGATGGCGCAGCAGATCATTCTCTGAGCTCAAACTTATCCGCCACGCCCATGGCCCGGCGCAGTGTGGCCACCGCCACGTCGTAGCTGTAGTTCGCCTGGATGAGATTGGTGCGCGCCGTCGTGAGATCGACCTGGGACTGAAGGACGTCGAGCTCGGTGGCGGTGCCCGCCGTGTAGCGGACGTGGGCCTCGCGCACGGCTTCCTCGGCCTGTTCGACGGTCTTGGCGCTCGCGGCGACGAGCTCGTCCGCCTCCTCAAACGATGAATAAGCCTGGCGCACCTCGACCTCGACCGACAATTGCTCATTGAGCAGCGTGAGCCGGGCCTGTTCCTCTTGCGAACGCGCCTGCCTTACCCTGCCGGCCGTGGCCCGGCCGTCAAAAACCGCCCAGTTCGATTGCGCGCCAACAGACCAACCATTGAGCGTGGACTCGAGATCGTTGGAAAAGGTCCTTTTGCGCAATTCATAGCCGCCAACCGCGTCGAGCGTCGGCCAGTAGTCGGCCCGGGCAACCTTTACATTTTGCTCCCCGCTGGATTCCAGGTGGGCGTAACGCAGAAGCTCCGGGCGGCTGGTGGACGCCGCGGCGAGCGCCGAGTCGAGATCGAACTGCGCAGGTGTGCAGTCGAGCGAGCCGGCCAGATTCAGGGACTGTTGCCCGCTGGCCGGTGCGCTCGAGACCAGCCCGAGCGCCTGGCGCAGTTGCTCGATGGAAATGCGATAGGTGTTGCGCGCCTCGATGAGCGGTGGCCGGCCATTGGCCAGGGCCACCTCGGCCCGGAGCAGGTCGAACTGCGCGCCGGAGCCGGCGTCATAGCGGGCCTTGGCATCCTTGTATTGCTGCTGGAGCAGCTCCAGGTTCTGCTCCTGCACCTTGATTTTTTCCTGGTTGAGCAGGACGTCATAAAACTTCGTGCGCACGTCGAGCAACGCGTCGTTGATCACACCCTGCATTTCATAGAGGGCGGCCTCGCGGACATCTTTTTCCGCGCGGATCGCGGAGGTGAACTTTCCCCCGGCAAAGAGCGCCTGCGTCGCCTGCAGCGTGATGGACCAGGACTGGGCGTTCGGCGCCGGCGTGCCGGGGCCAAAATTTTCCTGCAGGGTTTTTTCCGTCTGCTGATACTGGGTATTGAGTACGACGTTGGGCAGCGCCGCGGAGCGCGTCGTAATGAGGACGCCCTCCTGCTCCTCGATGCGCTGGCGCGCCTGCCGGATGTCGAAATTGTGGCCGAGCGCGAAGCGCAGCGCCGTAGGCAGGTCGATTTCCGCGGGCAGGGCGTCCGAAGGCGCCGCGGTCTCCTGGGCAAATCCGGCAAAAGCCAGGACCGGGGCCAGAACCAGCGAAAAAAAAGTGCGGGTTGATCGTTTCATTTTATTTCGCGACGGGTTGCGATTGGGAAATGGTGACGACCGCGAGGTCGGCGGGTTTGACGACGCGATCATGGGTGTGGTCCTTGGCCAGGAGCATGTAAATGGAGGGCACGACGAAGAGCGTGAAGAGAGTCCCGATGGACATGCCGCCCACCAGCACGAGGCCGATGCTATTGCGGGCGGCGGCGCCGGCGCCGGTGACCAGCGTGAGCGGGAAATGGCCCGCCACGGTGGCCACGCTGGTCATCAAAATCGGGCGCAAACGCGTCATGGCCGCTTGATGTACGGCGACGAGCTTGGTTTTGCCTTCCTCCTGGAGCTTGTTGGCAAACTCGACGATGAGGATGCCGTTCTTCGCAATCAGGCCGACGAGCGTGACGAGGCCGACCTCGGCGTAGATGTTCATCGTCGTGGTCCAGCCATTGGTCCAGAACGGAATGTTCGGACTCGGCATCTTCAAGAAAGTGAAAATGAGCGCGCCGAACATCGCCAGCGGCACCGAGCCGGCCAGAATCACCAGCGGATCGCGGAAAGAATTGAACTGCACCGCGAGCGCGAGGAAAATCAGCACGATGGCCAGGGTGAAGGCCGGCAGGAACTTGTTGCCCTCCTGTCTGAGCTGGCGGGATTCGCCGCGGTAGTCGATGGAATAACCCGGCGGAAGAACTTTATGAGCTGCATTCTCCAGAATTTTCAGGGCTTGGTCGAGCGGCACGTGCGCCTGGCCATAGATCTCAACCGAGTTGAGCTGCTGAAACCGGTTGAGCGAACGCGGTACCGTGGTGTTTTTAATGGTGGCGACGGTGCTGAGCGGGATGAGACGACCGTTGGGACCGGTGACATAAATATCCTTTAATTGATCGGCGGTGAGGCGGTCTTGACGCTTGATCTGCGGAATCACCTTGTAACTGCGCCCGCTGATATTGAACCAATTGACGTAATTCCCTCCCAGCGCCGCGGAAAGATCCGAACCGATCTGGTTTAGATTGAGCCCAAGCGCGGCTGCCTTGTCGCGGTCGATAATAATTTGGGATTGGGGCTCATCGTATTTAAGATCGAGCTGGGGAGGAAAATTGAAAACCCCGCTCTTCATCGCCTCGAATTGTATCTGTTGGGCATAAGGCAGCAGCCGGTCAGCTTCCGCCGTCGATGTGATGTCGAATTCGATGGGGAAATTGTCGCCGCCAGGCAACGGAGGCGGAGTGATCGCGAAAACCTGCATGCCGGGAATCTTGAAAAGCTTGTACTGAACCTCGGGCAGAATCTGGAACACGGTGCGTTTGCGCACGCCCCAGGGTTTCACGACCATGCCGCCGAATCCGTCCACGCCCTGCGAAGCGGCAAAGGGATCCGAAGGCGAAAACAAAAGTTGGAAAGTGATTTCCCTCTCCGGCGTGCCGAGGAACGCCTGATCAGCCGCCTGCGCGAAATAACTCCTTTGATCCGTCGTGGCGTTGGCGGCGCTGCTCAAAGCGCCAAAAATCACGCTTTGGTCCTCCGGGGGGGCAAGCTCCTTATTGTCCCAGGACATCTTGAACATCATCACGGCAAGTATGGTGACGACGATCCAGACCGCATAAACATACGGCCGGGAGTGCAGGGTGCCCAGCAGCACGCGGCCGTAGGATTCGCGCAAGCGGTCGAAGTGATGATTGACCCACCCGGCAAATCCCTTCTCCTGGCCGGCCCTGCTGCGGAGCAGTTTGGCCGACATCATCGGTGAAAGCGTCAGAGCCACAATACCCGAAATGGTCACGGCGCCGGCCAGCGTCAGCGCGAATTCGCGAAAAAGTGCGCCGGTGAGTCCGCCTTGAAACCCAATCGGCGTGTAGACCGCCGCCAGGGTGATTGTCATCGCAATGACCGGACCGACCAGCTCGCGCGCGCCCAGCAGAGCGGCATCGAACGGCGTCCTGCCCTCGCGCAAATGCCGTTCAACGTTTTCGACCACGACGATGGCGTCGTCCACCACCAAGCCGACCGAGAGCACGATGGCCAGCAGCGTCAGCAAATTCAAGGTGAAGCCGAACGCCTGCATCAGGAAAATCGCGCCGATCAGCGATACGGGAATGGCCAGGACCGGAACCAGCACCGATCGGACGGAGCCGAGAAAGAGGTAGATGACCGCGATGACAATGAGCAGCGTGTCGATCAGGGTACGGCTGACGTCGTGGATGGCATCGCGAATATACGCCGACGAATCATAACCGACGCCGATGATCAAACCCGATGGGGCGTCTTTTTTAATACTGTCGACCTCGGTACTGACATGCTGCACCATGTCGATAACGTTGGCATTGGGCAGCGGATAAACGCCCATGAAGACGGCGGTTTTTCCCGACATGTGCACTTGTGAATCGTAGTCTTCCGAGCCGAGATCAACGTCCGCCACGTCCTTGAGCCGGATGATGGAGTTGCCCGACTGCCGGACGACGAGATTCTTGAATTCTTCAACCGTGTGCAGATCGGTGTTGGCCGTGAGATTGACCTGAATAAGCGAACCTTTGGTCTGGCCGACGGCCGCGAGATAATTGTTCGCCGTCAGTGCCGCGCGCACTTGGGCCGGGCTGAGGTTGAACGCCGCCATCCGGTCGGTTTTCATCCAAATCCGCATGGCGAAGGTGCGGGCGCCAAGGATATCGGCCCGTTGCACGCCTTGCAGCGCGGAAAGGCGCGGTTGCACCACCCGCACCAGATAGTCGGTGATCTGATTCTGCGACAAAATGTCGGACGAAAAACTAAGATAAATCGAGGCAATCGCCGTGTCAGCCGATTGGATATTGATCGCGGGCACCTCGGCTTCGGCGGGCAAATTGTTGCGCACCTGGTTCACCTTGGCGGTGATTTCTGCCAGCGCCTTGGTCGGTTCGTAGTTAAGTTTGAGCCGCGCGGTGATAAAAGAAAAGCCCTGCAGGCTCTGCGATTGAATATATTCGATGCCTTCGGCGGAGGAGATGGCCTGCTCGATCGGGACCGTGACAAAGCCGCGCACCAGCTCGGCGTTGGCGCCGGTGTAAACCGTGGCGACGGTGACCGAAGAAATCTCCGTCGCCGGGTACTGACGAATGCTGATCGAACGCCACGCTTGGACGCCAGCGATAATGATCACCAGACTGACCACGATGGCCAGAACAGGCTTCTTGATAAAGATATCGGTGAAAGAGGAATTCATGGTAGTGTAGTCACCGCGAATGGACGCATTATTTCACAGTAGATAAGCAAGGGAACAAAGTGCTTCTCTTGATTGCCTGGCTCTTGGTTGCCTTCGTTACCTTTTGTGAGGTTAAAGTTGTTACGAATCGGATGGTTTGGGAGCGGTTTCGACTTTGGGCGCAAGTGTGTTGTCGATCACGGCGGTCCCGCCGTTGCGCAGCTTGAAGACCCCGGTGGTGACGACCGTATCGCCGGCTTTGAGCCCGGATGTGATGGCGACAAAATCGCCCCGGGTCATCCCAAGTTGGACAAATTGCTGGCGGAGGACCTTGCCGGTCTGCGAATCCTTGGATTCATCGACGACAAAGACGGAGTCGCCATAAGGCGAATAGAGCACAGCGGTGGCCGGGATGAACAAAACCTTGTTGCTGGCGGGAAGCTCGACCGCCACATCGGCAAACATGCCGGGCCGAAGTTTCTCATCATGATTGTCCAGCGTGGCCTGGACCTGGATATTGCGGGTGGCGTTGTCCACCTGCGGGTCGATCGCGGTGATTTTGCCGTCGATGGTTTGATCCGGAAGCGCATCGGTGGTCACATGGATCGGCAGGCCGGGCGCGAGGTCGGCGAGCTGTTGTTGGGGCAGGGAAAAATCCACATAGATGGGATCGAGCAACTGGAGTGACACGATCCCCGTGCCGGCGGGCAGATATTGCCCGAGATTGACCGTGCGGATTCCGATGCGCCCATCGAACGGCGCCGTGATGGTTTTCTTGGCGACCGCCGACTCGAGGTTGGCGACACTGGCCCCGGCTTGTTTGGCCTGGGCATCGGCGGAATCGAGATCGGCTTGGGAATTGCTGTTTTGCGCACGAAGCTCCTGGGCGCGTTTGAGATTGATGTCAGCCAGCGCGGCGGCGGCCTTGGCGCTGGCGAGTTGAGCCTCCTCGGCGGAAACATCGAGCTGCACGAGCAGATCGCCCTTTTTGACCTGAACGCCGGACTCGAAGGCGATTCTTGTCACGGTGCCAGCCAGTTCGTTGCACAGGGTGGTTCCCTCGACGGCAGCGAGACTGCCCACGGCCCTCAGCGCCGGCGCCCAAACGTCCTCACGGGCCTGGGCGGTCGTGACGGTATCCGGCGGAAAGGGAAAATGGGTGGCGCCCATCTTGCGAATTTGCAGGGCCTTGATGCCGGCGAGGATTGCGACCAGCGCCAGCAAGCCGACAATGGTGGAGGTAAGTTTTTTGGTATTTGTGCTCATGGGATGAAGATAGGCTGATGTCAGGTTGTCAGTCGTGCCTGGCCTGGGCCGGCGCGAGCGTGGAAGCGTGTTGGAGAATTTTATTGAGCAGGCGCACGAGCGTCTTGCGCTCGCTTTCCTTGAGCGGGCTCATGATTTCGGCCATGTCGCGGAAATGGCCGGGTAGAATCGTCTCAAGAAGCTTGCGCCCCTTCGGGGTCAGGTTGACCGACATCATGCGGCGGTCGTTGGCGTCGCGGACGCGCCGGGCCAGGCCGTCGCGCTCCAGGGTGTCGATCAGCCCGGTCATGGTCGCGCGCGTGACCCCGGCGGCGTCGGCCAGTTCGGCCGGGGTCAGCGGGCCGGGCGGCCGGCAATGCTCCCCGGCCCCGGCGCCCGCGGGCCCGCCCGCACTGCGTTTTTTGAGCAGCATCAACACGCCGAACCGCCCCTGCGACAGGGCGTGGCGGGCATAGTTGTTCTCCGTCACCCGAAACACCTCGTCGCCTGTGCGCAGCAGATTGAGGAAAACATCGCAGGCCGAGGGATCGAGATCGGGAAATTTCTTGGCCGCCTCGAGCAGGCACTCGTAACGCGGCAGGTCCTTGAGCAGGAGCAGTGGCATAAAAAACAGTAAGGCGGCTTATAGTTAGGTGGCTAACTAAAGATGCAAGCCATAATAATATTTATTTGTGACATTTACGTGACGGGCCTCCTTCGCCAAGGCTTCGGTGGCCAGGGGCTCCGCGGCCCAGCGGGGCTAATCGTACGTTTTCGGTCCATTAGACCCATGGATGGGGCCAATTAAAGCGAAGATTCAGCGGGCCCTGCTTTTACTTCGGCGGACCCCAGCGGCGCGTGAACGGATAGTACACGAACAGCGGCCGGCCGACCACGGCCGCGGCCGGCACGAAGCCCCAGTAGCGGCTGTCCCGGCTGTTCGACGAATTATCGCCGCACGCGAAATAATCATCCGGAGGCACGGTCACGGTATCCCCCGGCCTGGTGAGATAGATTTGGTAGGGATCGTTTGGCGCTCGGTTTCGATAGCCAGGATAGCCGTCGATCCGCTTAAACTCCTTCTCAAACGATGCGGCGCCGGTGATGGGCTTTCCATTGCGATAAAGCACGGGCTCGCGGATTTCAAGGGTGTCCCCCGGCACCCCGACCAGGCGTTTGATGAAATAGGAGTCGGCATCAGCCGTGCCGTTTTGCAGCCCGGGAATGATATCGGTGCGAAAGACAAAGCCGCTGCCGATCTTGGGCCTGAAAAAATGATAACTGAAGCGATCCACAAAAAGCATGTCGCCGGCCCGAACGTCGAACGACATGACCTGTCCGCCGGCCTGGACGGTCTGGCCGAGGTTGATCCGCAGTGCCCGCTGATTTTCCGGGTCAGTCTGATCGATCACCCGCTCCGCGCGAACCACCTCGTTGCGCAATTGCTGCGCATAGGCCGCCTCGTCGCCATTAAAAAAGGCATTAACGATCGTTTTTCGAAAATCAAAATCTTCAGGGACATCAACCGTCACGGGGGTATCGTTTACGTAAAAGGTGTATTCCTGCAGAGTGGCGGGAATAATCAGCCATTTACGGCCATGCTTTTTCGCAGCCAACGGATAGAATGAGAGCCCGGATTTTGAATCATAGGGATAATCCATCGACACCTCGCCCGACTCCGGCGCGATGACGTCGTGATGCACGGCTCCGAGGGTAAGAAAATTCACGGCCTTCTTTATAAGTCCGGGGTTCTCCTGCGGCGTGTGGTAAATATTGTCTGTCATGCCGAAGTAACTCGGCATCATCGAACCCGTGGGGATCTGGAACGGCGAAATAAAATATGTGCGGATGCCGATGAGCACGATGCCGGCGACGAGAAAAAACTCCACCCACTCCGTCAGCTCGCTTTTGGGATAGATTTTGCCACCGGTGCGGAGGAGCACGGGTTCCAGGGCCTCGACGCTGAGCTTGAGATTGCCCGCGTCGGTGTGCTGCTTGATTTTCATCCGGAGATCCTCGGTGCGTTTCTGCAGCGCGGCCGCCTCGGCGGCGGTGAGCTGGTCGCGGCGATAATGGAAAACCTTTTCGGCCAGCTCGAGCCATTGCACGGCGCTGGCCCGGATCTTTTTTTCCTGGGAGGTGAATAATCCGAACACGTTTGCTCCTTTAAATTTAACATCCAACATCCAACGCCCAACGGCCAACGCCCAATGGAAGATTGGGCAATTTTCCTGCACCTTTTTTGCGAAACGCCCGACTTGGGTGTTGGACGTTCGATGTTGGATGTTGGGTGTTCACGGATGTTGGATGTCGGATGTTGAGGTCGGGCTCATTCGTTTTTGAGCACCTTGATAAAGGCATCGGATGGGATCGAGACACGACCAAATTGTTTCATTTTCTTTTTTCCCTCTTTCTGCTTGTCGAGGAGCTTGCGTTTGCGGCTGATGTCGCCGCCGTAGCACTTTGCGGTGACATCCTTGCGCATTTCCCTGACGTTGTCGCGCGCAATGACCTTGCCGCCGATGGCGGCCTGAATGGCAACCTTGAACATTTGTGGAGGGATGATCTCGGCCAGTTTCTCGCAAAGGGCGCGGCCTTTTTGCTCCGCCTTGTCGCGATGTACGATGGTCGCGAATGCGTCCACCGGGTCGCCATTGATGAGAATTTCCATCTTCACGAGGTCGGACGTGCGGTACTCGCCCAGCTCGTAGTCCATCGAGCCGTAACCGTGCGTGATGCTCTTCAGCCGGTCGTTGAAATCGACCAGGATCTCGTTGAGCGGCAGCAGGCAGGTCAGCATCACGCGCGTGGCGTCCAGCGTGTCGGTATGGTCGAGCACGCCGCGTTTTTCCATGATGAGCGCGAGGATGTCGCCCATCGCGTCGTTGGGAATGTGGATCGAGGCCTTGATCGTCGGCTCCTTGATTTCAAGGATGGTGCCGGGATCGGGCAGGTTGACGGGATTGTCCACTTCCATGGTCGCCCCGCCCTGTTTGACGACGCGGTACACGACGCTCGGGTAAGTCGAGATGATGTCCACGTCGTGTTCGCGGTGGATGCGCTCCTGGATGATTTCCATGTGGAGCAGGCCGAGGAAGCCGCAACGGAAGCCGAAGCCAAGCGCGAGCGAGCTTTCCGAGGCGTAAACAAACGCCGCATCGTTCAATTGCAGGCGGCCCAGCGCGGCTTTGAGCTTCTCGTAGTCGGAGGTATCGACCGGATAAAGCCCGCAAAACACCATCGGGCGGACTTCCTTGTATCCGGGCAGCATCTCGGTGGCCGGCTTGTGCCCCTGCGTGATGGTGTCGCCGGTCTTCACTTCCGACGGATCCTTGATCGTGGCGATGATATACCCGACATCGCCGGCGGTCATCACGCTGGTGGGCTCCATTTTCGGATGGAAAAAGCCGACTTCCTTGATCTCGGATTTCAGGCCTGAGCTCATCAGCATCAACTGCTCGCCTGCGCGCAGGCTGCCTGAAAACACGCGCACGTAGGCGATGACGCCGCGGTAGGAATCATAAAGCGAGTCGAACACGAGCGCGCGCGTCGCCGGGTAATCCGACCAGCGCGGCGGCGGAATCCGGTGCACGACGGCCTCAAGGATGTCGGTGATGCCGATGCCGGACTTGCCGCTCGCGAGGATCGCCTCGTCGGCCGGGATGGAGAGGATGTCCTCGAGCTGGCGGAGGCACAGCTCGAGATTGGCGCTGGGCAGGTCGATCTTGTTGATGACGGGTATGACCTTGAGGTTTTGCGAAAATGCGAGATGTGCGTTGGCCACGGTTTGCGCCTCCACGCCCTGCGCCGCGTCCACCAGCAGCACCGCGCCTTCACACGCAGCCAGGCTGCGCGAGACCTCGTAGGAAAAATCCACGTGGCCGGGAGTGTCCATGAGGTTGAGTTTGTACTCCTGGCCGTCCTTGGCCGTGTAGCGCATCGTCACCGGATGGCTCTTGATCGTGATGCCGCGTTCTTTTTCCAGATCCATCGCGTCAAGGTGCTGCGCGGTGAGCACGCGTTGCGTGACGGTGTTGGTAAATTCGAGCAGCCGGTCGGAAAGCGTGGTCTTGCCGTGGTCAACGTGGGCAATGATGCAAAAATTTCGTATGTGCGGGACGTCCATGCGGGCGATAACTTGAAACTCAATCAGGCAGCGGCCAAATCGGCAAACTCGCTGAAACTTTTCACAACCCACGTTTTTTCGGTGCGCCGCGCCAGGCCGGCGAGCACTTTTCCCGGGCCGAGCTCCCAGAACTCGGTCGCACCGGCCGCGATGGCGCTGCGCATGCAGTCTTCCCAGAGCACGGAGGATACAATTTGTTTCACGAGCGCGGCGCGAATTTCCTCCGGCTGCGCGACGGCTCGGCCGGTGGTGTTGGTGAAAACCGTGAAGCGCGGGGCGGCAAAGGGAATTTTTTCCAAAAACGCCGCGAAGGCCGCGCGGGCGGGTTCCATCAGGCGGCTGTGGTAGGCGCCGGCCACTTTGAGCGACATGATTTTCTTGAAGCCGCGCTCCTTAGCGGCGGCGACGGCGGCGGCCACTTTTATATCCTCTCCCGAGACTATGATCTGGCCGGGGCTATTGAAATTGGCAGCCTCGATGTCGAACTCGCGGCAAAGCTCATCCACTTTCGCGCGCTCCTCGCCCATGATCGCGGCCATTCCGCCGCTGGTTTGCTCGCAGGCAAGCTGCATGAGCCGGCCGCGCTCGGCCACGATGCGCAGGCCGGTGAAAAAATCGAAAACACCCGCCGCCGTCAGCGCCGTCACTTCGCCCAGGGACAGGCCGAGCGCGAAATGCGGCTCGCCGGCGGGCACCCTGCCCTGTTCGCGCAACGCCGCGAGCAGCGCGAGGCCGTGGACATAAAGGGCCGGCTGACAGACCTTGGTCTGCGCGAGCTCGTCTTCCGGCCCGTCAAAGCTCACTTTTGACAAGTCCCAGCCGAGCAATGTGTTAGCATCTTTATAAAGCGCGCGTGCGGCGGGAGATTGATCGCAAAGCGTGCGGCCCATGCCGATTTTCTGGGCGCCTTGTCCGGCGAAAAGTAGAGCGAGTGCCATGTGTAAAGGACTCTTTTAATCGTCGGGACGGGAAAAACCCAAGCTGATTCGTCAGCAGTCGTTGGTCGTGGTTGGTATTTAGTAGTTGGTAGTTGGCGACTGACAGTCCGGGATGTTACCGCTGCGACAAGCAATTCGCGGCGGTTATCCACCGACCTGCATCGCGCACCTGTAACGAGGCGAAGCCGACATCAGACAATTCCGAATTGCAGAAACCAAATACCAGCTACAAATCACCAACCACGGCCGCTAGGTATTCAGGAAAATGCCCTTGAGATTCATTTCGAGGGCCTGCGGATTGGGTGAGAATTTGAGACCATCAACCTTGCTGATTTTGCCGGCTTTGATGAGGCGATAAAGGTCCTTGTTGAAGGAGAGATTCTCGGCGTCGGCGCCGGAGTCGAGCATGCCTTGGATTTTATCAAACTGGCCTTCGAGGATCAGGCCGCGCACCACGGAGTCCGCCTGCAAAATTTCCAATGCGGGCATCCGGCCCCCGCCCTCAAGGGAAGGAATAAGTTTCTGGCAAACGATGCCCTTGAGCGTGCCGGCGATCTGGCGGCGCGCCTGAAGTTGTTGTTCGGGTTGGAAAAATTCAAAAAGGCGCGTGATGGCCTGCTGCACCGTGGCCGCGTGCATCGTCGAGATGACAAGGTGGCCGGTCTCGGCCGCGGCGAGGGCCGTTTCAAAAGTCACGCGGTCGCGCATTTCACCGATGAGGATGATGTCGGGATTTTGGCGGAGCACGGATTTGACGGCCATGGCAAAATCAGGCACGTCCAGGCCGATTTCGCGCTGGTTGAAGACAGACTTGTCGTCTTGAAAGGTAAACTCGATGGGGTCTTCGATCGTGACGATATGCCGGTCAAGGTTCTGGTTTATCCAGCCCAGCATCGCCGCCATGCTCGAGCTTTTGCCGGAACCGGTGGCACCGCAGACCAGTAGGATGCCGTCCTTGGCCTTGCAAAACTTGATCAACGGGTCGGCCTGGAGATTGAGCTCGGCATAATTGGGGACACGGCTTTTCACATGGCGGAAAACAATGCTGGTGGTGCCGCGCTGCTGAAAGGCGTTGACGCGGAAACGCCCAATCCCGTCCGCGGTGTAGGCAAAGTCGATCTGGCCGTCATTTTCCCACTGCTGCTTGAAAACGCGCGGAACCTTTTCATCGACGAACTCTTGCACTTCCGCGCCCGTAAAGGGGTCCATGTCCACCGGCTTCAGGCGGCCGCCCAAACGGACGTAGCCCGGCTTGTTGGATTTGATAATGATGTCGCTCGCGCCGCTCTCGACGGCGAGCTTGAGGAGATCGTTGAAGATTTCTATGTTCATTGAAACGGGCTGGGACAGTAAAAAAACAAGGTGAATTTTGTAGGGTAGTATGCTTTGTTGGGCAAGGTCTCTTTAGTCTAAGGTACTTTTTGACACGGTTTTCCATGAAACTACGCCCTCTCACAGGCGCCATCACGGCGCACGTTACGCCGTTTAAGAACGGCCAGGTCGCCTATGACGATCTGGCCCGGTTCGTTGATTTCCAAATCAAAGGCGGCATAGACGGCCTCGTGCCCGTTGGCACCACCGGCGAATCGCCCACGCTTTCACATGAGGAGCACATGGACGTGATCCGGGCAACCATCGCCGCGGTGCGCGGCCGCGTGCCCGTGCTGGCCGGCACGGGGTCGAATTCCACACAGGAGGCCGTCGAACTCACACGCCTGTCGCACGAAGCCGGCGCCGACGCGATGCTCGTCGTCGCGCCCTACTACAACAAGCCGAGCCAGGAAGGCATTTTCCGCCACTATTGCGCGCTGGCCGAGACGACCGACCGGCCCATCGTGCTTTATTCGATTCCCGGCCGTTGCTGCGTGGAGATCGGCGTGCCCGTCATCGAACGGTTGCGCGCAAAATATTCCCACGTCCGCTACATCAAGGAATCGGGCGGCACGGTCGATCGCGTGGACCAGATCAAGCACGCGCTGGGCCGCGATATCACTGTGCTCTGCGGCGACGACTCGCTCACCCTGCCCTTCATGGCCGCCGGCGCCGAGGGCGTCATCAGCGTGGCCTCAAACCTCATCCCGCGTGAAATCGGACAGTTGGTGAAGTTCGCCCTTGCCAATGATTATGCCAGTGCGACCAAGCTGCACCGCAAGTTCCATCCGCTTTTCAAGGCGCTCTTCATCGAGCCCAACCCCGTGCCGGTCAAGACCGCCATGGTGCGCGCCGGCATCATCAGCTCGGCCGAAGTGCGCCTACCGCTGTGCGAGATGAGCGCCGCCAACCTGAAAATCCTGACTGGCGTGCTCGCCGCACTCGGCAAATAATTTTTTATCATGCCGCTCACCATCCTTCTCAACGGCGCCAAGGGCCGCATGGGCCGGGCCATCGCCACGGCCGCGGCCGAGTTGGGCATTGCCATCGGCGTCGCCGCCGATGCCGGAGACGACCCGGCCGCCGGCCTCGGGCGCTGCGATGTCATGGTCGACTTTAGCTCGCCTCCCGCCACCGGACGCCTGCTCGAGCTGGCCGTCGCGCATCGCAAGCCGATCGTCATCGGCACGACCGGACATGCGGCCGGCGAAAAGGAAAAGCTCCTCGCCCTCGCCGCGCGCGTGCCCTGCGTGTGGGCGGGAAATTTTTCCGTCGGCGTAAACCTGCTGTTTGCCCTCACCCAGGAAGCGGCGAGCGTGCTCGATTCGGACTATGATGCCGAGGTGATCGAGATGCATCACCGTTTTAAGAAAGACGCGCCCAGCGGCACCGCCGCGCGCCTGCTCGAGATCATCCTAGAAGAGCGCAGGCTCACCGCCAAGGCGCTGCGCCACGGCCGCTCCGGCCTCACCGGGGAACGCACGCCGAGCGAAGTGGGTGTGCATTCGCTGCGCGGCGGCGATGTCGTGGGCGACCACACGGTTATTTT
>Ga0307478_10002617_pt1 | contig 13934 bp, 10 predicted proteins | sample atmos_gasesECM4C_2_FD_203713 | JGI IMG/M metagenome (GOLD analysis project Ga0307478, IMG submission 203713) | Hardwood forest soil microbial communities from Morgan-Monroe State Forest, Indiana, United States - atmos_gasesECM4C_05 | ecosystem: Environmental > Terrestrial > Soil > Temperate...
GCTTGCACACCTCCCGCTCTCAGTGGATCCGCCCACGAATCGCGGGGGCCTGGCACCAGCACGCGCCAATCGCATATGCGAATACATAGAGTCGCATCTGCAGGAGAATATCGCTCTGGAAGTGCTCGCCGAAATTGCACAATTGTCGGTTCATCATTTTGCCCGCGCGTTCCGCCAATCGCTCGGGATACCGCCGCATAACTATATAGTGCAACGACGAGTCGAGCATGCACAGCAGCTGCTACGAAACACCGACCTTCCACTTTCGGAGATTGCGATTGTGGCGGGTTTCACGGACCAAAGTCACCTTGCCCGGCACTTCAGGACAATTACCGGCATTTCTCCAAGCCTAGCTCGCCATCAATTCAGGACTGGGCCCGATCTCCTTCCTCTTCGCCCCGCGCACGTTGGAAGCTGACAATTCAGCAAGAACAATTCAGCAAGAACGTACCGATCACGGCCCCTTCATCCAAGACAGCTAGCCCCATCTTTGCGATCATCGCTTCACTGCAGGGGGGAAACAACCGGGGGAAATGTGGATAGTCCTAATGAAGCACCCTGGTCGAGAGGCCTCAGTACCTTGGCGTTACGCGAACCGTACGGAGCCCCGAAACTCAGAAACTGCTCGGCCTACGTCTGCGAACGGATAACGAAAAAGAGGTCGGACACGATGTTTCAGAGAGAACGTGGTAACCAACTGCGAGATGGCGAAACGTCCAAGTTGATAGCGATCATTGATGACGACGAGGCCATGCAAGATTCACTGCGCGACCTGATGGAAGCTGCTGGGCTGGTGGCACGGTGCTTTGGATCCGCGGAAGAATTCATCGCATCTGGTTTGCACCGTCAAGCCGCGTGCCTGATCACTGACATCCTTATGCCGAAGATGTCGGGTCTCCAATTGCAGGCCAGGCTTAAAGATGAGAAATGCGATATCCCAATCATCTTCGTTACTGCGCATGGAGATGCCGAGATGCGGATTCAAGCGATGCGAGATGGCGCGGTCGAGTTTCTTGCGAAACCGTTCGATCATCACCTGTTGCTCAAAACGGTCCGAGCTGCACTTGATATGTAAGCGACCAGGTTAGAGCAATCGTATGCGGTGCCTGGAAAGGAGTATCTTGTGGCAGATTATGCAACAGTTGCGTATCCTGCGGAGGACCAGGCCGAACGTAGATTTGAGCGGATCATCGGCGATAGCGCCGCCCTCGAATCTGTTCTCGACCAGGTGGAGCAGGTTGCCCCAACAGACTCGACTGTCCTCATCGAGGGCGAAACCGGCACGGGAAAAGAACTCATAGCGCATGCCATTCACAATGCCAGTCAGCGCTGCGGGCGCGCTTTTATAAAACTCAATTGCGCGGCCATTCCGCTGGATCTTCTGGAAAGCGAATTGTTCGGTCATGAGAAGGGCGCCTTTACCGGCGCGATTGCGCAGAAGATCGGGCGCTTCGAAATGGCAGACAAAGGCACGCTGTTCTTGGACGAAGTGGGCGACATCCCTCCTGCGTTGCAGCCGAAGTTGCTGCGTGTATTGCAAGAGCAGGAATTCGAGCGTTTAGGGAGCGGTCGCACGCACAAAGTGGATGTCCGGCTGGTGGCGGCGACCAATCGCGATCTGGTGAAAATGGTCACTCGCGGCCAATTTCGGAGTGATCTGTACTATCGTCTGAACGTTTTCCCCATCTTGCTGCCGGCGCTGCGAGAACGTCGGGAAGACATTCCTGAGCTGGTCACGCATTTCGTGAAGCTGTTTAGCCGCCGCATGGGGAAGCAAGTCGACAGCATACCTCCGGAGACCATGGCTGCCTTCCAGTGGTATTCGTGGCCCGGCAACATTCGCGAGTTGCAGAACTTAGTGGAACGCGCGGTGATCCTTTCGCGGGACGGCGTACTCCCAAACCCGTTACACAAAAGGCGAACCGATGTTATGCCCACCACTCAACATCGTTTCGCTGCAGGTTCATCATCGATGACCTTGGAAGACTCGGATCGCACTTTGATTGTGGAAACACTGGAGCAGGCCGGTTGGATCGTCGGTGGACCACGCGGCGCAGCGGCGAAACTGGGACTGAAGCGAACTACATTGCTGGCCAAAATGAGAAGATTGGGGATCTTGCGGCCTATCCCTCAAGAAGAATCCAGCGTTCCCGGAGTCTCGCAAGAAGATGCCGACAGTTGAGAGTACAACTGGCAGCCGCACATGGAATAACGTCAGCAAGCGCCAACGGCTCAAGCGGCAAACCGTAATCGACCCGATTCCTGGGTTGTTCGCTCACATGCAACTGCGACTGTTGGCACCAGTTTTCTTGCAGCGAATCGCTGCTGGTTCTCTGCATTGCGCTGAACAGTTGCCAGTCGCATAAAGCGAATTCCGGACCTTCGGTCGAGTTCACCCATATTTCGCCGACGGCGCAAGCTGGACGGGAAACAGTCGACATGATCTCTGGACGGGTCAGAAACGCTGAACCAAAGCAGCAGATTGTTATTTATTCGCACAGCGGGCCATGGTGGGTGCAGCCATGGCCGCCTTACCTCGGGTCCTGACGGAGATTGATGGTGTCGCGCCCGCACATAGTCGCACGTACCGCAACATTCTCAGTGCTGTTGGTCTACTTTGTGCTGACCGGATGCCAATCTTCAACAACAACTTCAGCTCCAACGGTTGCTTTCAGCAAGGTCCCCGCCGCTCAGGAGAGCCATTACGAAACAGACATAATCGAAGATCGTGACTACAAGAGAGACACAATCGAAGGTCGTTCCACACGGGCTCGACCCGGGCAGCGAATCGTGTTGTACGCAAAGACAGATGGACGATGGGGCGTGTGCCGGCAATCAGGTCAGCCGTTTATAAATATCGAAGCTGAGGGTCCGTGGAAAGCTTCAGTCCACTTGGGAATACAATATGCCGCTCTGTTGGTTGATCCAACCTACAATCCGCCTGAACAAACTGAGTCGTTACCGATTGTCGGCAACGGCGTGGTGGCGGTGGCAGTCGTTAACGGGGAAGGCCCCGCGCCGGTACTCCCGTCGCCCAAGATACTGAACTTTAGCGGTTACGAGTGGACGACGAGCACCGGGCCAATTTTCCGCGCTGGGTCAAGAAACTTTTTCGACCCTGCGAACGTTTGGGCGGACGAACGAGGTGCACTGCATCTTCGCATTTCGGGAAGCCCGGGAAAGTGGACTGCGGCGGAGGTGAAGCTCACGCGCAGCCTGGGATACGGAACGTACAGGTTCCAGGTGCGCGATGTCTCTCATCTCGAACCTTCTGCTCTTCTAACGCTAATCACCTGGGACGGCGTTGGCACAGAGAGCAACCGCCGCGAGTTGGACGTTGAGCTTGGTCGTTGGGGATACCTTGATAATGACAACGTACATTATGTTGTCCAGCCTTACTACGTTCCGGCTAACTTTGTTGCCTTTCGGATGCCGGCTGGTGTCTCCACACATTCCTTCCGCTGGGAACCGGGGCAAGTGACGTTTTCGACGGTAGCAGGATCGGTCAATACAGATGCCGGTCGTGTCGTTGACCAGCATGTGTTTACCTCCGGCGTGCCTTCACCGGGGGGAGAATCGGTACGCATCGCTTTGTATGTATTTCATCAAGGCCAAATACCCCTGAAAAATGAAAATGAGGTCATAATCGACAAATTCGAGTACCTCCCGTGATTTGCCGGTTGCAGCAAACTCGATGGATTCTTATTGGAATCGTGGTCGCGGGCCTTGTCACCGATGCACGTGCACTCGATCCTAATCGTCTGCCTTCGCAGTATGTCCGCGAACAATGGACCACCGACACCAGGTTTCCCGGCGGTGCGGTCAACGGCATCGCGCAAACCGCAGATGGATACCTCTGGATTGGAACCGACAGAGGCCTGATACGTTTCGACGGTTTTAATTTCAGGCCTGTCTCTTTTGCTTCCATCGCCACCGCTTCGAACGTTCCCATATTGCAGCTGCTTACGGATGCTGGCGGAAAACTGTGGCTCCGTCCACAGGGTGCCGATCTCGTACGCCAAAAAGATGGCAAGTTTGAGAGCGTCAGATACGGTCCAGTCGCAATCACAGCTCTGTCAAAAGATAACCACGACGGAGTACTGGTTTCGGACATCGCGCAGGGCACATTCCGCTTCATGGAAGACCACGTTCAGAAATTGGGACCCGCTTCACCGCCAGTAATCTCTCTAGCAGAAACAGGCGACGGCAAGATTTGGATGGGCACACTCGGCGATGGCCTCTTTCTTCTTAGGAGCGGGCGAGTTACCCAGGCGAACGCAGGATTGCCCGACCGAAAGATCAATTGTCTGCTGGCGATCGGTAGTGACGACTTGTGGGTCGGTACCGACACCGGTTTGTATCGCGGAAACGGCCCAGGCTTTCGTCGGCTCGAATTGCCGTCGCGCCTCGGTAATGTCCAGGTTTTGAGCCTCCTGCGCGATCGTGACTTGAATATCTGGGTGGGTACGACGCGCGGACTACTGCGCATCAACGCGAAAGGCATTTCGTTCTCCGAAGAGAATGAGCTTCGTGGAGACGGCGGGATTAACGTTTTGTTCGAGGACCGCGAAGGGAATCTCTGGATCGGAGGTGCGCGAGGGCTAGGCCGCATTCGGGACAGTGCGTTCGTAAGTTATTCATCTGTTAGCGATCGTCGTTTGGAACACAATGGCCCTGTATATGTCGACCCGGAGGGCCGCACCTGGCTGGCTCCCGCTCAAGGTGGGCTGTATGTACTCGAGAATGGACGCATTCAACCCGTTAAATCGATACCACCAAATGAGGTCGTCTATTCCATCAGTGGACGGGCAGATGTGGTGTGGGTCGGACGTCAACGCGGGGGACTAACCCGTCTACGATTTCGCAATGGTGCGATAACGAGCCAGAGTTATACAGAGGCAAACGGACTGGCCCAAAACAGTGCCTATGCTGTTTTTGAGAGCCGCGATGGCTCTGGGTGGGCCGGTACGCTAAACGGCGGCGCCAGCAAATTCAAAGATGGGCACTTCACCACTTACACGACGACCAACGGCCTCGCTTCGAATACCGTCTCGTCCATCCTCGAAACCCGCGATGGTGCAATGTGGTTTGCCACACCTAGCGGGCTGAGTTCGTTTTCAAAAGGCCAATGGAGAACCTATACGACGTTAGAGGGTTTACCCTCGCCGGAGGTGAACTGCCTTTTTGAGGATTCATCCGGAATTCTCTGGAGTGGAACGTCTGCTGGGCTTGCCTTTTTTGCCTCTAACCGTTTCCAAGTTCCTCATGAATCGCCCGACGTTTTGCGTGAACAAATAGTCGGAATGGCGGAGGACAAGAGCGGAAGGTTTTGGATTGCGACCTCAGATCACGTTTTGCGCGTTCAGCGCGACAAACTGCTAAGCGGTGTTGTGAAGGCAGTTGATATTCGCGAGTATGACCAGGCCGACGGTCTAGAGAGCACTGAAGGAGTGAAGCGGAGCCAATCCGTGGTTTCGGATTCAGCGGGCAGGATCTGGTTTTCACTCAGGAGCGGCTTGTCGGTTGTAGATTCATCCCAGATCGCGGACTATTCAGCTCCTGCGCTGCCTCACATCGAGGCGATCACCGCCGATAACAACACCGCAAACCTCACCGCCTCCGTTCGAATTCCTCCATCTCCAAGGCGAATCACGTTTGAGTACACGGCACTGAGCCTCGCGGTGCCCGGGCGGATTCGCTTTCGATATTTTCTCGAAGGTTTCGACAATAGCTGGAGCCAGCCGGTTCCAGCGCGAGAAGCCGTTTACACGAACCTTGGACCCGGCTCTTATCGATTCCGGCTGGTTGCCAGCAACAGTGAGGGGATGTGGAACGGGCCAGAAACTGCGATTGCTTTGAATGTCGCTCCGGCCTACTACCAAACTTACTGGTTCCGATTGTCGTGCGTCGCCGCCTTTATTGCGCTGCTTTGGGCACTATATCGATGGCGCGTTCAGCGGCTCACGAACCAAGAGAAGCATCTGCGGGACGTTGTGGAAACAATTCCGGCCATGAGTTTCACCGCGCTATCTGACGGCTCCACCACGTTTGTGAACAAACGCTGGACTGAATACAGCGGGCTTTCTGTCGATAAGACTTCAGGCACAGGTTGGCAAAGTGCGATCCATCCGCAAGATTTTGTGCGCTATTTCGAGAAGTGGTGCATCTCTGTTGCAAGCGGACAGCTTTTCGAAGACGAGGCGCGGTTCCGTCGCGCCGCTGACGGGGAATATCGTTGGTTTCTGGTGCGTGGTGTCCCATTTCGCGACCAGCACGGAAAAATTGTTAAATGGTACGGAACGCTCACGGACATCGAAGATCGGAAACGCGCAGAACAAGAGCGCGAGAGATTGCGTCAGCTCGAGGCAGGTCTTGCCCACATCAACCGTGTGAGCATGTTGGGGGAAATGGCCGCTTCTCTGGCACATGAGATCAAACAGCCGATCGCTGCCGCAGTCAACAGCGCCAACAGCTGCATCGAATGGCTTGCCCACGAACCGCCCAACCTTGATCGAGCGCGTGCGGCAGCAACCCGAATCGACAAATATGGGAATCGTGCAGCTGAGATTATCGATCGGATACGTTCGTTCTACAGGAAGTCTCCTCCCCGGCCTGAGTTGGTCGACGTGAACAGAGTCATCCACGAAATTCTTACGCTGCTGGACGGCGAGGCTATCCGATCATCGGTGGTCATGCGTACCGAACTTGCCGCTGTGCTGCCCGAAGTCATGGCGGACCGTGTGCAGTTACAGCAGGTGTTCATGAACCTCATGCTCAACGCCATTGAAGCCATGAAGAATTCGGGGGGAGAACTTGTTGTGAAGTCACAACGGGAACAAGACGGGCAACTATTGTTCTCCGTCAGCGATACTGGTCCTGGACTACCAGATGGGAATGTTGACCAGATCTTTTCTGCCTTCTTCACCACCAAGTCGCAAGGCAGCGGGATGGGGCTGGCCATCAGTCGCTCCATTGTAGAGTCGCATGGCGGCCGGTTGTGGGCGACCGCCAATGATGAACGAGGTGCAACCTTTTATTTCACCTTGCCAACCCATGTGACGGAGCCAGCCTTGGCCATATAAAGATGTTTTTTCGGACTTTGATCATAAGGCCGGACACGACCACGTCTCTGATACCAAAGTCGAGGCTAAACCATGGGCCATACTGACGACGAATCGGCTGCGAAAAGCTCGTGTCCCGAATCTCCAGAGTTTCTTCAGAACGTCGGGCGAAGGTCATTCCTCAGCAGCGTTGCTACCTTCCTACTTGTTGCGGGACAAGCTTGCCGGAGGGCAGTTCGAGTGCCTCCTGAGGTCACCCTCGTATTAATTGATCAAACCTGGCTCGATCGTACCTTCCAGGACCGACGCAGCCTGGAACTCGAGCAGTTCACTAAGGAGACCGGCATCCGGGTCAAGCTTCTCTCTGCACCGGAAGGGGCAGTGGAGACATTGGACGCGTGGCGCAGTCTTCTGGAGAGTGGCGCGAAGATTCCAGACGTCTATGCCGTAGATGTGATATGGCCAGGAATTCTTGCCGAAAATCTAGTCGATCTGAAGGCTTTCGTGCCTGCACGAGAGATCGCGACGCATTTCCCCGAGCTAATCGCAAATAATACGGTGAATGGCAAGTTGGTCGCACTGCCATGCCTGGTCGATGTCGGCTTGCTGTTTTATCGCACCGACCTGCTGAGACATTACGGATACAGCACTCCGCCGCGAACCTGGCAAGAGCTCGAAACTATCGCCGCACGCATTCAGGCCGGCGAGCGGGCGAGAGGCCAAAAGGACTTCTGGGGTTTTGTGTGGGAGGGAGCATCGTCTGAGTCCGTGACCTGCAACGCTCTGGAATGGCAGGCTTCAGAGGGCGGTGGGGCAATCGTCGAGAACAACATGGTGACGGTCAATAACCCGGAAACTGGCCGAGCGTTGAAAAGAGCGGCACGTTGGGTGGGCACCATAGCACCGCCAGGCGTGGTCGCGTACAAAGAGTGGGACGCGTATAACGTCTGGCAAGCAGGACAGGCAGCTTTCATGCGCAACTGGGCGACTTCGCATTTTGGAGAGCTTATCCAAGGGTCCATCACCAAGGACCAGTTTGATATAGCCTCCCTCCCTCGTGGGAGGGCCAGGATCGCCACAACAGTGGGGGGTAGAGCTTACGCTGTTTCCCGGCACTCTCTCTATCCTCGAGAGGCATCTATGCTGGTTCGCTTTTTGTGCAGACCCGATACTCAACTCAGCCGAATCCGAAAGATTGGCGGATCGCCAACAATACCTGAGTTGTACAACGACCCCGGAATGCTGGCGGCAAATCCATATTTTTCAACCATTCTTAAGACCTATCGCAACGACAAAGTCTGGCGGCCCTCTGCGGAAACGGGCAAGCGATATCCGGATCTCTCGCGCGCATACTACACGACCGTCCACGAAATACTGGAAGGCAAACAAACCGCTGCCAGCGCACTGTTGGATTTACAAGCCGAATTAATGCAAATCACCGGACTGAACGCACCGGCTCCAGGCACAAGCAGCGGACTCCATGGGAAGTGCGCTACTGTTGCCAGGCCACACAGACCCGACGGAGTCTCAAGCGAAGGGAATACGACACTAGGCAGAATTTGAGGCGGAAGGATGGCACAAGGCGCTGCTGCAGACTTCGCGAATCGCACTCCACTTAGAGGCACTCGTTCTCGGAGTCACTTCCGTCTCGTGGACTGGAAGATCGGTGCCCTCTTAACAGTGTGCTTTGCGGCCATCGTGCTCTTGATGATAGTTGGTGACGCCATCGCGGTGTTGCAGCTCGACCGGGTCGAGATACGGGCTTCGCGTTTTTACCAAGCGGACCAAAAGTCACTAGCGATCATGCACGTTTACCTGGATGTTGTGACCTTCCGCGAAACATTGACCAGTTTGGCGCACAACGAAAATCCTAGCGAATTCGTATCTCGAGCCACTTCCCTGCGCGACAATTTCCTGAGAGATGTTGGGCGCGCTCAATTGGTGCTTAGCTCTGCGCGGAATGTCAGCCAGGAACAGACGATTCTGAGCAGAGTTGAGGCCGTGCGTACGGCGCTACCGTCGCAAGTCGACACCATGTTGGAACTGGTGAAAGCGGGGGACTGGCAAGCCGTACGTTTTCGATTGGCGGGTCAAGTTCCGCCTTTGATTGGATTAAGTTCTTCATTGGTCGCGGACGTCGAAGAAGAGGTTACGCAAGAGCGTGCTCAGGCACTGGAAAGCTTTCAGAGGGCGCAGCGCCAACTGTACCTGGTGCTTCCCCTGACAGCAATGGTGATCCTGCTTATGGCAGCAACGCTCGGCTGGTACACCACCCATAGGATTAGCAGACCGCTTGCAGAGCTGGATGCAGGGGCACAGGCACTAGCACGTGGTGAGTTTGGGTATAAAGTCGAGGTAAAAGGGCGTGATGAACTCGCGGACCTAGGCCGAGCTTTCAATTACGCAGCCCAGCAACTCCATAAGCTCTATGATGTCATCAAGAGCAGCGAGGCATACTTAACCGAAGCTCAAAGGTTAAGCCACACTGGCAGTTTTGGATGGCGCGTTTCGACCGGAAGAATCTACTGGTCCGCCGAGACATTTCGGATATTCGCAGTCGAGCCAGAAACGCAACCGACCCTGGAACTAGTAGTACAACGAGTGCATCCCGAAGACAGGCAAAATTTCCGACAGGTCATAGATTCAGCTGCATGTGAGCGGAGGGATTTTGATTTTGAACACCGGCTGCTGATGCCTGATGGCATAGTCAAGTACGTTCGCAGTGTGGGTCATCCATCATTAAAGAACGGGTCCGCCAGTCTCGAGTTCATTGGGGTCGTAATCGATATTACCGACCGCAAGCAAGCTGATCAGAAATTCCGCGGGCTTCTCGAATCCGCTCCGGATGCGATGATCGTTATGGACCGCCAAGGGCACATTGTGCTGGTGAATGCTCAGGTAGAGAAGCTGTTTGGATACAAGCGGGAAGAGCTCTTGGGACAGAAAGTTGAAATTCTGGTGCCGGAACGGTTTCGGAGCCGTCATCCGGAACACCGTGCTGCGTACTTTGCCCATCCGCGGGTACGGCCGATGGGTCAGAATCTGGAGTTGTACGCACGGCGGAACGACGGGACGGAGTTTCCGGTGGAGATAAGTCTGAGCCCGTTAGAGACGGAAGAGGGCGCTCTGGTGTCCGGTGCTGTGCGGGATATCACGGAGCGCAAGCGTGCCGAGCAAGGGCGTGAAAAGCTGCGTCAACTCGAGGATGATCTGGCACACATCAATCGTGTGAGCATGTTGGGGGAATTGGCCGCTTCTCTGGCGCACGAGATCAAACAGCCGATCGCGGCCGCCATCACCAGCGCGAACAGCTGCGTTGAATGGCTTGCTCACGAACCGCCCAACCTCGATCGGGCCCGTGCAGCAGCAACCCGAATCGACAAATATGGGAAACGCGCGGCCGAGATCATCGATCGGATACGTTCGCTGTACAAAAAATCTCCGCCGCAACGCGAATTAGTCGACGTGAACCAAATCATCCACGAAATGCTGACATTGCTGAAAGGTGAGGCCGATCGATGCTCTGTTGCTATCCGCACGGAGCTTGCCGCCGAGTTGCCCAAAATCAAAGCCGAGCGTGTGCAATTGCAGCAGGTGTTCATGAACCTCATGCTCAACGGTATCGAAGCCATGCAGGACGAGGGCGGAGAGCTCATAGTGACGTCGCAACTGCAGGATGATGGAATGCTGTTCTCGGTCCGTGATACAGGCGTGGGACTGCCGACGGAAAAGGTGGACCAGATCTTTTCTGCCTTCTTCACCACCAAGCCGCAGGGCAGCGGGATGGGGTTGGCCATTAGCCGTTCCATCGTAGAGTCGCATGGCGGCCGGTTGTGGGCGACGTCTAACGACCAGCAGGGTGCAACTTTTCAGTTCACCTTGCCGACCGAAGCAGCCGAGCCAGCACACCACGTTGTTTAAGGTGTTTTTCGTCTCTCCGGATGCGAGCCGCTAGCCGCCGACATCAGTACAATGTCCTTGGATGGTCCATCGCAAGATCAGAGTCCAAAATCGAGGTGACATATGGCAAAGCACGAACATTCAGTCGATCTCGCCGGGGTCAATCTCGCCGGGCGAAATCATGTCTGTGCGTTTTTCAACACCATCGACGAGGAGCACAGAGTACTCGGCTCGTTCTACAAATAATGGCATTGACCGGGGGCGAAAAGGCTGCCCACATTGTCGATCCCGAGAATCGGGAAGAGCATTTGAAGCGCTTGGCCGAGGCAGGCATAGATGTGCAAAAGATGATGGACACCGGCCAACTGGAGGTGGTGCCGTGGACCGACGTATATGTGCGCGATCACCGGTTCGACCAGGACGCGATGCTGGCTGCGGTCGAAAAACTGATCCGATCGGGCACCGCCGCCAGCTACCCCGGTTAGTGGGACACCATATGGATTGGTTGTTTCTCGACAAACCTGCCACGTACAACCTGGTGGAATACGAGGCACGACTCAATCAGGTTCTTTCCAAGTACGACGATCCGGTGATCTGTAACTACAATCCGTCCAAGTTTGGCGCGACTGTGGCAATGGACATCATGCGGACGCATCCGCTGGTAATCATCGGCGGGCTACTGCGGGAGAACCCGTTCTTCATTCCTCCCGACCAGTTCCTCGATGAGATGCGCGAGCGACGGTCAGCTTATAAGACTGCGGCATAGTGGCTGCTCAAAATGGACATCGATCAATCTGCCGAGATCCTCCGCCTGCGCGTCACAGTCGGGGATCTCTTAGCGCTTTCGATCATGCCGGAGGCGTGGGTGGGGAGAGAGCCGCCTGCCATTGCCGCCGACCTCGCCGATTTGTTGATCGAATCGCTCAAGTTGGATTTCGCTTTTGTGCGTTTGGGTGATCCGATAGGGTGCCAGGCGGTCGAGGTGCTACGGGGTGATGGCTGGAAGGGATTTCCGGAATGGCTGCAACAACGCTTCGTCAGATTCGGTCAAGTCTCTCGAACGGAAGTCGTGACCAATGTTGGCGAGGTCGAGAAAACCTGCTGCGGCGTTGTAATTCCTGTTGGAGTGAACAGCGAGCGCGGTCTCATTGCGGCGGCGTCTGATCGCTCCGATTTTCCCGACCAAATCGATCTACAGCTGCTCTCCGTGGCTGCGAATAATGCCGCGACAGCATTTCAGAACGCACGCCTTATCAACGAGCTACGTACCGCCCAAAAAGCGTTGCGCGAACAAGAGCAGGAGCTTCGCACGGCCCGCGACGAATTAGAAATCAAGGTGGCAGAACGGACCTCCGAACTACGCGCGAGCGAAAGAGAGCTTCGGGACGTGATCGATACGATTCCAGCGTTAGTGTGGAGGGCTCTGCCCGATGGCTCGAATACTTACGTTAACAAGCGATTTGTGGAGTACACGGGGTCATCGGCGGAACAGACGGCCGGATCGGGGTGGCAAGCGCTAATTCACCCTGATGATCTTGAGCGACACGCAAGGAAATGGACAGAAGCGGTTGCTACAGGCACGCCTCACGAAAGCGAGGTGCGTTCCCGCCGCTCGGATGGGCAATATCGCTGGCAGTTGGACCGCGGAGTGCCGCTCCGAGATGAAGATGGAAACATCGTCAAGTGGTATGGGGTCACGACCGACATCGAAGATCGCAAACGCGCCGAGGAAGCGCTTCAACAAAGCCAATTTTATCTCGTTGAGGCGCAGCGCCTTGCCCGTATGGGAAGTTGGGCATTCAACCCCTCTGGTTTTTTTGAGTACTGGTCGCAGGAGTTGTTCAAGATTTACGGCCGAGATCCGCAGAAGGGACCTCCCACACTTGAACAGTATCTGGCCACCGTTCACCCACAAGACCGCGATTTTATGGCTAACACCATAAAGAGAATGCATGCGGAACGCAGTGGCTGCGATGTGAAAAAAAGAATTGTTCACCCCGACGGCGAGCTACGCTACATTCGCTGCGTCGGAATTCCCGTTGTTGAAGGCGAAGTCCTTAAGGGGTTTCTCGGCACCGCGATCGATATCACCGATCAAGAACTGCTGAACCAGGAGTTGGAGCGGCGACAAGCGTACCTTGCCGAAGCGCAGAGGCTCACCCGCACGGGCAGTTGGGCGTGGAACGTCGGTACCGACGAGCTCTTCTGGTCAGAAGAGATCTTTCGCATTTATGAGATCGACCCAGTGAAACAGAAGCCCGCTTGGTCCCTCATTCTCGATAGAGTTCACCCCGACGACCGAGCAAGCCTTCTGCAGCGAAAGAAAATGGAGTCCACACAGACGGAATGGACCGAGTCGGAGGCTGATTTTCGAATCGTTGTTCCGGACGGGAAGATAAAGCACCTTCACAGCATCGCGCACCCGATGATGGATGCCTCGGGCCAAGTCATTGAAGTCATCGGCACAGTCATGGACGTAAGCGAACGAAAACGAGTCGAGGATTCCCTGCGCCGGAGTGAGAGTCATCTTGCTGAGGCGCAAAAGCTCACCCATACGGGCAGCTGGGCTTGGCGCGTACCTGATTGGAGCGCGATGGAGGTCTCCGAGGAGTTTTACCGGATTTACGGCTTCGATCCAGCCGAGGAAGCGCCAACTCGGGAAGAATATCTTGAACGCGTCCACCCGGAGGATCGCCTTAAGTGGACGGGCATTACCGAACGGGCGATCGTGGAAAAAGCCGGTTACGATCACGAGTTCCGTATCCTTTTACCGAATGGAAAGGTGAAGTGGATCCGCACTGTTGGCCATCCCGTCCTTTCCAACGCCGGAGATTTGGAGGGGTTCGTAGGTAGCTCGACCGACATCACGGAACGCAAATCTGCCGAGCAACAGCGTGAAAAACTGCGACAGCTGGAGGCCGATCTGGCACATATCAATCGTGTGAGCACATTGGGCGAAATGGCAGCGTCACT
>Ga0307478_10002618_pt1 | contig 13932 bp, 16 predicted proteins | sample atmos_gasesECM4C_2_FD_203713 | JGI IMG/M metagenome (GOLD analysis project Ga0307478, IMG submission 203713) | Hardwood forest soil microbial communities from Morgan-Monroe State Forest, Indiana, United States - atmos_gasesECM4C_05 | ecosystem: Environmental > Terrestrial > Soil > Temperate...
TGCCTCTTTTCTTAGTTGACACTCCCTGGCTTTCTCCCTCCCCCTCTCTCTCGTTCTTCCTCTTCCCCTCTACTGCTTGGACGACATATTCACCCTTGCAGCGCCCACCATAGATACATCATGCTCAGCAGTCTTGATCGACATTTCACGAGAGATCCTGACCTTAATTGGGCGTGATCAATGTGAGTTGGGATGTATTTGGCATGATGGACTAGGCACACTTGATCAAGCCTGATCACGCCCAACTTTTTCTTGGGAAATTTGCTGATGCAGTCAGATGACACATGGGCAATAAGTACAGAATAGGAAGGTAAGCATAGTGGACGGAAATGGACAAAGCTGCTAAGTATCGAGATAGCGGCAAGGTCCAAAATAAGTCTGGTAGATGGAAACCAATAGTCCGGTAGTACAAATAAGAAAGAAAGTGATAAGTAGGCAGCATAATGTGAGCATAGCACCAAGATAAGACAAAGGGCATAACATCACCCCCGTTTCAGAGTCTAAAACCATCTGAGAAGGCAGTGCAATGAAGAAGGATGAGGCTGTATATTGTAGGTGGCGTGCTCAAAGTGAAACACGTTAGAAATACATCAGAAAGGGGGAGAATATGTAAGGTACATGATGGGAGAGTGATGATTAGATGATGGGGGGCATTCTTGACAAAAAAGAGGGTCTCAGAAAGGTAACACCAAAGGGGATAGTCCCTATCAGTTGTGCAGTCTGAAACAAGAAGACTCTGGGCAAGGGAAGTGTGTAGAAGTACATCAAGGAGGAAGGCATGTGGAAAGAAGAAGCATACACAAGGAAGGATACTGTAAGTAACTGTCCTGTGCACGAGATGGAACAGTCCAGGATAAAGAGGGGGCTACTTGTGTTCCTTCCAATAACGCCTGGACCTGGTGACATAGCACTGAGCAGAACTATGCCCGATGTGGTTGCAGGTGAAACATCTGCAGTTAAAGAGGGTGAGGCAGCGGAGTAGGGGACGCGAATGAAGGTGGCTGTGGAGTCTGTCCTCGACATCTTGGAGGGTCTCCTCATTTTCCATGTCCTCTGCCAGGGTGCGACATCGTTGGGTGTTGTTGGATTGATAAGGGTTGGGGGTGACATTAAGGGCAAAGTTGGGGATGATGCCTTCATAGTGGTCAAGAATGTGGGTGACTCGGGAGGCATTCTTTTGATTGTGGGTGAGGTGGTGAAGGAGGTTGGGCACTGCTGCTACAAAATGGCCCATTATATTAGTGTTCTCCAGCTCTGACAGCTCACCCATAGCCTTCTCCAATTGGGCTAACTCCTGACACTAGAGGGCCCAGATCTTCTTCTGTGTTGCATATTGTTGCCTCTTGTAGAAGAAGTAGCGCCGAATGCTGGCAGTGACATAAAGGGGAAAGTCCATGTCAAGGACCTTCTGGACTGCAGTGGCAAATGGTGCCTGTGGGTCCAAAAGAGTGAGTTGCTCCAGAGTAAGAGGGGGACAGGTATATTCAATGGGGACAATATTCATGGTGTGTCTATACAGTATATAGCATACCCTTTGCTATAAGTGGCCGCAACCTGGGCACTGGCATCCAGGATGTTGCAGTGAATGTAGGGGGCAATGATGAGGCATCAGGTATTGGACTTTGGGTCAACAATGGGTACAGGGTAGTAGGTAGTCGAGAGAGGGTTGTTTACCATCCATCCCTCACCAGGGTGCTTGCCACAGTCCCATTGTGATGTCAGGTAGATTGGCTCAACCTGGTTGGTGATGGGGGCTGCATTGGTGGTGTGGGTGTCAGGTTGGTCACTCTTCTTGGTCTCTTCTCCTTCTTCTGAGTCTTCCCATCCTTCATTGTTGGTGGGTTGGTGGTTGTTGCTCTTTTCCTTGGAGTTGTTGCATATTCGGTCGCATGCATCACCAAGGTCCTTGTAGAGGTGGGTGAGTTCTCATTGTACACTGGACATCTTCTCACTGGTTTTGATGGTCTGCTCACTGGCCTCAAGGGAGTGTTTGTTTGTCACCGGTGGGACACTGACTCGGGTTCAGGACTCTGACAGCCGTCCTCTGGCTCGAGAAGTTGAGTGAAATGGGCACAAGATGAGAGGGAAAGCACTGTATTTAGTCCCTAGGACAGGAGACTCAACTTGGGGCCCCTAAGGACAACCAAGGGGAGTATTTATACTAGGGCGTCAATGTGCGCAAACACAAAAAGTTCGCAAGTTGCATTCTTACCCTGACGTCAGAATGACATCAGAGTTGTACCATTCTCCTGGGCTTTACCAGACCCTTCTACGTCAGTGACACCCGGCACACCCTGTGATCATCGCCACCTACGTCGTCCTGGACCCTTATCATACACTGACCCTGCTCTGGAACTCTATGTCATCGCCACCCTACGTTGAAACACGTACATGGCCCATTCTCATGGGCCAACGCCGGGCTTACAAACTGACAGAACACGTAGGAGTGCTTGCCTGTCAGAGAGGCCGGTGTCATCACCCTCCTCTTAGGGGCGAGCCCGCCCACGGGCTCGCTTGCCTCAGGTGACTCTCCCAGCCCAGCAGGCGCGTTCTCCGTCGTCGTGGTCGTCTGAGGGCGCGACATCCCCAAGGTTTCAAAAGGCGGTAAGGCGTCCTGCTGCGTCTGCAGACCCCAACCTAAAGGCCGCAAGGTCGAGGGTCTCTCGGAGCCCGGTGAGCGAGGAGTCGATCCGCTCCCGGTCGGCCGTGAGCTCTCGGATCTGCTCCGAGGTTTTGCAGTAGCGGGCGACGTCAGCGGTGAGTCCCCAGTTGTTGAGCTCACGGCATCCTTGCATGAGGACTCGGTAGTGGGGGTCGGTGGCGTGCATGAGGCCTCGGAACCACTCAGGGAGTGGACCATCGGGATCCTCGTCATGTCCGTAGCGGGGAGTGGCGTAGAGGGGGAAGGAGTATACGAGATTGTTTGGCTCCCCCATGGTCGCCTGAACTTCGGAGGGGTCGTCGGGGGCGAGTCTGACATATCGGGCCTTGCTTCGGTAGACTCCGTGGGGGATGATGACGTCGACCCTTCCGTCGTTGTCAATGAAGCCCTAGGGGCAGACACTGGGTCGCCGCATGACTGGTACGGGGGTTTTCTGTCGTCGGAGGTGCATGACCTCGTTGTGTAGCGTCTGGATGGTGTGCTCATAGTTGGCGGTGGGCAAGGAGTTTCTCAGTGCTGGTCTTGGCGAGCCCTTGTACAAGTTCTTCGATATCCTGCTGATCGAAGGTTTTGAGGGCGGTGAGGGTGGTTCGTGGGGAGAGAGGGCGTTGCACCTCTCGGATCGTACGCGGGGAGAGGGTGCGTTCGGGTGGAGCAACGGCGTATTCCAATTCTTTGTCAACTTCGATGGCCACCTCTGGCGGCGGCACTGGGAATGGGGCTGGAGATGGAGTTGGAGAGGCAATGTGGGGAGCAGGCGACTCGCAGGAGATGTTCCCAGAGTTGTCCGACATCGAAGGGAAGGGAAGAGGTGGCGGATGCTCTTCCTGGTTGACTTCCCCCCTCTTTTATGGGGGAAGGGTGAGTCTCTCGGATGCTTCCGGTGATAGGCCTCTTTCAGCTTGGGGGTGAAAACTTGACCCTCCGGTTCCCAGGTATCATCTGCTGCGGAGTAGCCCTTCCACCGTACTAGGTATTGAAGTTTGCACCCTCGTCCAAAGAACCGGTGCCCCATAATGGCCTCAACCTCGTACTCTTCTTCTCCGTCTACCATATCGGGGGGCGGGCGGTTATAGTTGACCCCATGCTCCCTTGTTTCATGATAAGGGGTCAGCAATGAGGCGTGGAAGACGTCATGGATGGTCCAGGTCGGGGGTAGGGCTAGCTGATAAGCAACAGGTGACACCTGCTTGGTGATGGTGAAGGGGCCATGACATCTAGGGGCTAGTTTGCGCGTCTGATAAGGTAGGGCTAGGTTCTTGGCTTCCAGCCAGACCTGTGCCCCTACTTTGAATTGGTCCGCTGGGGTGTGCTCCGCCACTTGATCCAGAGCTGCCTGGGCCTGCTTATGATATTGTTGGGCCTGGATTGCTCTCTCTTCGACGTTTTCGTTCCGTGTGATCGGGGGTGCGGCTGGGTCAAGTTGGGGGAGGTACCCTAGGAGGGCTCTTGCCGGAGTGACTTTGGTTGTGGAGTTGACATGGTTGTTATGGATGGCTGTGGCCAGTGGGAGCCACCTCTTCCAGTTGCTTTGCTGGACGCTCGTGATTAAGCGTAAAAACTGTTCGATCCACTGATTTTTCCTTTCTGAGAGTCCGTTGGTTTGGGGGTGGAACGCGGTTGAGACGTTCTGTCGTATTTGGAGCTTTTCGCAGAGGGCTCGAGCGAAGTGTGAAGTGAAACGGGGGTCCCTATCTGAAATGACTTTTGTAGGGAAGCCGAACCAGCGGTATACATTCTCCAGATACAGCTGTGCGACTCCTTCTCCGGAGACAGTTGTGGAGCATGGGATGAAGACCGCTGCATGGGTGCACCCTTGGTCCACTATTGTCAGGATGGCATCGCTTCCCTCACTCTTCGGGAGTTGGGTGATTAGGTCCATAGCTATTACTTGGAAGGGGAAGGCTGTCGGGTGCGCTGGGATACGGAACAAGGGAGGTCTTTTCCGGTGTGTGAGATTTTTGTTCTGTTGGCAGGTGGGGCACCCTTTTACATAGTTGCTCAGCCACTCATTCATTCCTGGCCACCAGAAGGTTCGGGAGGCCGACCAGATAGTATCGTCTCGGCCTGGGTGTCCCACCGTGGGTTTCCCGTGGACATGATGGGCAATGGTTCTCCTTAGTTGTTCATCTGGTGGGATCACTAGTTGGCGTTGGGCTTCCCAGAGTTTCAAGTTCGGAACCGCCGTTGAAGGGGCGAGTCGTAGTGCGTGCTTTGGTTTCCATTTTTTGATCAGTTGGCTGAAGTCCCTTTGTCTCTTCCTGATGGTCCATTCCAGCTCTACCCAATCCTCGGGAGGTTCTGTCATGAGTCGGATGAAGATATCTGGGGGCAATAGCGTTAGGTTCTGGTTGTCTTCATCGCCTTTGTCTGCATTCGGTGGTCTTGACAGCATGTCCGCTGCTGCATGGAGTTTCCCTGGTACGTGCTTTATTCGTAGGTTGTAATCTTGGAGGGTGGCGAACCAACGGGCCACTCTCCGGTTTACTTTGCGAGGGTTTTTCCAGAACGTGAGGTTGGCGTGATCCGTGAGCACGGTGACGGGCTTTTCTGTGGCTGCTAGGTGGGCTCTCCAGTGTTCTAGGCTTTTGAGTACTGCCAAGAGTTCTCGCTCGTAGATGTCATAGTTTCATTCTGCTGGGATGAACGTGGCGGAGTAGTAAGCGATGGGGTGTTGGGTTGGGTTTTTTGTTTGGGGGTTTGTTTCTCCCTCCTGCGAGAGTACGGCTCCCACTCCGTACGCTGATGCATCTGTTGCCAGGAAGAAGGGGTCTTCGTAATTGGGTTGTCGCAGGATGGGTTCTTTACACATCAGGGTTTTGAGCGTCTCAAATGCCCACACTTGCTTCTCCTCCCAGTGGAAGGGGATTGCCTTCCTTGTGAGATCGATGAGGGGTCTGGCGATCTTTGAGTAGTTGGGGATGAAGTAGCGGTAGAATCCTGTGAACCCCAGGAACGCTCGTACATCTTTTACGTTGTTCGGGCGTGGCCAGTCCGCTACTCCTTTGATTTTGGTTGGGTCCATACGGATAGAGCCGTTCTCCAAGATGACCCCTAGGAATTCGACTCGCTTTTGCTCAAACAAGCACTTTTCTGGTTTAAGGTAGAGGTCGTGTTTTTTCAATTTGTCCAAGATTCGGTGAACACATTGTCGATGGTTGGCGAGGTTGTTGTCCGTATGGATAAGGATATCGTCCATGTAAATTGATACCCAACCCTCTCTGAGTTCTGTGGCGAATATTCCGTTCATCATTGCTTGGAATGTCGCGGGGGAGTTTGTGAGTCCGAAGAACATGACTCTCGGCTCGAAGAGCCCTTGGTTGGTAACGAATGCTGCCTTCCACTCGTCTCCCTCTTTGATGTGGACGTTGTTGTATCCCCATCGTATGTCGAACTTCAAGAAGAGGGTTGCTCCTTTTACCCGATTGATCAACTCGGGGATAAGGGGCAGAGGGTAGCGGTTCTTTATCATCCACTCATTAACTTTTCGGTAGTCTTGGACAGGGCGTAGCTTTCCGTCCTTTTTCTTGATGAAGAAGAAGGGGGCTGCGTAGGGGCTTTTTGAGGGGCGTATGTACCCTTTGGCCAGGTGATCTTTAATAAACTCCTGGAGTGCCTTTTGTTCTGGTTGGGTGAGGGAGTAAATCTTTCCGGGGAGTGTGTTAGGGGCATCGGGTTTCAGCTCGATGGCGTGGTCCCAGTGCCGTTTTTCTGGGAACCGCTGCGCTTGTTCTTCACTGAAGACTTGGCTATGCCTTTGGTATTGTTCTGGGAGCGATGGTTTCGGAATGGGTTGGTGCTGTTCCGCTAGTTGGGAGGCTTTTGTCTGGGTTACCGTTCTAATTTTGGGTCATACCCTCCTTTTTCCTATGGACAGGCATCGCTTGATCTGGGCTCGATGGGCGTTGGTTGTCTTGACAACTACGGGTAGTTGAGTGTAGTCGATCCACCCTTTTGCCCAGTCGATTCTTGGTTAGATAGCCGCAAACCAGGGGTATCCTAGGATCATTTTTTGTGGTCCTAGGTCGGTAAGGAAAAACCTCATGTTTACCCGTTTCTCCCCAGTTCTTACTTCCAGGTCAGTGTAGTATTGGATGTCTCCCTTTTTGTTGAGGGTTCCGTCCACATTATATACCTTCCGCGGGGTTGGTAGTCGTTTGGTTGGGAGGTGGAGGCTTCCGGCATACTGATGGTTAATGAAATTCTCCGTTGCTCCTGAATCCAGCAGTGCTCGGGTTTCGGCCCTTTTGTTCGTGGTGTGAAGGTAAACTTGTATTGACATAGACTGACGATTTGACAAGTATACACGTTCCGAACTAAGCGCCCTGATCAAGGCCGAGTTGATCAGGTGTTGCGAAAATCCTCCTCTTCTCCTTCCCCGATGTTGGATGCAATCTGGTCTTTTTCTTCTTGGGACAGGGCGGCGAATGCCTTCATGGCCGACTCTATCCTTGAGGGGGCATCCTCGTCGGTGTTTAGGTCGATGAGGGTTCCCTCTTGGGGTTCCCAGCTTCCCTGGGCTGTCGCCGCTCTAGCTTTCTTTTTGTCGGGGCATGCTCGTGCAAAATGCCCTGGTTGGTGGCAGTTGTAGCAGTTTCCCTTTTGGGTGGTTGTAGTGGTGGCATTGTTCTGGAAGCGGCGATTTCCCTGCCCCCTGTTCCCTCTGGTTTGGCTAAGGTCCATTGGTACGGGCACGTTGTTGAGGTTTCTGGGGGCGTTCGAGGAATTAAACTGGTTACTGGGTCGATTTGGGGTGCCTCCCCTTTGTTGGTTGTTGGAGCGCCCAGACCCAAAGCTCTGCCATCCTCCCTTCTGGAAGGGGTTCCGGGCCCCTCCTCCTCTCATTTTAGTGAGGGAGTTGAGCAGTTCCTGCGATTTTACGCTTTCGGAGGCTCTTCTCAGGATTTGCGGGTACGTGTGGACTAGCAGGGGAGACAGAACGTCTTTGGCTACACTCATGGGGAGTCCTTTGATGAACATTTGTATGCTTTCGGGGGTGCCAGTTTGGTATCCAGCTTCTCGAACAAGTCTTTTGAAGTCCATCACATATTGGTCGATTTCGGGCCATTTCATTCTTAGTGTTTCAAGTTGGTTTCACGCTCGCTGGTCCTTCTGAGTGTTGGTGAAGGAGGCCGTGAATTGTCGCGTAAACTGGTCCCAGGTGTCCCTTCTGTCATCTAGGATCGCATTTTGGTTGTCCAACCACTCGCCCATTTGTCTGGTCCATTCTTGGACCAATGGTCCTTGGATGAGGGTCAAGGTGAGGGCAATTTTGGTGAGGTAGGACTGGAAAGCGGGGACTTGGTGATTAAGACGGAAATACGCTTTGAGGGAGTCAAGGAAAGCTTCGGCTTTGGTTCAGTCTCCTTCAAAGATCGGGGGTAGCTGGCCCATGGGCTTTATCTCTCCTCATGGTCCTCCGAAGGGTGGTAGGTTCAAAGGGGGCGGAGGTCCGGCTCCGCCAGGGGGGCCGGGTGGGCCTCCACCTGGGGGTCCTGCTCCTCCTCCGTTCCTGTCATCTGATCCTTGGTGAGGTGAGGGTGACCTTCTTGGCGCTGGGCTCTGTGGCCGACTGCCAGGTGCGTAAGTTTGATAGGTTGCCGTTGTAGTGGTAGTGGCCATTACTGGGGATATAACAGGGGAAGTTCGTATAGCGTTGGGGATGGGAGCTAGTCAGAGCTGTTGGTTCTGTAGTGGGGGTGGGGTTGACGTCGTTTCCGTGGTGGGGGATGTGGGTTGTTCTTTGTCGTGATCGGGGGTCGGTGGTCTAGCTGGCTCTCCTACTGCTTCTTCCAAGGTTGTTATCGGGGAGTCTAGGTCATATTGGTGGACGTGGGGTAGTGGATGTCCTACTGCTGCTATTCCTCTCCTACTAATTAGGAGCGCGTGCCACTGGTTCTGGTACAGGCAGACTGCCTTTGCTTTCGCGGGGTTGAGGTCGTCGTTTTCACAGAAGACCAGATAGGGCTTCCCTCTCTTGTTGTTCGAGCAGTATGTTTCGAGGCGGATAACTCGATAGTTGGGTTGTGTCTTCACTAGTTCGTCGTCGTTTATGAAGACCCTTATGGTTTCAGCATTGCTTGAGCTGGCTGTAGTGAAAGGAAGTTGAGTCTAATGTCACCGGTGGGACACTGACTCGGGTTCAGGACTCTGACAGCCATCCTCTGGCTCGAGAAGTTGAGTGAAATGGGCACAAGATGAGAGGGGAAGCACTGTATTTAGTCCCTAGGACAGGAGACTCAACTTGGGGCCCCTAAGGACGACCAAGGGGAGTATTTATACTAGGGCATCAACGTGCGCAAACACAAAAAGTTCGCAAGTTGCATTCTTACCCTGATGTCAGAATGACATCAGAGTCGTACCATTCTCCTGGGCTTTACCAGACCCTTCTACGTCAGCGACACCCGGCGCACCCTGTGATCGTCGCCACCTACGTCGTCCTGGACCCTTATCATACACTGACCCTGCTCTGGAACTCTACGTCATCGCCACCCTACGTTGAAACACGTACATGGCCCATTCTCATGGGCCAACGCCGGGCTTACAAACTGACAGAACACGTAGGAGTGCTTGCCTGTCAGAGAGGCCGGTGTCATTGTTGGTCTCAATGACCACATCAATGATGTCAGCAATGTATTGATATTTGGATATAGAGAGGGAGAGTCTGGAGATGGCTGGTTCATTGGCAGTGTGCTTCTTGACTGTGATTTGGATTTGCAGTGGAAGCAAGGGAGATAAGGCTGAAAGAACAGGTGACATACTAGTTCTGTTCGTACCATCTCCACTCATTGTGTGTTTGGTGGGTAGAGGGGTAACGCATTTGGAGGTACCGAAGCAAAGTTTCTTAGGCTTGGGAGAGCCTGTGGGAGTGACGGGTCAGGGTGCTGGTAGCTTGTCACAGTTGATGTAGTGCAGACTGGTGGATGAGGCGGTAGGAGATACAGACATGGGGGAGGCAAAAGAGGAGGGTTTGGTAGTGGTGACATTACGACAGCTGTAGTCTTTTATGAGAGTGAACATAATAAGTCAGGAAGTGGTAGGCAAAGAATGTTGAATGAGTGAGTATCCAAAGATGGGGTCAACTTACAATGTTGAGAGGGCATTTATAGCTTTAGGAAGCTATGTCCTTGAGAGGTGAAACTCCTCTAGGAGTTCTGGGGAGTGCAAGTCCTTTTTGTTGACCCAACTGTTTTTGGAAGCAGGGTAGCCTGTCCACTTGACAAGGTATTGCTTCTTTTGGCAATTGATGTGCTCAGCAATGATTTTTTTGACTTTATACTCTTCTTCTCCATCAATAAGCTCAGGGGGCAGCTGTGGATAGTTAGCGCCATGTTTCTTTATTTTATGGTATGGAATAAGCAGGTCCATATGAAACACATTATGAATTCTGAGCGATTTGGAAAGTTGGAGTTAATATGTGATTGGTGATACTTGTCTTGTGATTGGGTATGGTCCATATCTCCAAGGGCTGAGCTTCTTTGAGGGTGCTTTGATCTTCAAATTCTGTGCATCTAACCATACTTTGTCTCCTATGGCAAAGGATCTTGGTAAGGTTAGTGGCTTGATGTGTCATTGCAATGCCTTTTGTGTATCTGATCTTGACTCTTGTAACTGTTTGAGATGTTCCTGCGCAGCAGGGACAGAGTCATCAGGGGTTGTGATTGATGCAGAGGGATTTGTTCCAGTGATAAGCTCATGTGGTGTATGTTTCATGTGTTCATGTTTCCAGGAGTTATGTGCAAACTCCACTACAGGTAGGAGAGCACTCTAATTGTTCTGTCTTCCAATGACAAACTGATGGAGATAGTCTTCTATCCATTGGTTCATTCATTCTGTTTGTCCATCAGTACAAGGGTGGAAGGCAGTACTGATGTTCTGCTGTATGCCTGTTGCCTTGCATACTGCTTTGGTGAAGTTACTTGTGAATCTTGAATCTCGATCAGAGATGATGCACTTGGGAATTCCAAACCAAGGGAAGAGATGCTGGAAATAGAGCTGTGTGAGGAACGTACTACTGTTAAACCCGTGAAGTGGTAGTTCCTAACTCGAGGTCAGGAGGGGGAGTCTGAGCGCGGTACATGAGGTAGGAAAGGGCAACGGAGAGTAAGGCGACGAGGACAAGGCTTTGGGCTGCTATTGCGAATATTGATATCAATCAGTCTGCTGACACTGCAGTACAACAACTGATCAATACCCGAGGCGATAGGCCAGATGCAAAAGCGTACTAGGCAAGAAGAGGGGAAGTCACAAGTGGACAGTCTGAGGACTGTCCGTTGAATTCAGCAGAGGTTATATACTAAACAAGCATTGTTTGACTATGTGTACTACTTGGCCTGTGCGCACTGGTCTGTGCGCAAATGACATCATCGTTGACTAGTGGCGTTTTGCCCTCATGGTCCGTGCACAAGGGTCTAGGCATTATGATGTCATAGACCTGTTTCCTACCAATAGCGTTAAGCCCTTTGGGGGGACAATGGCTTGTGATAAGCGTCGCCCAATAAGAAGAATCATATGTCAGTGAATGAGAATCACAAGTCATTAGGGCCATATAGGGTGATCCTGTCTCAGGGTCACATGGCAAGACATGTGGTGAAAGAGGCATGTGACTGGTCACATGATGGGATGTCCAAATTGGGGTGGGTAGTGCCATCATAAGATTCTGGGTACCCCCTCACAGTCGTCTCACTCCCGCCCCATATATGGAAGCGCATTTATCCTTGTTGGGATAAGGAAAGCCTTTTCTTGCGTCCTTATTGGCCAGAGTGAGTCTAATGCCTGGGTAGTGGTTTGGCAGAACATGGGTAGAATCTTATAAGGGTAACCCTAATTGGTAACCCTAGTGGGTAAACCCTAGTGGCGAACCCTAGTTCGTCACAAGCTGTGCTATGCCCTGGCCATCTATGGTCTTATTGCAGGGTAGGAACTTCACAGCTTTCGAGCATCCTTGATCTACAATGGTTAGAATAGCATTGTATTGGTTTAAGGGTGGCAGATCTGTGATTAGATCCATGGAGACATATTGGAATGGTCCTTGTTCCACATGGGTATCGAAAAGATAAAGTGGGGCACATTTCATATGTGTGATGACCTTGGATTCTTGACATTTTGTGCAACCCCTGATGTAGTTTTCGACGAATTGGTGTAATTGGGGTCCAGAGTATTTATGTTTGACAAGGTCCCATGTGTTTGAAATTCCAGGGTGGCCTCCAACTGGAGTATCATGAATTTGATGGAGAACTTGTCTTTGTGTTTCAGGGTCATCTTTGAGATAAAATCTTCATGCAAATAGGCTTTCTGGCAAAATTGTGATGCCATCATTGGGATTTACTCCCCCTTCAAAGTCTTTTCTTCAACTGAGAAGGTCTGCAATTGTATTACTTTTGCCAGGAAAGTGAATGAGTTTCAAGTTGAACTGCTGGAGATATTGGTGCCAACACACTTGACAAGCACTAATCTTTTGAGGTGATTTGAAATATGTGAGGTTCTTGTGATCGCTTTGGATTAGGAACTTCTGTTGCACCCCCTTAAGGTTTGATTGATATGCCTTAAGGGTTTCTATGATCGCTAAGAGCTCTCGATTGTATATATCATAATTGACTTCAGCTTTTCCCAGTGATTTGGAGAAATAAGTGACGGGGTGTCTTCCATCTTTATAATCCTGGCTGATGGTTGCTCCAATGGTAAATTGGGAAGCATCTGTGTCCACAATACAGTATAGTGCTTAGAGGAGTCTGGATTTTGGAGGACTGGGTACGATGTGAATAAGTCCTTTAGAAGTTGGAATGCAAAGCACTGTGGTTCATGTTGAAGCGCAGCTGAGGTGTACAGGGTTGGTCGGCAGCTAAGCATGCAGACCAGTCAGTAAGAACTAGGGTGCTAAGGCATACAAGTTACACTACTTATACAACTAGCGAGTGTGCCTGATCAGCAATGATTATCAGTAGCTAAGACAATAAGAAAGTTAAAACAATAAAGCTACTGGTAAGTAAGAAAGTTTATAAAAGATAAACTAGGCAGGTAAAGAGATTAGTATGGCACACAGAAAAATAGAAGCTGTCGATCAACATGTCGGCAATCAACACATGGTGAACTGCTGAAGCACATAGCGTGTAGGCAGCTATAGGCAGCTACAAGGCAGCCATAGGCAGCTATAGGCAGCTATGTGGAAGCTGCCCGAACACTTTGGGAGCTCATAAGGAGCGACTGTGAGGAACCTACTCGCGGTTCCTTCAAGGCTCGAGGCAAAGCTCAGGGGGATTGAGGATGACTTGAAGGTGAACGTAGAGGGAGACGAGGAGGAGGAGATAGATGAGGAGGGCAAAGACAATTGGAAAGACATGGAGGATGTAGAAAAAGTCAATGATTGCAACAAGTGTTTAGGAGGGGGATTGTCCAGTTGTTGCAGTTCACAAGTGGACAGTCTGAGGACCATCCTGTCTATTTGCAAGGCTTATATACATCTCTACTGTTTGTACATATGTGGCTTGATCAACAAGTCCACAAGTCCATAATAGATAAGTGGCCAATGCGTCATGGTCCATGCGCCATGGCCTGTGCACCTATGATGTCATACCTGGTCCATGCATATGGTCCGTGTGCTAATGACATCATTCTGCAGCCAATAGTGAAATAGGGCACCAATAGCATTATCCCCTCTTAAGTGCCTGGCCCAGCCTAGCCTCAGAGATCTTAGAGACAGTCTAGACCAGTCAGGTGATGGTTCCCAACAAGCCCAGGGTCTCATGATGGATCACATGCTTCCCAAGTCACATGTGTTCCCACAGTCACATGCTTTCCCATGGTCATGTGCTAAAGCAGTAACTCCTAAGGTCACGTGTCATGTCTCACGGTCACGTGCAAGGTGTTGCTGCCTGTCTGATGACATAGACATCACGTCAACATGTGATGTATACTAAAGAGCACGTGATGTATCGTAGAGTATATACTCTCCATCATGGGGACAATTATAGATATCAGTTCTTTCCCTCCTATTTGTGACTTGGTTAGGTCTTTATAGGTTATGTGTTATGTGTGGACTTCACGTATTGCATGAGCAGTTATTCCAACTTGTCTACTCATGACTTAGAGCTTCTGGAGTCTACTCTTATGACAAAGAGTTGCCTTTGTACTTCAAGGCAAAGCTAGCTTACACCAAAGCTAGATCGGATCGCAGACTTTAGGACTTTAACCTAAGGCGCAAGTAAACTTTGTAAAGTTGGACTTAGAGTGACTTAGAGCGAGGCAAAATGGAAGAGCGAAGCTCAGAGATG
>Ga0307478_10002619_pt1 | contig 13930 bp, 11 predicted proteins | sample atmos_gasesECM4C_2_FD_203713 | JGI IMG/M metagenome (GOLD analysis project Ga0307478, IMG submission 203713) | Hardwood forest soil microbial communities from Morgan-Monroe State Forest, Indiana, United States - atmos_gasesECM4C_05 | ecosystem: Environmental > Terrestrial > Soil > Temperate...
CGGCGACACCAACGTCTTCGGCGATATGAAAATCATTCGCGACTTGTACGCGCCCCAAATCGCCATGATCCCGATCGGGGACCACTACACCATGTCGCCGCGCGAAGCCGCCTACGCCTGTAACCTGCTGCAGCCCCAAACCGTCATTCCCATGCATTTTGGAACGTTCCCGGTCCTCACCGGCAGGCCGAGCGAACTGCAGAAGCTGGTTCCGAACATGGAAGTGTTCGAAATGAAGCCCGGGCAGACGGTGTGAAGGATTGCAGATTCAGATTTCAGATTGCAGATGGGATCCGGGAAGTCTGCAATCTGCAATCTGAAATCTGCTCGAATCCTGCATCCCTCTTCCCAGTTGTGTAATCTAAAATCGACAATCATTCTCAGGAGGCCGCCTTGTCGACCGCAATCAATTCTGCCAGCTGGCGCCATCACGGCTATGTCACCCAACCCGAAGTCGATACTTATCTCTACTCCCTGCTGCCCGCGCGCGGCGAAGTGCTCTCCGAAATGGAGGCCGAAGCCACCCGCAACAAAATTCCCATCGTCGGTCCCGTGGTCGCCAGTTTCTTTCAGCAGTTGGTCATGATGACGGGCGCGAAAACCGTGTTCGAGATGGGCTCGGCCATCGGGTACTCCACCATCTGGTGGGCGCGCGCCGTGGGCGAAGGCGGCCGTGTGCACTACACCGACAGCGATCCCAAGAACGCCGAGAAGGCGCGCCGCTATTTCCAGCGCGCCGGCGTCGCCGACCGTGTCACCGTTCATCTTGGCGACGCGATCGAAGTGCTTTCCGAACAGAAGGGCGTCTTCGACATCATCTTCAACGACATCGACAAGGACGATTACCCGCGCGTCCTGCGCCTGGTACCGCCGCGGTTGAAGAAAGGCGGACTGTTCGTCACCGACAACGTGCTCTGGAGTGCCCGCGTCATCGAGAAAAATCCCGACGCCACGACCAAAGCTATCCTGGAATTCAATCGCCAGCTCTACGCCTCGCCGGACTTTTTCACCACGATCATGCCCGTGCGCGACGGCGTCGCGGTGGCGGTGAGAGTTTAGCTAATGGCTGGTGGTCGTTGGCTAATGGCAAGACCGGTGGTTCGAAGAAGAGTTCTTGGTTGCCGACGTGAGCGACTCTTGCAGCAAGGGCTTCGCTAGCAGCAGCCACTGGCCACCAGCCATCAGCTGCTTCAAATCGTCTTCACCGGAATCATCAACAAATCCTCCACCAGCCCCACTTCCTTCTGCACAAATGGCTCCGCGTACTCCACGCCGCCCAGCATTCCGTAAAACCGCGCCATGGCCTCCACTCGATTGCGAATTTCCTTGTGAGCAGGGAAGAGATCTTTGCCCGCTTCCTGATCCGCGAACTGCGTCTTGTACGCCATCAATGACGCAAACCGCGCCTCGAACTGCTCCGTGATATCAACCACGAACGTCGGCCGCACGTCGTAGTACAGCGTCGCATAAATGATCTTGAACGGCCGATGCGGAGTAGCACCGGCATCTTGCCGGCTGTCCTGAGGGCGTCCCGCCCTCAGACTTGCGGGCGGGACGCCCGCAACGACAGCCGCCGGGACGGCGGCGCTACAGTCGAGTTTCTTCAATCCCGCGAGAAAACATGCCTCATAACCCAAAGTCGATGCCGTGTAGTGATCCGGATGCCGCCCTTTCCAGTACGGCAAAATCACCACCCGAGGACGCTGTTCGCGCAGCACCCGAGCAACCTTCAGTTTGTTCTCCCACGTATTCTCCACGCGCCCGTCGGGAATATCGAGCGCGCCGCGCCACGATGCTTTCAGAATGCGCGCCGCCTCTGCCGCTTCGCGCTCGCGGTCCTCCGCCGATCCCCGGGTGCCCATCTCGCCCCGTGTCAGATCGAGAATGCCGGTGCGGTAGCCGCGTTCCGCCATCTTGAGCAGCGTGCCGCCGCAGGTTTGCTCCACGTCATCGCGGTGCGCTGCAATGGCCAAAACGTCGATTGCCAGGAATTCTCCGGAGGATGCGATGACCGGCACGCTCATGCTCAGTCCAGGGTCCCCTGCTCCAGCACCACGTTCTCTCGCACGATCAACCGGTGTGCCGCCATCTCTTTCAAGTGCGGCAGCACACGGCTTACGTGCTCATCGGTGTCCACGAAGATGATGATGACGGGAAGTTTGCCGCCAGCGTCCACCAGGTGTGAAGTTTCGACCTTGTGTCGTCCGAGAAAGCCCGCCACCGCATGCACGGCAATCGCCGCGTATACGCCTTCCTGGCGCAGGTAGTTGAGGACTTCCAGATGCAGCGGCCGGCGATGCCACTGGTCGGCCTCATTCAAATACATCGTGACTTGAACCGCCATCGCGCCGGCCATTCTACAGCACCCGTGCCAAAGCCATTCCGGCCAGCACCGCCATACACGCCAGTAGATTGTTTGCCAAAAAGTTCGCTGCCATCAGCGTCCACTGGCCCTGCTCGAAGAAGGCCATCGTCTCGTAGGCATAGCTGGAAAATGTGGTGTAGCCACCGCAGAAGCCCACCGCAATCAGCAAGCGCCAGCGTGGGTCCACCAGCACCCGCTCGCTCGTCCATACCAGAAAAAAGCCGAGCACAAAACTGCCCAGCACATTGATGCTCAAGGTTCCATAAGGAAATACCGGTCCCAGCCAGCGAACCGCCGAGCGGCTCATCCAGTAACGAAGGTTCGCGCCCACAATGGCGCCTGCGGAGATAGAAAGAAAGTCGAGCACGATGGAGTTCCCCTGCACAAGTTCTGGTAGGAGTTATCAGCCCGGCGGGCGGTTATGGCGAACTCCATCGCCGTGGAAAAGTTGTATCACAAGCAGGCTAAAGGCTCTAGGCTCTAGCGAGCCTTCGCTCTTTGCGAGAGCCCAGAGCCAGAGCCTAGAGCCTGCATTCGCTATAATCCCGTCAGCCTCCATGCCCCTCACTCCACACACCAAACTCGGCCCGTACGAAATCGTCTCGCCCGTCGGAGCCGGCGGCATGGGAGAGGTTTACCGGGCGGTCGACACGCGCCTGGATCGTACGGTCGCCATCAAAATCCTGCCTGAGCAATTCTGCGCGAAGCCCCAAGCCCTCGAACGCTTTCAGCGCGAGGCGCGCGCCATCTCCCAGCTCAGCCACGCCAACATTTGCCAGCTCTATGATCTGGGCGAGCAGGACGGCATTCACTTCATCGTCATGGAGTTTCTCGACGGAGAAACCTTGGGCACACGCCTGGTTCGGGGTCGCCTGCCGCTGGAGCAGGTGTTGCGTTATGGCGCAGAGATCACCGAAGGCCTCGACCAGGCCCATCGCTGCGGAGTTGTCCATCGTGATCTGAAGCCCGCCAACATTATGCTGACGCGCACTGGGGCCAAGCTTCTCGACTTCGGACTGGCCAAGACCGCCACGACTGTCCTCCCACAGTCCTCCGGGCTCTCGGCAACCCTCACGTCGCCGCATGTGAGCCAACCGCTGACCACGGAAGGCACCGTGCTCGGCACCTATCAGTACATGTCGCCCGAGCAGATCGAGGGAAAAGAAGCTGATGCGCGCAGCGACATCTTCAGTTTCGGCGCCGTGCTCTACGAGATGGCCACTGGCAAGCGTGCCTTCGAAGGCAAGAGCCAGGTTTCGGTGGCCTCCGCCATCCTCGAAAGAGACCCTGAGCCTGTGGCCGCGCTTCAACCGCTCGCTCCACCCGCCCTGCAGCACGTGATCCAGGGCGCGCTGATCAAGGACCCGGAATCGCGCTGGCAGAGCGCGGCGGATATCGCACGCCAGTTGCGCTGGATGAGCACCTCCCAATCTGCCCCGACCACGACTCTTCCCCAGCATTGGACGTCGCGCGTACGCGAGCGCGCATTGTGGGGATTGCTCGTGGCTATCCTGATGATCTCGCTCGCATGGCTACTGCTCGCTGCCCATCCACATCCGCGCGTGGTGCGCGCCAACATCATCCCCCCGCCCAACACGGTTTTCGATTTCATGGGCGATTTCTCCGGGCCACCCGTGCTTTCCCCCGACGGCACCATGGTCGCCTTCGCCGCTCGCGCTCCCAAGGAACGCAACTTGATCTGGGTGCGTAGGCTCGACGGTGACACCGCTGATAAGATCGCCGGCACCGAGGGCGCATACGCTCCGTTCTGGTCGGGCGACAGCAAGTCAATCGCCTTCTTTGCCGATGGCAAATTGCGCAAGGTCTCCGCTTCCGGCGGCCCCGTAACGATCCTGGCCGATGCGCCCAATGCCCGCGGCGGCACGTGGAATCGTGACAACGTCATCGTGTACGCTCCCGACTACCGGGACGCTCTCTGGAAAATGAATGCCGGCGGAGGCGAGGCTCAGCGCTGTACTACTCTCGACCCGAGCAAGCACACGACCCATCGCTGGCCGTCATTTCTGCCCGATGGGAAGCACTTCCTCTTTTATGCCACCAATCATGCCGGCGGACGCCACGAGGACAACGGCATCTATCTGGGCTCCACGGAGGGCGGTGCCACCCCACTGATCCTCTCTACCGAGAGCGCCGGCCTCTATTCTTCCGGATACCTGCTCTACCATCAGCAGAATGCGTTGATGGCCCGAAAATTCGATCCCGCGCGGGCCACGCTGTCCGGCGAGCCGATTCCCGTCGCCGACAACGTCCAAAACGACGCTGGAACTTTTCACACCGTGGCCACGGTTGCCGACAGCGGCTTGTTGCTGTATGAACCCGGCACTGAGACTGGCCTGGGAGACACCGATCTCCTTCGTGTCGATCGCACCGGCAAAATTCTGGGGCATGCCGCCGAGCGGGCCGCGTTCCGGGGCGGCCGTCTCTCCCCCGACGGTAAGCGCCTTGCCATCTCCTTGGGCAATCCGAAATCGGATATCTGGGTTCTTGATCTGGAGAACGGTACGCGCACGCGGCTCACCTTCGATGAGGGCACGCATGTCATGCCTGCGTGGTCGGGCGATGGCCGCCGCGTGACCTATATGGCGCAATTTGGACCGACCTTCGTGGGCGGCACCTCGTTGCACGCGCGCTTGGCCAGCGGCGGGGGACAGGACGAGTTGCTGCTCTCGGCGAAAGACGAAACCGGTATCCCGGTTTCCTTGACCTGGCCGCAGTGGTCCCCCGATGGACAATACCTGGTGTACATCCAGCAGTCCGGACCCACCGGATCTTCCGTTTGGTTTATGCCCACGTCGGGCGCAGGTAAGCCGCAAGTGCTGGTGAAGCCGGAAAACCCCGCCGGCAAAGTGACCTTCGCCCGCCTTTCTCCCGATGGGCACTGGCTGGCCTACAGTGCGACCGACGGAGTTCGGGAAGAGATTTATGTCACCTCATTTCCCAGTGGCAACGGACGCTGGCAGATCACGCGCGAAGGCGGAACGTTCCCGGTCTGGCGCGGCGACGGCAGGGAAGTCTATTACATCGGCTTCGGTTCCCAGTTCAAGCTGAACGCCGTCGAAGTGAACCCCCAGGCCGATCATCTCGAAGTGGGCAAATCAGAGGCTTTGTTCGAAGTTCGGAACGTCTTTGCCCTGGGTGCGCCCTTCGATGCTAGTCCTGATGGGAAGACCTTCGTACTGCTGAACGAGCCCGAAGCCTCGGTCTCCCCCATGATGCTGGTGCTGAACTGGCAATCGGAGCTGGGAAAGTAGGCGTGGGTAGTCGCCAGTCGCCAGCTTTCGGCCAGGCTTTCTTCAGCCAACCTCCAGAGAACGTCGACAACCCACGCACCATAGTTTGAGGGATTGCGCTGACGACTGAGAAGTAAACCCGACCAGTCTGGTCGCATTAACTAAAAGATAACATTTGCGCCAGGATGACCTGTGGCGCATCGCGGAGGTGCCGGACGACCCAAACCACAACCCGGTCCGCGAAAGTCCTCCAGAGGGGCTCCATACGCATTTAAAGCCTATCCTGCGCAACGTTGTCAATGCGTTTTGTCACGGCCTTGGGGCCGCGACCAGTTTTCAATAACTTAGCTCATAGAGAATGACATCCAGGCCAAACCCGACTTCTTCTTTCGGCACTTCCAAATCTGAAGACGGACGACTGGAGCTCACTTCTTCCGCTCCACCAGATAACGTGCCAGCTCTTTCAGGGTATTCGCCCGCCCGCCAAAAGGATCAAGCTGCACGAACGCCTCGGCCACGAGTTTGTCCGCCTTTTTCAAGGACTCGTCAATGCCGAACAAAGCTGGGTACGTTGTCTTTTCCGCGGCCATGTCTTTCCCGGCAGTCTTACCCAGTTGCTCGGAGGTCTGCGTGAGATCGAGCACGTCGTCCACAATCTGAAAGGCCAGGCCGATCTGCTGGCCGAACGAGCGCAGTCGTTTGATCTCGTCATCTCCTCCGCCCGCATATAGTCCACCACTCACCAGGCTCGCCGTGATCAATGCGGCAGTCTTGGCGCGGTGAATGTATTCCAGCGTCGCCAAGTCCGGCTTGGAGTGTTCCGCCTCGACATCGACCACCTGCCCACCAATCATTCCATCGATCGTGCCGGTCGCGTGCGCGATTTCTTCAATGATGCGGGTGCGCTCCTCCGCCGGACACTGCAGCCGCGCCAGAACTTCATAGGCCTGCGTCTGCAAAGCATCGCCGGCCAGGATCGCAATGGCTTCGCCAAACACCACGTGACAGGTGGGCCGGCCGCGGCGCAGATCGTCGTTGTCGAGCGCGGGCAGGTCGTCATGGATCAGCGAGTAGGTGTGGAGCATTTCGAGAGCGGCGCCCAACTCGTCGATTCCGGGAGGCACAGTCCCGGCGACCATGCGTCCGGCTTCCCGGCATAGAATGGGACGCAGCCGTTTACCGCCCGCAAACACACTGTGGCGCATGGCCTTGTGAATCGAGACCGGGTGGCGGGTCTCCGCCGGAAGCAGGCGCTCGAGCGCTCCATCCGACGCTTTGCGGCCCTCTTCCAGTGTGTCTTGCAGCATGGCAGACGAGTATAGCAAGGCGAGGTAAACGCCTTAATCGGCAGATCTTGTCTTGCGAAAGCACCGGGCGCACAAACGACATCGAACGCTACGAAAGCAGGATTGCGCAAGCATCGGTTCGCGGACCAATCGCATCTTTTCAACGGGGACCTGCCCGGGAGGAATTTTCCGATCATGGCTCGAAAAACGAGCCGCGCTCTAGCCGCCACGGTTTTCTGTGCCATCTGCGCATTGGCGATTCTCATTGCGTGCGGGGGCGGTGGTTCGCACTCCTCGCCCCCAGGTCCGTCGTCCCCAGGTCCGCCGCCGCCTGTATCCTTCTCGAAAATCAAGCACGTCGTCGTCATCGTTCAGGAAAACCGCACGCCCGACAATCTTTTCCAGGGACTCCCGAACGCGGATATCGCTTCCAGCGGCATCGATTCGGCCGGCGCCACCGTCCCGCTGACGCAAATTCCGCTGGCGCATGGCTACGACATCAGCCACAACCACGCCGCTTTCGTCGCCATGTACGACAACGGAAAAATGGACGGAGCCGACAAAGAACCTCACGGCTGCAATGTTCATACCGGGCAGTGCCCCCCGCATCCGCAATTTGTCTATGTGAATCCGGCCGATGTGGTTCCGTACTTTCAACTGGCCGAGCGATACACCTTCGGCGACCGCATGTTTCAAACCCAGCAGGGACCCAGCTTTCCCGCGCACCAGTTCCTGATCTCCGGCACCTCCGCGCCCACCGCCACAAGCAATCTGTTTGCATCCGAGAATCCTACGGTTCCCGCGGGCGTGGGTGTTTTTTATGGCTGCACATCCGCTCCGGGGACGTATGTCAATCTCATTGATCCCTCTGGCAACGAGTCGCAAACGATGTTCCCGTGTTTCGAACATCCCACTCTCACCGACGAACTCGACGCGGCGAATGTGGACTGGCGCTATTACACTCCCGGGGCGAGTGGCATCTGGAATGGCCCGAATGCGATTCAGCACATCCGCATGGGCGCCGATTGGGCTTCTCACGTTGTGCTGGTCAATTCACGGGTGCTGACCGATATCGCTCAGCAGAAACTCCCGCCCGTAAGCTGGGTCATTCCGGGTGGCGCGGCTTCCGATCACCCCGTAGCGAATGATGGTTCGGGACCCTCCTGGGTGGCCTCCATCGTCAATGCGATTGGGAATAGTCCCTACTGGGCCGATACGGCCATCATCATCACCTGGGACGATTGGGGCGGCTTCTACGATCATGTCGCGCCCAGCATTTACAACTCGTACGAATATGGATTTCGGGTCCCGCTGATCGTCGTGTCTCCGTACGCGAAGCCTGCCTACGTTTCGCACATCACCCACGACTTCGGCAGCATTCTCAAGATGATTGAGGAAGTGTACGGCTTGCCTACGCTGAACTATGCCGACGCCCGGGCCGACGATCTCTCTGACTGCTTCGATTTCTCCCAGGCACCCCTCGCGTTCCAGCCCGTGCCGTCGCATTACGATGCGGCTTATTTCCTTCACGACACCCGGCCGCCGCTCCCGCCCGATACAGATTGATTCGCAAAAAGCAAGGGACGCCACCGAGGGCGTCCCTGGCAATGAAATGGATTGCGCGCTACGCCGCCGCCTGCCCGCGCTGCACGCTGCGCTCGGCGGATTGCGCGATGGACAGAGTATCGCTGGCAGGGCACATATCGCTGGCGCCCGCATTGAGAGCGGCTGCCCACATTTCTTCATCCGGCACGCGATGCGTACACACGATTGATGTCATGGGGAATTCGCGATGCAGCCTCTCCACGTCCTCCAGACGAGAGGCTTCGACGTCCATCACAGCCACGTCAGCGCGATAGCGGGGAATTTTGAGTCGCAACTCCTGCAGCGAGTCGGCAACCTGGACGGAATGATAGTGAAGGCTGAGAGTTGAGGCGAGAGCTTGTGCCAGACTCGGATCGTGCTGGAACACAATGATATTCAGCGCTTGCATACGGCCTCCCGGATGAACCTCAGTTCAACGGTGAGGAGGCTGTGACTTCCGCCCTCTGTGCTGGGGGAGCGCGAAAGCACAGGCATTACGGTCGAAATGGCAAGCACAGTCTCAGCTATCGGCCAGCGGGAGACTTCTCACTGTGAGCTTCGAACCCGACAGCTTGAAGCTTGCCATTTTGCTTCAGCAGGATTTCCACTTTGCCCTCGGCTTCTTCCAGTTCCTTGCGGCACGCCGCCGAAAGCTGCATACCTTCTTCAAACAGGGTGAGTGATTTCTCCAGCGGCGCGTCACCCTTCTCCAATTCCTGAACAATCTTCTCCAGGCGCTGGAGACACTCTTCAAATTTTGCCAAGGGAGGTGAACTCCTGTTCCTCTATTATTGTAATGCACGTTGGCATGGCCGATATCCACTAAAAGTAAATTTGGTGTAAATCCAATGCTTCACGGCAATAGGCGATCTGCTAATCTGCTGGCCTGACCAATTCTGATATGACCCGTCTATGCTTCATGCGAACTGCTTGCGTGTGTTTTGTTCTGCTTATGGCCATGGGGGCTGCCGGGCAGACGGCAGAAAACGTCTCCACGGCGAATTCCGCCCCTTCTTCTTCCCCCAAACTGCCCTATCACCCTAGCCTCGATGTCACTTCGATGGATAGGTCCGCCGATCCTTGCGTCGACTTTTATCAGTACGCCTGCGCGGGCTGGAAGAAAGCCAACGCCATTCCTCCCGATCGCAGTTCGTGGAGTGTGTACTCGAAGCTTTACGAGGACAACCTGGTTCTGCTGCGGTCAATTCTGGAACGAGCGGCCTCTGCCAGGGATCGCGATGCTGTCAATCAGAAAATCGGCGACTACTACGCCGCCTGCATGGACGAGGCCGCGGTGAACCAGCGAGGCGTGGCGGCCATCAAACCAAAGTTGGACTTGATCGCGGCCGTGAAGTCTCCACGCGATTTGGCGCAAGTCGTCGCCAGCCTGCAACTGGAAGACGTGAGCGGCGAATTGATGTTCGGTCCCGGCTCCGCACAGGATCCGGACAACTCCGAGCAGCAGATTGCGAACCTCGATCAGGGCGGTCTCGGCTTGCCCGATCGTGACTATTACACCAAGGACGACGCGAAATCGAAAGAGATCCGCGATCGCTACGTGCTACACGTGCAGAAGATGTTCAGCCTGCTCGGCGACACCCCTGAGGCCGCGCGATCCCAGGCCGACACCATCATGCGCATGGAAACGGCCCTCGCCAATGCCTCGCAAACCAGAACTGAGCGCCGCGATCCTTACAAACTCAAGCACAAGATGGCGCCAGCCGAACTGGCCAGGCTCGTGCCGAATTTCGATTGGGGCGTTTACTGGAAGACTTTGAAGCCTCCTGCCTTTCAGGTCGTGAATGTCATGTCCCCCGATTTTTACAAGCAGCTCCAGGCCAGCCTGGCGCATGAGTCCCTCGACAACTGGAAACAATACTTGCGATTCCATATCGCCAACATCTACGCGGAGTATCTTTCCGACGATTTCTCAAAGGAGCGCTTCGAGTTTTACCAGAAGTATCTACGGGGTACCCAGGAGCAGCAACCGCGCTGGAAACGTTGCGTGCAATTCGTGGATCACGGTCTTGGGGAGGCTCTTGGCCAGGCCTACGTGCGTGACGTCTTCTCGCCCGAACTGAAGGCGCGCACTCTCAAAATGGTGCAGGAAATCGAGAAGGCGATGGAGCTGCGCATTAATCAGCTCGATTGGATGAGCCCCGGGACCAAGCAGCAGGCCATCACCAAGCTGCATGCCATCCGCAACAAGATCGGTTATCCCGGCCACTGGCGCGATTACAGCTCGGTGGAAGTAACCGCAAGCGATTTCGCGGGCAATGTACGCAACACAATTGTTTTTGAGTCCAGGCGCGAGCTCAACAAGATTGGCCGGCCCGTCGATCACGGAGAATGGGACATCACCCCGCCAACCGTCGATGCTTACTACAACCCGCAAATGAACGACATCAATTTTCCCGCGGGCGTGTTGCAGCCTCCGCTTTACGACGCCAAGCTGGACGACGCGCCCAACTACGGCGATACCGGGGGTACGATCGGCCACGAACTCACCCACGCCTTCGATGACGAAGGCAGCCAGTTCGATGCGCACGGCAACCTGAAGAACTGGTGGACGCCCGATGACGGCAAGAAATTTGAAGAGCGCACCAAGTGCGTGGAAGATCAGTATTCGCGATACATCGTCGTCGACGATGTCCATCTCAACGGCAAGCTGACGCTGGGAGAGAACGTGGCGGACCTTGGAGGCGAGATTCTCGCCTACATTGCCTGGAAGGATGCGACCCGGGACTTGAAACTTCAGCCCCTCGACGGCCTTTCGCCCGATCAGCGCTTCTTCATCGGCTTCGCGCAATGGGATTGCTCCAATGAGCGCCCCGAACAACTGCGCGAGTGGGCCATCACCAACCCGCATTCGCCCTCGAGAGACCGTATCAACGGGGTGGTCGTGAACATGCCGGAATTTGAGCAGGCGTTCTCGTGCAAGGCAGGTCAGCCGATGGTCAGCGCGAAGCCGTGCAAGGTGTGGTGAAGCCGCGGATGGCTAATGGTCGTTAGCTGATGGCACAAGCTTATTTGTAATGTTGGGGTCCCGGATGGCTGATCTTCAATCTGCAATCTTAAATCTGCAATCCAAAATCTGGCATCTGAACTCAAGAAGTTCGTCGTCAATCAACCGCATTCCAGCTTTTTGCTGGCAGCCCAGGAACAACGACTGTATTGCCACGGTCTAACGACCATTCGCCATCAGCGGTCAGCCATCAGCTAACGACCACTAGCCATTAGCGGGTAGCGTTGACGACTGAGGACTGAACACCGTCGACTGCCTTTCGCGCATACCGACGCCCAGCGCTTCCAGCACATCCACGGCCGCAGCATACTTCCCATTCGGAGCGCTGATTTGCGCGCCTTGCACCAGGTCGCGTACCGCAATCAGCATTTCGCGCGCAATCGCCACGCCTTCCTGCCGGGCGGCTTCAGGCGACGAAGCCCTTGCCATGCGCTCCACGATCGAGTCCGGCACCGATACGCGCAGCTCGTTCTTCATGAACTCTGCGTTTCGCACGCTGACCAGCGGCCAGATTCCGGCAATCACGGGAACACGGCAGTGCTCAATGCGCCGCAGGAAATTTTCCAGCAGTGCCAAGTCAAACACCGGTTGCGTGACCGCATATTCCGCGCCGGCTTCCACTTTGTATTCGAAACGCCGGATCTCCTCGTCGATGTTGGGCAACCCGGGATTCGCGCCCACACCGATCACAAAGCCGGTCCCCGCGCCAATGGCGTTGCCGCCGATGTCAAGGCCGCGATTCAGATTGTGCACGATGTTCACCAGTCCGATCGCATCCACATCGAACACCGCGGTCGCATCGGGATAGTTGCCCATCTTCGGAGGGTCACCCGTGATGCAGATCAGGTTGCGAACCCCCATGGCCGCCGCCCCCAGCAAATCCGACTGGATGCCGAGCACGTTGCGATCGCGGCAGGTGTAGTGCAGGATCGCTTCAATCCCAACCTCGCGCTGCACGATCAGCGACAACGCCTGGTTCGACATTTTGGCCGACGCGCGCGGGCTGTCGGGAATGTTGATGCCATCCACGCCCACCGACTTCAGGAAACGCGCGCCCTCGACCTCCTTGCGGATATCGGTTCCTTTTGGAGGGACAATCTCGACCATGGTGACAAACTCACCGGCCACAATTTTGCGGCCCAGGTTCGAGCGCAGTTCCATCGGTTCCGTCGTCGCAGCGCCCGGCGAAGGATGTGGCTTGACCGTCTGCACACGCGCCGCCCGTGCCTCCCCGACTCGCAAGGCAGACTTCATCATGCGGATATGTTCGGGAGTAGTTCCACAACATCCGCCGACCAGTCGAACGCCCGCAGCCACGAACTTTTTCGCGTAACTTGCCATGTATTCGGGCGAGCAAAGATAGATATTCCGGCCTTCGACAGACCGCGGCATGCCGGCGTTCGGCTGGGCGGCGAGCGGGAGGGTCGTGACCGCGCGCACGCGTTCAATGGCGTCGAGCATCGCCACCGGCCCAATGCTGCAGTTGCAGCCGATCACGTCGGCGCCCCAATCTGCTAACTTTGCCGCGAATGTTTCCGGATCGGAGCCGTCGAGACAGTTCGAATCCTCGTCCACCGTCACCGACGCGACCACGGGAAGCTTGGGATTCACATCGCGCGCGGCCAGCATGGCCTGATGCAGTTCCTCGACGTAGCCGAAGGTTTCGAGGATCAGAAGATCGACGCCGCCTTCGGCGAGCGCAGCAATCTGTTCGCGAAATGCCGCGCGCGCCTCTTCAAATGAAGTCTTGCCCAGCGGTTCAATTCGAATTCCCAGCGGGCCAACCGAACCAGCAACCCAGACATCGAAGCTCTTGGCGGCTTCGCGCGCCAGACGCGCGCCCGCCCGGTTGATCTCGTGGACCTTGTCCGCCAGACTGTACCGTCCAAGTCGAACGCTGTTCGCACCAAAAGTATTGGTTTCAATGATTTCTGCGCCAGCCTGCAAGTAGCCCTGATGCACGGAGTGAATCATTTCAGGCTGCGAGAGATTCAGTTCGTCGTAGGAGCGGTTGATGAAAACGCCGTTCGCGTACAGCAGTGTGCCCATCGCGCCATCGCAAAGAATGGGCGACTTGCTCAATCGGGAAAGGAAGTCCGAGGCCATACCGTTTCGAGAATACAAGATGACTCCGGGTTTTGCATCTTGACGAGTATGGGCGCGGGCGCGTTCTGCAAGGCGTCGGAAAGCTGTGCTCCGACCCCTAAAGGAGCGGGGAAGGCTCTGCTATAATCCGAAGTTTCGCATCCAAATCTTTATTCATCATGCCTTTGGGAGTCGCCTGTTTGAAGAGATGCCTGCTTGTTCTGGCGGTCATGATCCTGACCAGTGTGGGGTTGATTTCCTGCGGCGGCAGCAGTAGTAGCTCTTCTTCGTCGTCCTCCTCGTCGTCCTCCACGCCGAAACCCAGCGGACTGAA
>Ga0307478_10002620_pt1 | contig 13928 bp, 10 predicted proteins | sample atmos_gasesECM4C_2_FD_203713 | JGI IMG/M metagenome (GOLD analysis project Ga0307478, IMG submission 203713) | Hardwood forest soil microbial communities from Morgan-Monroe State Forest, Indiana, United States - atmos_gasesECM4C_05 | ecosystem: Environmental > Terrestrial > Soil > Temperate...
TTCCGCTCGAGCAGTTGAAAATCCCTCCCACCGTTTTGTTGATGGATAGCCTGAATACCACGACGCCCAACCAGTTCCAGGGGCGGGCACATATGATCCAATTGCTGCGGACTCTCCCTCCGGACACTCCGATCGCCATTTTCCTTCTGGGAAGTTCCTTGAGAATCCTGCAGGGATTTACCAGCGACCCGGGGCTCCTGCGAGCCGCGCTGGATCAGTCTGTAAGCGGAACTACGCTTGTGAATGACCCGCGCGACGATAGTAATAGCGCCTCCATGTTCTTTGAGAATACGACGTCCGGGATGGACACGAGCCAGGGGCTAGCCGTCCAGTTGAGCGAGGTCCAGAATTTCGAGAAGGAAGAGTATGCGGGAACGCTTGATCTCCGCGCAAAAGAAACTCTCGGCGCGCTGAGCCAGATCGGGCAGTACCTCAGCGGCATCCCCGGCCGCAAAATTTTGATCTGGGTATCCGAATCATTTCCGATCTCCATGGCGCCTGATCCGGACACGGGAAACAATCCGTTTGAAGGCATCCGCGAGTACACCGATCAGGTCAAGACTGTTGCCAACGCGTTGACTGACGCGCAGGTGGCCGTATACCCGATGGATGTGCGCGGTCTGCAGGCGCAGCAATCGCTATCGGCTTCGCAAAATGTTTCCCGCCCGCAGGCAGAGATGACGGGTCCGCAAATTGCCGCGCGCCTGGGCCGTGAAAACACCGATCTGCTGGCAACGCAAGGGACGATGGACGAGCTGGCGCAGGATACCGGCGGCAAGGCGTGCAAGAACTCGAATGACCTGTCGGGCTGCGTGATGACGGCTTTGAAAGACAGTTCCTCGTATTACGAAATGTCTTTCTACCCTCAAAACATCAATTGGGACGGAAAATTTCACAAGATCACTGTGAAGACATCGCGCCCGGGAGTGAAGCTTTCCTATCGCCGCGGCTTCTATGCCCTGGATGCGTCCGCGCTGGCGAAAAAACAGCAACCCGAGGATCACCTTCGGCAGGCGTGCGCCGACCAACTTCCTTCGACGACGATCCCATTGACCGTGCATACCGCGCCTCCCGGGATGTCCGGAAGTCCGCAGGGCGGCCTCCAATATCTGCTCACTATTTCCCCGGTCGGATTGGGCTCCGCGCAGGATGGCGGGTCATATGGATTCAACGTGCGCGTGGCAGACTGCGAATTTGCCGCGCAGAAAACGACTATTTTTCGATTTAATGAGAGGGAGTTGCCGAAAACAGTTTCCGGCGAATTGTACCGGACCTGGCAATCGACCGGGATTCCTTATCACGTCGCCCTGATGCCGCCCGCAGACACGCGGAGAATTCGGCTTGTGGTCCTCGACGTTTCATCGGGGCTGACCGGCGCCATCGACATTCCCGTGGCCGCTTCGGAAATCGAGAGGGCCGAAGCGCCCGCTGCGCCGCCGCCTCCGCCGGTGGCGACGACTCCGTATCTGGAATTGCCGGACAAGGTAAAAGGGGGCGCGCAACCAAAGGTGCTTGCATCTCTCACATTCCATCTGGGACCCGCCGCATCCGGAACTCTCGACTGGAGCGGGGACGCCTTGCTTTATCAACCAACGGGAGCCATGCCTTTGGATCAAGCTGCCGGCGGATTTTCCATCTACGCGTTCAATGGGAGATTTCATTGTCAGGGCGGCCATTTTGTCGCTGTGGATTCGGCGGATAGTGAACCGGCGCTGCGGTTTTCGTTTCACAATCACAATGGGAAGATGGTGGTCGTGGACCTGAAAGGCGACCAGCCGGTTTACCTGGGCGATCTTCCTGTTGACCCGAGCGCGCAATTATTCTTCGACCAGGTGTGGAAAACAAGCCACTGCCAGCCGCAATAAATCCTTTTCAAGAGGAACGTTGCTCACGATCCTCGGTGACGGGCTTTCCCTCATTGAATCGCGCGGGAACTGCGGGCTAGAATCGCGCACTATGTCTGACGAAGCTGAGATTCGCCTGGGCACTTCGGCATTCACCGCGGCCGGCTGGGAGACTGCCTTCTATCCCGCCGGAATGAAGCCCGCGGATTACCTCAGCTTTTACGCGACGAAATTCGACGCGGTCGAGCTGGACAACACGTTCTACCGCACGCCCGCGATTTCCACGGTAAAGGGCTGGTATGCAAAGACACCGCGGGGATTTTTATTCGCGGCAAAAGTGCCGCAGGTCATCACGCACGAGAAAGCGCTGGCGGACTGCGACGAGGATTTCGCCGAGTTCCTGAAAGCGATGGATTGCCTCGGTGAAAAACTGGGCCCGCTGCTCTTTCAATTCGGTTATTTCAATAGGGCGGCTTTTCCTAGCGTCAATGAGTTTCTCGCGCGCCTTGCGCCGTTTCTGAAAAAACTTCCCGGAGGCTACCGTTTCGCGCTGGAAATCCGCAACAAGAACTGGCTTGTCCCCGCATTCGTCGATGCGCTGCGGGAACGCCAGATTTCTCTCGCGCTGATCGACCAGTCCTGGATGCCGCGTCCGAAGCAATGGTTCGGCCGGATCGATCCAATCACCGCCGATTTCGCCTATGTGCGCTGGCTCGGCGACCGCAAGGGAATCGAGGCGAAGACAAAAACGTGGGACAAAATCATCGAGAACCGGACGGCGGATCTGATCGATTGGGTTGAGGTGCTGAAAAAAGTTCACGAGCGGAAAATTCAGATTCTCGCGTTCGCCAACAATCATTACGCGGGGTACGGGCCCGGCACGATCGAAGAATTTCGAGGATTGTGGAAGAAGGCGATTTCGTAGCGCCGGCTTCCCTCCGCCGGTTTCCGCGCGAAGTGAAAGTCAGAAAACGCACCGGCGAGACGCCGGCGCCACGCGGATTTCAGATTAATGGAACGCAGCCGATTCCTGCGCAATTCCAGCTTCTTTCTGTTGCGCCGGCGAATTGGTCCGCATGCGCAGGCTTAGAAAAGTCGCAGCCGCCGCGCATAATGCCGGAATCGATCCAGCCAGAAAAATTTCGCGAGGAGTCCAATCGAGCTTCAGCATCATGCCGCCAAGGATTGGGCCCACGATCGATCCAATCCGGCCTATGCCCAGGCACCAGCCGATTCCAGTCGATCGGATCGAGATGGGGTAGAACGTGGCCGCGACCGCGGACAAGCCTCCCTGCGCGCCTTGCACCACAAAGCCCAGGATGAATGTGATCGACATCGTGAGTGGAAATGAATTGGAGTAGGCGAGAGAAGCGATCAGCAGCGTGGTGCAAAGAAATTCCGCCAGCAGAACCTGGAAGGCGCCCCAGCGATTCATCAAATTCCCTTCGACGAACGATCCGGCGATGCCTCCAACGCTGAACAACATGATCGCCGTTGCGCCCGCGGTTACGGGCTTCCCCGTCTGCCGAAGCAGCGCCGGCAACCAGAAAACCACGAAGTACAGCATCAGAAGATTCATGAAGAATGGAATCCACAACAGGATTGTTCCCGCCGTGCGGCCTTCCGTGAACAAGCGAATCACCGGAGCGTTCTTTCGACCTTCCTGATGCGGGGAGCGGGAGAGCGGAGCATCCGCAAGCTCCGGCGCAATGCGCGCGACGATTTTCGAGATTTTCCGCTCGGGCGCGCCGGTCACTTCCAGGTAGCGCACCGATTCAGGAAGGATGGCGATGAGCAGCAGGGCCAATGTGAGCGGCAGCGCTCCCCCCGCGTAGAAAACCGATTGCCAGCCCCAGCGCGGAAGCATGATGGCGCTCACTTGAGTTGCGAGGACCGCACCCGCGGGCATTCCGCAAAACATGATGCTCACGATCACGGCGAGCAGGTGCTTTGGCGCGTACTCGGACATCAGCGCCACGGAATTTGATAACGCGCCTCCGAGGCCGAGGCCCGTCAGGAATCGGCAGGCGACGAGTTGATCGAACGTCGCGCACTGGGACGTGAGCATGGCGAAAAGGCCGAAGATCAGCGTGCAAGTGACAATCGGCCACTTCCGTCCCCAGAGGTCGGCGATCGGGCCGGACAGCATGGAAGAGATCATCAATCCGATCAATGCGGCGACGAAAATAGGCGCGAAAGTTTTGATCGGAATGCGCAGCGTTTCGGCCATGGATGGAGCAAGGAAGCCAATGCTCTGCGTGTCGAATCCGTCGAGGACGATGACCATGCCGCACAGCGCCATGGTCCAGATCTGGTAGCGGCCCATAGGCCGCTGATCGATGATTTCGCTGACGGTTGGAGCGCGCTCCATGCATTCTCCCGGAAAGTTAACCCAGCAAGTCAGTCGGAGAAATCAGGATACTACAAGTAGCACAGGCTTTAGCCTGTGGGTTTTAGTCCTTGCAGGCATTGAAGTCGAAAGGCGGGAGATATAAGCAAGCGACTCAATTCCGAGAAGGGCAGTGGCTAAAGCCGTGTCCTACAAAGATTCAAAAAATTGAGCAATCCGGGGATCTCGGGAAATTTTACGGGACGAGCGCGACAGCTTCCTTCATCATCCCAAAATTGGCGCTCGCCGGATCCATGGCCAGCACCTGCAACTCAAGCGACCCGGCCGCCGTGGGTGACACATCCGCATGAAACGTGTTTTGCACTCCCGCGTAGGTCATTGGAACTTCCGATTCCACTTTGCCGTCTCGGAGGAGCCGCGCGACAACATGGATCCTGTTCGCATCCCACATGCCGTCAGGCTCGGTCGGGCAGCCGCAGGCCATCGTTACCGTGGCGCGAACTTCAAAGGGTGATCCCGTCTTTACCTTGGCATCCGGCACCGGCGAAAGCGCCGTCACGATCAAGCCATGAATTTCCAGCAGTATTCCTTCGCCGAGCACGTCCTGGCCGGGCATTAAGAGCATCGTCGTTGAGGTTCGCTGCGTGGCCTGAGCGTTGCCGAGCGGTCCCTCGGCGGAAATTTCCACCACAGTCGGCTTGTCCAGGTGCAGCACGGCGAGGAAGCCGGAGGAGTCCGGCGTGTCGTAGACTTTCATGCCGCGAGTGTGCGGCGTTTTCATGATCAGATTCGTATCGCCTGTCCCGGCGGCTTGCATTCCTTGCGCGAGAATTTCTCCCGTGGCCGTGTCGCGGACCGTAATTTTCGCGCCGCCCACGTGCTGGCCAATCACTTTCGCGTCACGGGCAACCGCGCGAATCATGATCTTCGTTTCCTTGCTACCACTTTGAGCAAAGAGCGGAGAAGCAAGAACCAGAATGGCAAACGTGATTGCGGCGAACGATCGTCGAGAGTTCATGGGCGGCCTCCGTTGATGAGAGAAAACATATCACAATTGGGAGGGTCCGAGGGGAGGTGTCTCCGCGGTGGTGCATCCTGCGCCGTGATGTGGACGATCCGCGGATGACGAGAGTATGATTTTGCCAAGTTGCAATTCGCGCGGGTGACCGGAACCCTATGCGATAAAGGAGAAACACTCATGAGCGAATTCTCTCGCCGCACGTTGCTTGGTGGAGCGGTGGCCGCGGCGGCCGCCACAACCTTGTGGAGCGAGCCCGTCCACGCCCAATACGTGTGGCAAAAAAGCGATTGGCAGGCCGCGGAATTCGAGGCGCTGACGCATTCCTCGCGGCGCATTAAGCTAGTCGTTCACGGCTTTGGACTGAATGATGCGCGCGTTTTGAAAAACGCCAAGAACGCGCTGAACGGGCTGCGCTTCGGATCGAATGTCGCCGCCGATCAGGTCCAACTCGTTTGCGCGTTGAATGGCCCGGCCAACCTGATGAACTACACGGATTATGTATGGGAAAAATACCGCATCGGGGCGTGGCTCAAGGAGAACGACCCGAAGACCGGAGAGCCGGCCTTGCGCAATATTTATTATCCCGGCAAGGCGGGCGCGTCGATGCACTATGCCTCCGAGGATCCCAGCAGCGACGATTCGCTCTATCAGGACTACAGCGTTCAGGCTCTGCAATCGCGCGGCGTTCGATTCCTGAGCTGCCACTCGTCGACCGAAGAAACGGCGCGCGCCCTGATCAAGCAGAATGGGCTCTCGGCCCAGCCGGAAGAGGTCGTGAAGGACATTCACGCGCACGCGCTGCCTGGAGTCCTGATTGTCCCGGCCCTCTCCGGAGCTCTCGCGCAGCTGCAGTCTGACGGGCACTACGGCTATATGTCGGCCGGATAACGGACGCCTGACGGAGAATAAATAAACGTATGGCGAATTTCCGGTGGCCGTCAGCCGGGAAAAATTAACTTGACCGATCAGACGGCTATACCGTATGTTTTCTCTCGTGATTAGCAGATCAGTATCCGTCCTTTGCTGTTGTCCCCTAGCCACATTCTTGGCTCAGCGGGGCACGCCTATGAACAGGCGCATGTAGCTCTCAAGACATCGCGATCTTTTGACCGCCCGCTTGCCGAAGGAACCAGCAAGCGGGCTTTTTGTTTTTAGGTCCGCCTTTTAAATGGATGGAACCGAGTCCGTTAAGTTTCACGCGCGGCACATGGTGAACAGGAGAAATAAACGTGTCAGACAAAACAGGAACGAACGAAGTAACAGCCAAAGCGGCAGGCCTCGGAATTTCGCTGGACGCCTGGGCGGTGGCTCTGGCGTTGGGTCTCGCCCTGCTCGTGTGGCTCGGCTGGATCAAGCACGTTTCTTGGTGACAAAAAACTTAAGTTGAGAACCTTTTTTTGACAGGAGAGTCGCTCCGATGGCAAGCACAATCGCTCTACCCGCTTCAAGATTTGACGATAGTATTTTCAGGCGCGTGGCGCGCCTGCTGCCCGGTTTGCTCCTGCTCGCGGCTGTGGGATTCGCGGGTAAGGTCGTGGAGCAATCGATCGCGCGCTACGGCAAGGCGCATCATCTGACGCTGCCGAATATCGAATACGTGCTTTGGGCCATCCTGATCGGCCTCCTAATATCCAACACCGTTGGAATCCCGGCCGCCTTCCGCCCTGGCCTCGCCACATACGAATTCTGGCTCAAGGCAGGAATTGTGCTGCTCGGTTCGCGCTTTATTCTGGGTGACGTCCTGAAACTCGGCGGCGTCAGCCTCGTCCTCGTTGCGATCGAGATCACCGCCTCTCTGCTGTTCATGACCGCGCTCGGAAAAGCTTTCGGCTTGAGTCCGAAGCTCACCGATCTCTTGGCCATCGGCTCGTCGATTTGCGGCGTCTCCGCGATCATCGCGGCTGAAGGCGCCATTGGCGCGGACGAGGAAGATACTTCCTATGCCATCGCTGCCGTGCTCGCGCTGGGCGCCGTGGCGCTGTTCACGTTTCCCCTGATCGGCCATGCCCTGGGCATGAGCGATACGAGCTACGGCATCTGGGCCGGCCTCGGCGTGGACAACACCGCCGAAGCCACCGCGGCGGGCGCACTTTACTCAGACGCCGCGGGTAAGGTGGCCGTGCTTGCCAAGACCGCGCGCAACGCCATGATCGGTTTCGTTGTGCTTGGTTACGCCATTCATTGGGCTCGCAAGCAGAACACGGCGGGCATCGGTAATAAGGCGGCGTTTCTGTGGAAGAAATTTCCCAAATTCGTTCTCGGTTTTATCCTGATTTCGGCACTGGCCACGGCACGAGTTTTCACGGGCGCGCAGCTTGGCAATCTGGCGAATCTTTCGCGCTGGGCTTTTCTGTTGACCTTCGCGGGCGTCGGCTTGCGGACGAACATCGGAGAGATGCGCGCTCAAGGGTTGCGTCCTTTCCTGGTGGGCGCGGTCGGGGAGATCGTAATCGCCGGATTGACGCTTGGCCTTGTGCTTGGCGCAAATCGGTTCATTCATTAGCCGGTAGGAAGCGGCTTCCTGAGTTGTGGCCGAGACTGCTGGAATCCGGCGGTTGCATTTCCGAAACATAATTGGAGGGGACGATCCAGATTCATAGAACGAGCTACACTCCGGTTGACCAATAGCGGTAAAATGGCGTGCACGATATTGCGATGTAGACCTCCCGGAGGAGGGTGCACATGGTTCGTGTGACTGCCGCGCGTTGGAGCCTGATCGGACTTCTGTCGTTCTCCGTTTTCCTCTTGATCTCAACCAACTCTCCAAGCTTCGGCGCGCCTCCCAATCCGGGGCAGGGCGCCGACTCCTCGAAGACTTGGGTCGCGCCGGACCCCGCGACAATTCCGTCTGGACCTTTGGGAGACAGCATCCGCCTGGGCATGCAGATTTTCAACAACACTCCGAAATATGCGGAAAAATACGTTGGTAACAAACTGAGCTGCACGCATTGCCACATCGACGGGGGGACGGTATCGAAAGGGATGCCGATGGTCGGGCTCCCGGGAATTTTTCCGATGTACCGCGACCGCGAAAAAACGGTGATCACATTTGAAGAGCGGATCGAGCAATGTTTCCAGCGCAGCGAGACTGGCCACCGCGTCCCGAATGATGGCCCGGAAATGGCGGGTTTGGTCGCCTACGTCCAATGGCTTTCCAAGGATCAAGTGACCGGCCATCCTTACCCCGGGCGCGGCCTCGTGGATATTCCTGAATTGAACGGGGATGCCGGACGGGGAGAAAAAATCTACACCGAGCAATGCGCGCTGTGCCACGGCCCGGATGGCGCGGGAAAACTTCCCGTTGCTCCGGCACTGTGGGGGCCCAATTCGTTCAGCGACGGCGCGGGCATGAATCAGATCCCCAAAATGGCCGCGTTCGTCCAACACAACATGCCGCAGAATCAGCCCGACAGCCTCACGCCGCAGGAAGCGTACGACGTTTCGGCGTTCGTTCACAGCAAACCGCACACGCCGTTTGTGATGAAAGACCACATGTAGCCGGGTCTACGCCGAGCGCCAATTTCAAAATCAAAGGAAAAATGAAGAATGCTCCAAGTGCGTAATCGGGGTGCGGAGTTTCAACGCATTTGGCATTTGCGAGAAAGCAGTCGCAAAAGGTTCGCGCGGATTAAGCATTTACTTGCCTTGACCGTCGGCGCGACAGCCCATGCAGCCCTAGTTCACTCCGCCAAATCCATATTCAGCGTATATACCTTGCGCTTCGGGGGATGTGAGGAACGCTATCCATGCGCGCGCCGCGTCGGCGTGCGGGGCATTCGTGACCACGGCGGCAGCGTAGATTCCCGTGGAGTTCTCTGTCTTGGGAATGCTGACGCCTTCGATCGGGTTACCGATCTTCTCCTGAAATCGAATTTCCGAGCTCCATGTGACACCGGCATCCGACTCGCGTCTCATGATCCGCATGGGAGTCTGGCGGTGATGGATTTGCGTTAAGTAGGTCGATCCGCTTTTTGGCTTTTCCTGATAAACGGTGCGGAATAGATCGTCTCCCCCCGCCTTCCTGAGCGAATCTACAATCTGGCGGGAGACGCCTTCGAGCTCCGGATTCGGCATGGCCAGGCGAATTTCCGGTCTTGCCAGGTCCCGCAAGGATTGAATCTGCTTGGGATTCGATTTCGCCACCATAATTCCCAAATCATTTGTCACGTAATTTACCGGCTTCTCCACCTGATTTTGTTTTTCCATTTCGGCCAATGCCTCAGCCAGAGCCGCGTACACATCCGGCTGGATATGTAACGTGAAATTTCCCAGTGTCAGCGTGTTGCCGCTTGCCATCTGCTTGCGGAGCACACCCGGCGGAAGTGTCTCGTAGAAGATGTGGCCGCGCAACTCAGGATGATGAGATTCAAAAGCCGCGATCAATTCTGGCAGGACAAAAAACTGATTGCCGTTTATGAACAAGACGAGTTTCGCACCGTCTGGGTTACCATGCAGGTCAGGCACGTTGTCTATGTCCGCTACCGGGAAAATGAATCCTTTGTCCACCGCGGGGGCATTCCGCCCCTTGCTCCATGGCGGCGAAACTTGCGCGAAATAAGAGGGGCAGAACGAAAGGCAAAGTGAAATCAAACCAAAAGTGGCCGCGATTCTGCCGGTGCGACGTCTCATTTTATTTTGAATGCTCATACGGTGACGTAGGAGCAATGTCCTTCACTCTGCAACAGGGCGATCGCTGAGACCATGGCCGGAACAACAAGAACTCCCGGATGAATATGCGACAGCTGGTCCTTCACGATTTCCTCGGGCTGTTGGGTAAGGCCGAATTGTTTGATCAAGGCCCTCGATTGCTCTTCGGTCGCCGTATGGCAGCAAAGGAACTGGACGCCACGAGATTGGAGAGTCTGAATGCTCGCGTCCTGGTAAGAGGAATTCTCGTCGCTCGGGTCTTCCGAAGTGCTGTGGGTTTGCGCCGATTTAGCGGGATAAAAGATGTTGCGGACGGCAGGCTGGCCCGTCTTCGGGTCATTTACCTTCAGCCATTCGCCGATGCGATATTTCTGCCAGACGTAATCGTCAAAATTCACCATGTTTGCCGGTCCGTGCAGGGCGCCGATAATCTTGATCTGGTCCGCCGGAATATCAAATCCGAACCGCAATCCGTTCAGGGAGTTTTTCATATTATTCAGAAACCTCCCGTCCCCGATCTGAATTTCCTCGAAGAGCTGCTTTACCCGCGACGTATCTTTGAGCAGGCGTTTAAAGTCGGCGAATTTCCAATCCGATGATTTATAGACCAACTGCGCATCGGCGCGGCCGGCAACCGCGCCGAGGGCTGCGGCGCCAACGACTGCCTGTCCTACAAATGATCTTCGCGATACTTTGTGCATGGGATCTCCCTTTCCGCGGGATCAGTGACTTCTTTATTTATACGTCAGCTTTGAGGGTTATGTCTTTACTCAGTTTGCAAAGGTCATTGATACTTGCCGGCTGTCTTTTCTCGAACCTCACAAGTGTAGGTCGCGCGTCCGGGCTCAATGCGCTGCACTGGCGCGGGCAAGCGTGAACTTCTGAACGCGTCTGCCGGTTTCAACTTCTCCAGTGTAGAGGTTGCCCTTGGAATCCGACACCACGCTGTGGACGTGGTGAAACTGGCCGGCGTTGCGGCCGGCGTGACCCGTCGTGCCTTGAACCGACCCATCGCTTCGGAGCAGCGTCCAAATCACGTTATTTTCGCCGTCGGCTACGAGCAGATATTTTTGGCCGGCGTCATGTGAGAACGCAAGATCGTAGGCCGATCCGTTTCCCAGCGTTTGTGGCCGCAGTGTGAACTCCTTCACAAATTTGCCTTCCTTTGTGAAGACCTGAATCCGATCGTTGATTCGATCGCATACGTAAACCAACCCATCCTGCGAGAGATGGACGCTGTGAACGGGATTCCGGAACAACTGGCTCGGCGAATCGCCCGGGCGGTACGGAATGAGATCGGCGTCGCTCGGTGGATTGCCGTAGGCGCCCCACATTCGCTTGAAGGCGCCCGTTTCGGAATCAAATACGATGACGCGCCGGTTAAGATAGCCGTCGGCAATGTAAATTTCGTGGGCTTTCTCATCCGCTTCGATCCCGGCAGGCCGGCCCAGTATCGAAATATCTGCATTGTTCATGGGCACGGCGGAGGGATGGCCAATCTCTAGAATAAATTTCCCCTCGCTCGTGAGCTTGATGACTTGCCGGTCTTTCGGGCCGTTTCCCGAAATCCAGACGTTTCCGGCGTGATCGACGAAAATGCTGTGCTCCGAACCCGGCCAGTCATAGCCGGAATCCGGGCCGCCCCACGATTTGAGAAGATTTCCTTCGGCATCGAAAACGAGCACGGGCGGTGCGGAAACGCAGCACTCGGAAGCCGGGGGATTTTGCGCCGCGCCAAGATCGTCTTTTGTGTTCGAGCCGGGACGCTGGAGCACCCAGATGTGATCTTGCGTGTCCACAGCAATGCCGCCCACCTGCCCGATGATCCAGTTGTTGGGCAATTGTTTGGGCCACGCGGCGTCCACCTTGTATTGAGGCGGCGCCTGCGCCCGCGTCGAGGGGCAAACAACAAGCGCAAACAGACAAGCGCCGATTGAAAATGAAAAAGCATGCAACCAATTCTTCAGCGCAGACATGTGAATCCTCCCTGATTCGTAACGCGCGCTTCAAACCGCCAGCACCGCCACGTACTGTGATAATCCTCCTCGTCCCGATATGAGAGCGGCCGTCGATTTTTCATGCGTGGATGGCGGTAAAGAGCCGGCGGGACGCCGGCGCCACGAAATTCGTTTTTTCATTCTGATATTCGGGCCGTGCGGCAATATACACTTGAATGGGTCTGGAGTGAATGGCGGCGTTCAAATGCTGGTATGATCCCCAGCGGTCTCGGAGCTTGCCAATGCCAAATACAGAAGGCAATTTGAAATTTGAGATCTGGAAATTCAAGCCTGAAACTTGAAATCGATGGTTGGATGGAATGCTAAGGGACATACAAATATGAAAACGAGAATCACTCGTTTCACAGCGGCATCCGTGGCGCTGGCCTGCGCCTTTGCAATCTTATGTTCCACGCCATTAAACGCTCAGGGCAGCGCGCCAAAGTTTGAAGTGGATCCTTCCTGGCCGAAGCTTCTGCCGAATCTCTGGGTGACCGGAGGAGTTGGTGGCGTCTGCATTGACTCGCGCGACCATGTGTTCATCCTGAACCGGCGGGACCTGACGGACAACGATCTCGATGCCGGCCATCAGGCCCCCGTGGTGATCGAATTCGATCCCGAGGGCAACGTGGTGAATTCCTTCGGCGATACGGACACGACGCCGAACACGCCCCACGGCTGCATGGTAGACGCGGAGAATAACGTGTGGCTCACGGGCAACGGCGACGGCATCGTCCAGAAGTACTCGCATGACGGGAGCAAACTTCTGCTCCAGATTGGCAAGAAGGGCGTGGTCGATTCTTCCGACGGCACTGCCAAAGGGAAAGCGCTAAACGCGAGCCACGAAGGATTCTTCAAGCCCGCGGGAATCGCAATCGATTCCAAGAACGGCGACGTCTATGTTGCCGATGGCGAAACTCCCGGCGGCAATCACCGCATCGCGGTGTTCGATCGCTCGGGAAATTTCCTGCGCCAGTGGGAACTGCATCGCGAAGCGAACGAGACCGGTGAGGCATTTGTGCCCGTGCTGCACTGCGTGACCATGGACAACAGCGGTCTAGTCTACGTGTGCGACCGGCGCGGCCACCGCATTCAGGTGTTCGACAAAATGGGGAATTTCAAAAAGAACATTCCGGTTGAGTTTGAGCGTCGATCAACGCTGCCGTCTGGGCCCGAGCACGAATCGGGCGCATTGGGATCGGCGGTGTGGGTCGGCTTTTCGCGCGATCCCGGACAGAAGTATATGTATGTCGCGAATCAAGACAACGAGAAGGTCGATATCCTCGATCGAGCGAGCGGCCAGCTTCTCTCCAGTTTCGGACGCGTGGGGCGATATCCCGGCGAATTTACGTACATTCATTTTCTGGCGGTGGACTCGAAGGGAAACATGTACATTGCCGAGGTCGGCACGGGCAAGCGCATTCAAAAATTCAGGCTGATGAAGTAGCGCAGCCTCTCTTTCCCCGAGACAATGCGCGGGGCTCTCCAGGTTTTATCTGTGTCTCTGTGCCCTCTGTATTGATGGATTTTGAATCGACGCCGCCTTCAAAAAATATTTAGCACAGAGAACACAGAGGGCATAGAGAAGACGCGAGTTCGATTCTGCAATTGCGGAGCAGGGATCCGAACTCAGCTACCTTTGCTAGTACCTCACAGCCAAGAGTGGATGTGCCACCTACAGATGCAGGAGCTTGATCGCATTTCCCTTCAAGATGCGCTCGCGTTCCGCTGCCGGATAGTTAAACTGATCGAGCACGTTGTTCGGATACTCGACGTCCCTGGCGGCGAAAATATCCGTGCCCACCACGATACGATCCGTCCCGACCATGGTCACCAGGAACTGAAACGCCTCGGGATAGTAAATCAAATAGTCGTAGTAGAACCGCCGCAAATATTCGCGGTACGGCCGCGCCAGGGTGACCTTCTGTCCCGGGAAATGAGAAAAAAAGTGCTCGATCCTTCCCGCCAGATAAGGAAAAGATCCGCCCGCGTGCGGCAACACCATTTCCAATTTCGGGTATTTGTCCAGCGTGCCGGACATCATCAGTTTTGTTGCCAGCACTGTGTGA
>Ga0307478_10002622_pt1 | contig 13925 bp, 8 predicted proteins | sample atmos_gasesECM4C_2_FD_203713 | JGI IMG/M metagenome (GOLD analysis project Ga0307478, IMG submission 203713) | Hardwood forest soil microbial communities from Morgan-Monroe State Forest, Indiana, United States - atmos_gasesECM4C_05 | ecosystem: Environmental > Terrestrial > Soil > Temperate...
GCGGCGGCTGGGCATTTATCGTTTTTCTTCCGCAAACGGCTGCCCGAAGTCCCTCATCTTTCCGGTCAGCGCTTCCAATGAACGTGCCAAAGGCAATTCCAAACGAAACGTCGTCCCTCTCCCGGGCTCCGAATCAAATTCTATCCGACCGTTATGCAACTGCACAAACCGAAAGGTGTTCGCCAGTCCTATCCCGGTACCTCCCGGCCGCGTCGTGAAAAACAGCTGAAAAATCTTCTTCTGGTCCTCCAGCGAAATTCCTTTGCCCGAGTCAGAAACCGCAATCACCGCGAATTCGCCGTTGCGGCGCAGGCTCAGCGTGATCCTTCCGCCTGCGCTCGTGAAATCGCATGCATTCAACAGCAGATTCAGCACAGCCTGATGAATGAGCTGTGAATCTACCAGCACGCCCGGGAATTGCGAAGGGAGCTCCACGCGCAGTTCGATCCCCGCTTTGCTGATGGCCGGTCGCGCTGCGTCCAGCACGTCGTCCAACAAAATCCGCAGATCGGTTTCCTCCAGCTTCAATTCCACGGGCCGCGTAAAATTCAGGAAAGTTTTCACCGCGCGATCCAGCCGGTCAATTTCGCTATCGAGCATCTTCACGGCCTGTTGCGGTTCAGGATCCACCGGCATATTGGCCTTCAGAACTTCCAGCCACAACCTCATCGAATTCAGCGGATTCTTTACTTCGTGTGCTACGCCCGCCGTCACGCGACCCAGCGCAGCAAGCCGTTCGGAAACATGCAACTGGCTGCCGATGCGCTCGAGCGATTCCACGTCGCGCAGGGTGACCAGCGACCCCATCGGGCTGCCGTGTTCGCGAATCACCTGCGCGCTCAATCCGATTCTCTGCGGGCCGTTCGGACCGTCCAGTGTTACTTCCGCGTTATCCACCAGGCCGATCTGATCTCCGCGAATCCCCAGCGCCTCGCGCATCGGATGCCCGGCTGGAAAAATCTCGCTCGCGCGACGTCCGCGCAATTCTTCCGGCGGCGTGCCCAGAAATTTTTCCACTGAGGGGCTCACCAAAACCGTGTAACCGTTCGCGTTGAAAAGCAGCAGCCCATCCTCGAGGCCGCCCATCACCTGATCGAGATTTTCCCGCAACGTGCTGAAAATTTCGCGCACGTCTCGCAACTGTTTTCCGATCCCGATGATTTTCGTGCTCACTGCGCCGAATTCGTCGCCGCGCTGCACCGGTTCCAGATCGAATTCGCCCGCGGAAATGCGGTCCAATTGCGCGGAAATGCGGTCAATCGGCGCGAGCGACGCCCGGCTCACGATTAGCGCCAGCAAAGTCGAAAGCAGCACCGAGCCCAGCGCGTAATAGCCCGCGGAAACAAGGCTCGGCGAAATCTCGCTGCGAATCAGCGCCGAGGAAAGTCCCACGCGAATATCGCCAAAAGGCCCATTGCCCACGTTAAAAGGCAGCGAGTCCTCGTAAACCAGTGGCGGCCCGTAGAGCGTCCGCAATTGCTGAAAAAATCCGCGACGCACCAGCGAGTCCACCGGAGGCCGTTGCGCCACTTTTTGCCCGCGCTCCGCCGGATCGCTCGATTTCATCACGATCCCGTCGCGGTCGCTGATGCTGATTTCGTAGATCGTCGCCGAGTATCCCACCGCCGATTCCATCACCGAATCGAGAGTGTTGCTCTGATCGAGCGCCCGCTGCACGTACGCACGCAAGTCCGCTGAGCTATCGGACGCCGGAAAATCGCCGCGCGCGGCGGCATCGGTAAGTGAATTCTTGGAGGCGAGAAAAACTTGTTCGGCAACGAAGCGCGCCCGGTCGTCCGACTGGCGCAGCGTCTGCCGCGTCAGCCGCGCGAGGTAGAGCGTCGAAACCAGCGTCACCACTGCCAGCACCAGCAGCGACGTCGCCAGCGTAAATTTAGTTTTCAGGCTGAGACGCATCTTTCCGCCCCGCCTCGTATTCTTTCAATTTATTGTGCAGCGTCTTCAGACTGATGCCCAGCAGTTCCGCCGCGCGCGTCTTGTTCTGGCTGGTCGCGCCCAGCGTCTGCAGGATCAACTCGCGCTCTACCGCGTCTACCGTCGTTCCGATCGGAAAATGCAGCCCGCTCAGCCCCGAATTCGTCATCGCCGTGGTGTGCCCAAATTTCGACGGCAGATGCTGCCGCGTAATGACGCCCCGGTCCGACGCGATCGCCGAGCGCTCCAGCACGTTGCGCAATTCCCGCACGTTTCCCGGCCACGGATACGACTTAAAAAGGTCCATCACGTCCGTGCCCACGCCGCCGATTTTCTTTTCGTGCTTCGCGGAAATATCCGCCAGCAAATGCTCCACTAGCAGCGGCAAATCTTCCTTGTGCTCGCGCAGCGGCGGCAAGTGCACATTGAAAACATTCAGCCGGAAATAAAGATCCTGTCGCAAGTGCCCGTCTGCAACCGCCTGCTCGGGATCCTTGTTCGTCGCAGCCAGCACCCGCACATCCACGGGAGTTTCCACCTTGCTGCCCAGCCGCCGCACTTTGTGATCTTCCAGCACGCGCAGCAATTTCGCCTGCGTCGGCGCTGGCATCTCCCCGATCTCATCCAGCAGCAACGTTCCGCCGTCCGCCAGCTCGAAGCAGCCGATGCGCCGCTCTGCCGCCCCTGTGAACGCGCCCTTCTCATGCCCAAAAATTTCGCTCTCCATCAGCGATTCCGGTATCGCCGAGCAATTGATCGCGATGAACGGGCGCGACGCCCGCGGCGAGAGCATATGAATGGACCGCGCCACCATTTCTTTCCCCGACCCCGTCTCGCCCGTGATCAGGACGGACGCCGTCGAAGGCGCGGCAATTTCCACTTGGCGCATCACGTCCTGCATGGGCGCGGACGTGCCCACCAGCGTGCCCAATTTTCCCGCCGCGCGCAGGTCCCGCGTCAAGGCGACAACCGCTTGCTGGTCGCGCACTCGTCCCAATGCGCGTTCCAGTAGGGCTCGCAATACGGGAGGTTTCAGCGGCTTTTCGATGTACCAGTAAGCGCCCGCTTCGATCGCCTGCACCACGCGTTCGTCGCTGCCGCGCCCGGTAATAATAATGACGGGTACACGCAGTATTTCGTCGCCCAGCTGCTTTAACAAGTCGAGCCCGTTCATTCCCGGCAGCTCGACATCCGCCAAAATCAAGCTCGGCTGGAATTCCTGGAATTTCGCAAGCGCCTCTTCGCCGCTCGCCACCCCCAGAATTTCCCAATTCCATTTGCGCAAAAGAGCCTCATAGCCCTTGCGCGCGTTATCTTCATCCTCAACAATCAGAATTCGTTGCTGGTTGGGAGCATCGGTAGCCATCAATCACTGAATCTACCAGCACTACCCTCGAAAACCAATAGAGCGAACCATCGAGCACACGCACGTAACGCGCCGTTCGGTTCCGCGCGAACTGGAACCGACCGATCAATCACCTTCAAATGCACGTGTGGGTCCGTAGGGGCGCCGCTTGCTGCGCCCCGCCTTGAACTAGACCACGGCAACCGAAGAATACGCCATCCTCAAATCCGCCCGAAATACAGCGGCCGCGCCAGCGCCAATTCCAGTTTCATATTCGGCTCCAGCGTCAGTTCCTGCCCCAACCCCGACGTCGCCATGAACGCCGTCGCGGCATTCATCGCGGCCCCCATCGCCGCATCCTTCTTGTCTTTCTTCGAAAGCCCCGGCTCGGCTCCGACGAACGCCGCCTCGGCCATCGCCAGCATTTCATCGTCGCGCTTGCTGCTGGGAGCTTCGATTTCACCCTCGCGATCGAACAGCACGCGGATCGAATGGGTTCCCGGCGCGTCAATCAAATCCGCCACCAAAGGAGTCCACCCGCTCGCCGTGTGTATATCGTCAAACGTCAGCCACAAACGCGCGCGCCCCACTTTCCCCGCGGACTGCACCTTATCTATGTGCCCGCGCACCTGCACACCCGCAGGCAGCATGCTGCCATCAGACGTAGGGATTGGCTCGAGCGTACGGGCGAAGATCTGCTTTCCAGATTTGTCTTCTTTGGTGGAAATGCGCGTCTGCAGCGCAACCAGAAAACGCGTGCCGCGCGCGGCGGCATTGGGCGGCACATCCTGTGGCTGAGATGACGACGGCGGCGCGGGGTCTGAATTTTGCGCGCGCAGCGGAATCGACGAAAAAACGAAAAGCGCAGCCATAACGACAAGAATCCTCCAGCGATTCATAAACTCCTCCCAAATTTTTCATTTGGCGTTTTCAGCTGGAGGCGAAAGCGCTTTACTCTTGTCCCCAATATACCAAAATTCCGCCCTCCGCGCGCAGGTTTATGTAGCGGCGTCCACCGCGGCGGACGCCGTCACTCCTACGGCACCAAAACTCTCGCCATTCAAAACCTGGTTTGTGTAGCGGCCGCTGTGTTCCGCGCTGTCTGCGGAACGCAGCGGGCACGTCCACGAGTGCGCATCAAATAAAATGAGGGCAGGGAAGTATCCCTACCCTCATTCCACTGCAGCCGCAATCAAGGCTTCACTGCGGCTTCACCACCTCCGGCCCGAAATGCCCAAACGCCAACCGTCGCATCAACTGCTGCCTCAGACCGTCAGGGACTATGCCGCTCTCGGCCGCCGACCAACCACCGTCGTCACTGTTGCCGTCCGGCTTCGGGATCGCCAGAAACGCCGGGATGTTGTTACCGAGCGGACATCCGCCATCCACCACGATGCAAGCTTCGCCCGTGATTTCTCCGCGATCGTTGATGCCGTTCGCCTCAATCAGAAATAGTGGCGAATCGTGCGCAATCAAGCCGTTCAGGTCCCACATTTTTCCGTTCTCATAAATGAACGCGCGAAACGATGGCAGCGAGACGCCCACGATCTGCCCTTCGTCGTTAATATCCAGCGCTTCGCTCAAGGAATCCCCGGGAAGCACGCCGAGGTCTGTCATCCGTCCGGTTTCCTTGGTCCACAAAAACGCATGAAAATTTGCATTCAGCGTTCCGCCGCTCACGTCGCCCGGGAGATCCGAAAATCCGACGATGTCTCCGCGCCTGTTGATCGCCATCGGAGTGTTCCAACCCTTGCCGCCGAGGTTGCCCAGATCGGTCACTGCGCCGTTTTGCCAAAGGAGCGCGTGTGTTGCCGTAAACGCGCCCACCGCGACGTCGCACGTCCCTGAAATTCCCACCATCTCCCCGTTGTCATTGATCGCGGTAGCGGCGCCGTCCGGATCGCCGGGAAAATTCGGCAGCTGTTGAATCTGACCCAGCGCGGGACCATACATCACAGGCTCAAACTGGAAGAATTGCGGCAGCACGCACGTTGTGTCATGCGACGCATTTTCCGCCCAGCCGACAATCTGCCCCAGATTATTCGCACCAGCCGCAAATCCGTTAGGTCCGCCCAGCGTCGGCAGCGGCGACATCACGCCCCACTGCCACGAAAATCCCACGCAGTCATGGCCCGTCGGCTGGCCCGTTGGATTAAACGCCGTGCAGCTCCACGACTCGCCCTGCGGATTCATCTCCGCCGTTTCCGCCCAGCCCGCCACCATGCCGTGATCGTTCTTGATCGGCCACTGCACGTCGCTGTTCGGCCCGCCCAGCGTGCCCAGATCAAATCGCAAACCGTAAACCCACACGGTCGCGTGCTCCGTCGTATTCCCCGCCTGGTCCGCGCTGCCCATCGCCCATCCAATATTATTGATCGTGTTGCCCGAGCTGGCCGTGCCGCTCAAATTCCCCAGGTTCACGACGCGATAATGTTGCTGCTCCTGCGCGGCCAGCCGTACCGGCATGGCGACGTAGGCCAAAATTGCCACTGCGTTCACACACGTCAAAATTTTGAATTTCATAATGCCTCCGTTTGTCTCGTGCAGTGACCGCGCGCGCCGCGGGCCCGCACATTTTTATTCCGCGCTCTAAAATGACGGTTCTTGAACCGGCCAAACTCCCTGGGTGGGTGGCCGGTCCAGGCGCCGATTGCAAAATAGTTTTTTTGCGGAACGCGCGTCGGACGTTTCCGGACATCGCTACGCGCCAATCTGGACGTTTCCGGACGTCGCCCCTGAATCTCGACAAGTCCCTCGGCAAACAGCCGCGTCTAAGGAAATGCGGAGCGACGTGCGTATTTGTTTTGCGGGTCGTGGCTTTAGCCACGACCTCCTCAACCCAAAACGCAAAGCCGCTTTAGCCGTTGAAGTTCCCGTGAACGTTCAGTATTGGCAGCGATGACAAAAATCGAGGGAGCGACCTAACCTGGTCCGAAAACGTCCAGCGCTCGCGGCCGTTTCGGCTATCATCGCCTCAAGGCAAAAAATGAATCTCGATTGGCAAGTCTGTTCGCGGGCCCGGCTCTCGCGCGATGCGCGATTCGACGGCAAGTTCTATATCGGCGTGCGCGGCAGCAAAGTCTATTGCCGCCCCATCTGCCCCGCGCCCACCGCGAAGGAAAAGAATGTCCGTTACTTTCCCACCGCCGCCGCGGCTGCCGAAGCGGGCTTCCGTCCGTGCCTGCGCTGCCGCCCGGAATGTTCGCCCGGCACTCCCGCTTGGTCCGGGACCTCCAACACCGTTTCGCGCGCGCTGCGCCTGATCGCCGAAAGCGGCCTGGAAGATGGCGGCGTCGAAGGTCTCGCGGAACGCCTCGGCGTCGGCGCGCGCCATTTGCGACGCTTATTTCTCAAGCATCTCGGCGCCACACCCAGCGCTGTAGCGCATACGCGCCGCTTGCACTTCGCCAAGAAGCTGATCGACGAAACCATCCTGCCGATGAGTCAGGTAGCCATCGCTTCCGGTTTTAATTGCGTCCGCCGCTTCAACGCCTCTATCCGCGCCACCTATCGCCGCACGCCTACACAAATCCGCTGCCTCGCGCGTCCCTCGGCGCCGCAGCCCGAAAACGAATATCTTTTTCAGCTTCGATTTCGCCCGCCGTACCACTGGCCGGGCATGCTGGATTTTTTCGCGCGCCGCGCGATTCCTGCAGTCGAAATCGTGGAAAATGGCGCCTACCGCCGCACCATTTCCCTGTACGGACAGCCGGGCTATTTCGAAGTCTCTCTCCACCCACGCGGCGAATCCCTCGCCATCCGCATTCAGTTCGGCGATCCCTGCGCGCTTTTTTCCGTCATCGAACGCATCCGCGCAATGTTCGACCTGAGCGCCGATTGGACGGACATCGCGCGCACTCTGCGTGGCGATCCGCAGCTCGCGCGATTCGTGCAGGCGGCCGCGGGCCTGCGCGTCCCGGGCAGCTGGGACGGCTTCGAGCTCGCCACCCGCGCGATTCTAGGCCAGCAAGTCAGCGTCGCCAGCGCTCGCGCTATTGCCGGTCGCATCGCCGCGCTCTTCGGCGCCTCATTTTCAGGAGGCGGCAATCTGGCTCGTCTTTTTCCGCCGCCCGCGATTCTCGCCGAAGCCGATCTCACCCGCGCTGGCGTCATCCCCGCGCGCGCCCGCACGATTCAGACGCTCGCTCGCGCCGTCTGCGAAAATAAAATCAATTTTGAAGGTGTGGTTGATTCCGAAGCGTTCCTCACGCGACTCTGCGAAATTTCCGGCATCGGCAAATGGACCGCGCAGTACGTCGCCATGCGCGCCCTCGGCGAAACCGACGCGTTTCCCGCGGGCGATGCCGCACTGCTCCGCGCCCTGGATCTGACAAGTCCGCAAGTACTCGAGCAACGCTCCGAAGTCTGGCGCCCCTGGCGCGCCTACGCCACCATCTATCTTTGGTACAGCCTCGGAGCCCGCGCCAATGCCGCGCCACCAGCGCCTCGAAAACGCCGAATGATCACCACGCCGCGCACAAAAGAGAGTCGCGTCGTAGCGGCAAGTCTCAGACCCGCCCGCCTTTGAATTTTTTAACGGATATCGTCAAGAGGAGCTCGCCGAAAAATGAATCCAATCGCCGCACCACTAAGAATCGCCACCGCCGCAGCCGCCTTCCTCTTCGCCATCACGGCTGGCGCGGCGTCGCGTCCAATTACCGCGGCACAAACCGCCTCGCAACCCGCCTCCTGCACTGCGCCCGAATACCATCAACTCGATTTCTGGATCGGCAACTGGGACGTCTACGACGTCGGCGAACCCGCAAAACCCGTCGCGCGCACGCGCGTCGATCGCCTCCTCAACGGCTGCGTTCTGAAAGAAAACTATCAGGGTGTGAACGGCGGGGAAGGCCAAAGCTTCAGCATCTACGATGCGACGCGAAAACTCTGGCATCAAAGTTGGGTAACCAATCGCGGCAAGCTTCTTATAATCGAAGGCCAATTTCAAAACGGCGAAATGGTATTAAGTGGCACCGATTACTTCACGGCATCTCATCCGATCATTCGCGGCACCTGGAAACCGGATTCTGCCGAGGGCGGCGTCCGCGAAACTGCCGTCACTTCCACCGACGGTGGCGCCACGTGGAATCCGCTCTTCGATCTCATCTTCCGGCCGCACGATCCCGCGCCGAACGCGAACGCCTCCACTACCGACGACCAAAAAGCCATCGCCGCGCTCGACACCGAATATCAAGCCGCCGTCAAGATCAACGACTTCGCCACCATGGCTCGCCTGCTCGCCGACGACTACATGCTTGTCACCGGTTCCGGCAAGACCTACACCAAGTCCGATCTCGTCGAAGAAGCCCGCAGCGGCCGCATCGTCTACGAACATCAGGAAGACGCGCAGCAAACTGTGCGCGTGTGGGGCGATACCGCAGTGATCACGGCAAAGCTGTGGGAAAAAGGCACAGACGCAGGCAAGCCCTTCGATTACACCGCCTGGTTCAGCGACGCCTACGTGCGTACGCCCACCGGCTGGCGCTACGTTTTCGGACAGTCGTCCCTGCCGCTGCCGAAAACCTCGCCGCAAAGCAACTAGCCTGCGGAGTGTTCGCTCACTGCGCCAATTTTTCGCGCTCTTCCGCGAGAGACGGCGCCGCGACGCCATTCAGAATCGCTTCCAGCGTCGCAAACAGCTCATTCGTCCGAATCGGTTTGGATACGTACCCGTCCATTCCCGCCGCGAGGCAGCGCTCCTGATCGCCCTTCAATGCGTTGGCGGTCATTGCGACAATTGGGATGTGCCGACCGCTTGATTTTTCCATCTCGCGAATCGCGGCAGTGGCCTCGAAGCCACCCATCTCCGGCATTTGTACGTCCATCAGCACCAGTCCAAACTCTTCCTTCGCCAGAGCGGCCAGCGCTTCACGCCCGTTGCTTGTGACCGTAACGGCATATCCTCTTTTTTCCAGAAGCCGCACAGCGAGCGTTTGATTCACGAGATTGTCCTCCGCCAGCAGAATTCGCGCGCGATTCCGGTTCTCGCGTAATGTGTGCCGCGTCACCAATGGGGCTCTCTCTTGCAGCGGGTCTCCCAGCACATTGCAGAGCGCCTCCCAAAGCTCCCCTTGCCGCACCGGTTTCATCAGATACGCGGAAATCCCCAGCTTGCGGCAGCGCGCGGCGTCGCCCAAATGGCCTGCGGACGTAAGCATCATCACCGAGGCGCCTACCAAGTCCGGCTCGTTCTTGATTTGTTCCGCAAGCGTGAATCCGTCCATCTCTGGCATTTGTCCATCCAAAAGAATCAGCGAGAACGGGCTGCCGCTGCTCTTCGCGATTTCCAGCGCGCGCAGCGCCGCCGCGCCCCCATCCACCGAAGTTGCGCTCATCCCCCAGCGTGCGAGGATCCCATTCAGGACCTTTCGATTTGTGTAATTGTCGTCCACAATCAGCACCTTCACGTTGCGCAATTGCTCCGATTGCAATGCCGCTGGCCGCCGCGTGGGCTCCTGCTGCACGCCGAGACGGACCGTAAAGTGAAACGTGCTGCCCTGGCCCGCCTCGCTCTCCACCCACACTTTTCCACCCATCATCGCCACCAGCCTCGTGCAGATGGTCAGACCCAGGCCCGTGCCGCCGTACTTGCGCGTCATCGAACCGTCGGCTTGCGAAAATGCTTCAAAGATTCTTTCCTGTTTTTCCTTGGGAATGCCCACGCCCGAATCCTTCACCTTGAAATGCAGGCACGTGACGGCGTTCTCGCTCGATTCTTCCTCCACGCGGATGAACACTTCGCCCTTTTCGGTGAACTTCACCGCATTCCCCACGAGGTTGATAAGCACCTGACGAATCCTTCCCGGGTCGCCGAGGAGAGCTTCCGGCACCTCCGGCTGCACCTCGTAGATCAGCTCCAGCTGCTTCTGGTGGGCCCGAATGCTCAGCGATTTCATGGTTTCGCCCAGGCTCGCGCGCAGGTCAAAAGGAATTGCCTCCAGCTCCAGCTTGCCGGCTTCAATCTTCGAAAAATCCAGGATGTCGTTGATGATGGCCAGCAGCGATTCCGCCGAGATGCGCACCAGCCCCAGATGTTCTCGCTGCTCGCTCGTCAGGTCGGTATCCAACACCAGCTCCGTCATACCCAGAATTCCGTTCATGGGTGTTCGGATCTCATGGCTCATGGTCGCCAGGAAGGAGCTTTTCGCTTCGCTCGCCGCTTCGGCGGCCAGCTTTGCTTGTTGCAGCGCGATCTCCGCGTTCTTCTGTTCGGTCACGTCCACCGCCGTCCCCAGCACAAACTGCGCGTTGCCCGCGCTGTTTTTCAGTATCGCAAGTTCCACGATGGCCCACACCATCCGGCCGTTGCGCAGCACGTACCGCTTTTCCATGCGCAGGTGCTCGCGCCCTCCATTCAGCATTTCCTGAAATTGCGCGCGTTGCGCCTCGCGATCTTCGGAATGCGTTAATTCGTCGAATACCGCTACATGTTGCATTTCTTCGCGCGTGCAACCGAGCATTCGCTCGTAGGCGCGGTTCACTGTTAGCCCGCCGGTGACTAGGTCCGTGACCGCTATGCCAATCACCGCTCCATCAAAAATCGCGCGAAAGCGCTCTTCGCTTTCCCGCAGTGCCGCTTGCACCTGCTTCCGCTCGGTGATGTCCACAAACGTCACCACCGACCCGATCACTTCACCCTTCTGGTTGATCGGATGCGACCAGTATTCCGCGGGAAAGCTGCTGCCGTCTTTACGCCACAGCACCTCATCGTCAACGTGTGACCCGCTACCCCGGCGGAATGCCTCGTAGATGTGGCATTCCTTCACGGGATACGCGGTGCCATCGGCTCTCGAGTGGTGAATCATGGCGTGCATGTTTTTTCCCTGCACCTCCGCCGACGATTCATAACCCATCATCCGCAAGAATGCCCGGTTGCAGAACGTGCAAGCCCCCTGCGCATCGATTCCGTAAATCGCCTCCGGCGCGGACTCCAGCACTAGATTCACCAGTGTGTTGCTTTGCTCCACTTGCGCGGAAAATCGCCGGTCCAGCAGCGACGTCATCACCGTAAACCCCAGCAAGATAAACGTCACCACTACAATGCCCGCCATCCCCAGCGTCGAAATACTCAGCGCGTGCGATAAATCGCCGTAAACTCCCGGCGTCGCCGTAAATCTCGCCGCCGCCATTCCCGTGTAGTGCATCACCGGAATCGCCGCGCCCATCACCACCGCGCTCAGCGCTTTCCGCCATCCTCCTGAAGTGGTTTCCCCGCGAAAATGAAAAGTCAAAAGCAGCGCCACAAACGAAATCACAATCGCCAGCGCCACCGACACCGCCACGATCCCCGTCGAATAGCTGCACATCGCCGGCAAACGCATCGCCGCCATCCCGATGTAATGCATTCCCGCGATCGCGCCGCCCATAAACACGCTTCCGATCGCCGCGCGCGCCAATCCCATCGTCGTCCGGCTCGCCACGAACAAAGCAATCGCCGATGCGCACATCGCCGCCAGCAGCGACAGCAACACCGTCGGCCAATCGTATTGCACCGGAACCGGCAGCCGGAAAGCCAGCATCCCCACATAGTGCATGGACCAAATTCCCAAGCCCATCGCCACCGCGCCGCCAGTCAGCCACACCAGGCGCACCGCGCCCCGCGCCGCTGTCACTCTCCCGGTGAGGTCGAGCGCGGAATACGACGCCAGCACGGCAATCAATACGGATAGCGCCACCAACTGATAGTCGTATGAACCCACCATGATGTGCGCGGGTGACACCATCACGCCTCCTCTGTTACCTGCACAATGGGAGCCACGCGAACTGCGTTAATTCGCAGTGATTCGCGAGGCTGCTCCGCTGGCTGGCAATTCTGGCGATGACCAGATAAACGATCACGCCAACGTAGACCGGAGAGGGCAGTCTTGGACCAGTGGAGCAATACGGAAGGGATTCCAGTTTGACTCAGCCGTGCGCCAAGTCAAGCCCGGAGCAAAAATCTCAACGCATTAGTAACGGCCACGCCGGAAATCACGCGTGCTACACTCCGCCCGTGTGCAGACCGTTGTATCTCAACCCACCCGCGCTCGAAGTTCCGCCGCCTCACACGGAGTGCGCTTGAATTGCCCGAAATGCAACGCGAAGCTCGTCCCCAAACCGGTCCCCGGCGCCATCCGCTTCCCGCAACGGCTGGAATGTCCTGAACATGGATGGCTGAAAGAAAGAGTAAAGCCGATTCGCATGCGCTTCCACAAAGACGCGCCCAATTGGTGAATGAGGGGGGCAGGGAATCGCATGCCGCGCCTGCTGCCCGACACTCCGTCGGATGTCCAAACAATCTCGTGGAACCCGCCGCAGAATGGCGCAGCGTTTCAACGTCGCTGGCGCGCCTACGCGGCGCCATCCGCAGCCCGGACAGCGCCGCGCGCGCCCACATTAAAAATAAATCCGCCGGCGCTCACCCCGCACCCGGGATCGCAAACCGTTGCCACCTCGATTCCATAAATCCGCAAAGCATCGCGCAACGCCTCGGCTCCGACGGGCAGCTTCTCCGCCGCCGTTACCACCAGCGACAATCCAGCCGTCTCACCGTTCCAGTTCTCTGACGGCGTGCCTTCCTGGACGTCCCACCCGATCACCTTGAAAATCGTCAAAAAGTCCTGCGCGTAATCGAACGCGTCGCTGGCCGCCCGCTGGTAGCACACGTTCACGCGCTGCTTGGGAAACGTCAGCAGCACTTGTATCAACACCGCCTTCTGATGGGTGTTCAGTCTTCGTGCGCTCGTTTGCATGGCTCGCTCCGGCCAGTGTTGACCCATGCAGGTGTCGCTGTCAATCTTTCCTACTAACTTGCACGTGCGCCGAAAAAAAATCGAAAATCCACGCTCCGGAAAACTACGCTGGCCTCAAACTGTTCGCGCGGACAGTTGTCGCCGCGCTCGCGTCTGTTGCATCATCCTCTCGCGTTGCGGGGTCGCCCAGCCAACACAAATTCCACGGACGCAGCCCCGTGGAGTTGCGCAACTACAGGTCTCGTTTAAGGAGTCTTCGAAATGATTATCCGTAAATCCCTGGTCGTAGGGGTGTGTCTTGCCGCAGCTTCCGTCGCAACCGTCTTGCCCGCCGCGCATGCGCAATCCTGCGCTTCGGGACAAAACGCCGCCGTCGAATGTTTTGTCGGCAATGCCGTCCGCACCAATCTCATCACTCTGCAGTACGGCATGACCATGGCGCAATTCAAGCAGTACGGCGTGTCCGTATCCAAAATTGTTCAAACACAGCCAACTTCGCTCGCCGTCGTCGCGCTTGCCAGTGCCGTGGCCGACGCGCTTCCGCCCACCAACTCCGACGGCTCCGCCAACTCCGCCGCGCAAACCGCCGCCATGAATTCCATCGTGGATGCCGGAATCGCGAGCAATTTCCTGACCGTCCCGGCTGAGACCGATTCGCAGGACTTGAAATGGTTTTCGCTGGATCTCGTGAACGTGATGAACGTCAATAACGGGATCCTGCTCTCGCCCGGCACCATGCTGCGCGTGATTGATTCCTACGTGGTCAGTGCCACCACCAGCGGTACGGTGAATTGGACGCAAGCGAATTCCGGCATAGCCGCGATGATTAATAATCTCGCCAGCGCCGGCTTGCTCAAGCTTCCCGCCAGCATCACCACGGCACAAGCCACCCAGTTCGCGCAATCGCTCGCGCA
>Ga0307478_10002625_pt1 | contig 13921 bp, 13 predicted proteins | sample atmos_gasesECM4C_2_FD_203713 | JGI IMG/M metagenome (GOLD analysis project Ga0307478, IMG submission 203713) | Hardwood forest soil microbial communities from Morgan-Monroe State Forest, Indiana, United States - atmos_gasesECM4C_05 | ecosystem: Environmental > Terrestrial > Soil > Temperate...
CCACCTCGGAAGTGAGTGTGTCACTTACGGTGGATTCCAACAACGCGATCCCCGCTCTCGCCGCGGATCTTGCCAAGCTGGCCGACGTGAAGTATGAAGGCCGCAAGGCCATCGTCTGCCTCGTCGGCGAAAATCTGAGGGCAACGCCGGGAATCGCCGCCCTCGTCTTCCGGGAACTTGCCGACAAAAAAATCCGCATGATCTCGCAGGGCGCTTCAGAAATAAATCTGACTTTCGTCATCGAAGAAGACGAAGTCCCCGAAGTGATCCAACGCCTCCACAAAACCTTCTTCGCCCAACTCGACCCCGAAGTCTTCGCCTAAAAGGCGGAGCGGCGGACGCACTCGTCCGCCGCCAAAATTGAGACCACTACTTGAAGGTTTCGTGCTCCTGTCTTTCTACACGGATAACAACCGCTCAAAGAACGTCCGGTATTTCTGCAGTGCCACCCGCAAGTCTTCCGTCGAAACGCTGTCTCCGCGATCCCATTGCTGCTCGAGCCCGGACCGCTCCTGCGCAAACACTTCGGCCAACCGCTTCATCGCCGAAGCTACCAGCCCATCTGCCTGTTCCACAGCCTTCCGCGGCTCGTCCACGAATGCCGTCTGAATCTCTTTCCAACGCGCGCGCAGACTATCCATCTCGTTGCTCGGAAACCAGGGAGTCGTGCCCGCTCCTCTCGTGCTCTGGTCAACGCTGCTGCCTTGATCCATGGTCGTGCCCTGATCGATGGTCGTGCCCCGGTCGACTTGCATTCCCTGCTCGATGTTTCGTTCACTGGTCACGGGCCGGGGGCCAGGTCTTTTCGTTTCTGTTCGTGAACCTTCCGCAATATCTGCGGTCGTGAGTTGTTCGTTCTCGTGTTCTTCGAACTCCGGCTGGTCCTTCCTTAACGGTGTTGCCATGTCTATGCTTCCTTTCTCAAGGGATGACGTTCTTCGAGCAGTTCGTGAAATAGCGTGCGGTAATGCACCATCGCTTGCCGTAAATCTTCCGTGCTGGCCTGTCCCGCGCTGTGCCGTCGCGCAATCCCGTGCGCCGCACGGTAGTTGTCCACCACGACTGGATAATCCACCGACAGATCCGCGGCCCGCTGCTCAAACTCGCCAATCGGATATCCGCGCGCCTGCATCACTTCCGTGACCAGGCTGTCCGCGACGGTGACTGTTCCTCGTGGATCGTCCACGAACTGCGCCTGTACCTCGTTCCACCGAGTGCTGAAGCTCGCCTTATCGGCTTCTGAAAGCGGGCGAATGTTGAACTTTTCCCTCCGCTTTTCGCGAAACTCCAGTACTCCTTCCGCCTTGCGCTTATCGCCTTCCTGACGCACCACGCGGTCGTATTCCGGTCCAAAACGCTCGCGCAGCTTTGCGCTCCGCTGCTTCCGCACCGCCAGAAATCCGATGGCCAGAACAGCAATGACCGCGATCACGAGAATAATGACGATGAGAACCTGATGTTGATCCATGCACCCTCCGCGTTTTCAACCTGCTTCGAAACGTGCTGGTATGGGATGCCAGTGCATTCGGGGATGTTGTCGTAAGCGCCTGCTGTAACACATTTGTCCTTAAGAAATCCACAGGACCCGACGATGCAATCGGGGAATCCCCGCACGTGCAATCCGGCGCTACCGCATGCGGCTGAGGTAAGCTGTTGAGTGTCTCGAAATTTGAGAACATGAACCTGCTTCTCTTAGGGCGTGGAAAGACCGGATCGCTGGTCGCCGAAGTCGCCATCGAGCGCAATCACCACGTGCGCATCGCCGGATCCAGGGAAAATATCGATTGCGCCGCCCTCGCACCCGAAAAGCTTTACGACATCGACGCCGTCATCGACTTCACCGCGCCACACTGCGTCCTCGCTCATATCGACGCCTGCATCCATGCTGGGAAGAACATGGTGGTCGGCACCACCGGCTGGCATGGAGAAAAGCACGCAGAACTCGACCGCATCCGGCGCCTGGTCGAGGAGTACAAAACCGGATTCGTCTACGCGGCGAATTTCTCGGTAGGTGTGAACCTCTTCTACGAAGCGGTTCGCGTCGCCGCCGCCGCCCTGCGCCACGGATACTCCGGACAGATCTTCGAGCGCCATCATGTTCTCAAAAAAGACGCGCCCTCCGGCACCGCCATTGCCATCCAGCGCCTGATGCAGGAAGTCGGCGGCAAAAAGCATGAACTGGAAATCATTTCATTTCGCGAAGGCGAGGTCGTCGGCCTGCATGAAGTGATCCTGGAATCCGCTAACGACCGTATCTACCTCTGCCACGACGCCAAATCCCGCCGCGGCTTCGCCGAAGGCGCCCTCCAAGCCGCCGAGTGGCTCGCCGACAAAAAGGGTTTCTACAATTTCCAAGACATTTGGCGGAAATTGTAAAGCCGCACCCATCAAGAGTTAACGAACGCTAACACCACCAAGAATTAACGAAGGCTGACACCACCGTGGAAGAGCGGCCCTTCCAGGGCCGCGAAAGGCGTTCAGAATAGAGACGGGCTTTAGCCCCCGTGGTGCGATCCGCTCGCGTCCATTTCCCTCGTCCGCCATTCGCGCTATCTTATTCCTATGCAATTGCGCGGCTGCGGTACAGCGCTCGTAACCCCCTTCCGGCAAGATGGCTCGATCGACGACACCGCCCTTCGCAATCTCGTCTCCTGGCAGATCGAATCCGGCATCGACTTCCTCGTCCCCTGCGGCACGACAGGCGAGACCCCGACGCTCAACCACGACGAGTGGCTGCACGTCATCGACACAACCATCGAAGTCGCTGCCGGACGCCTCCCCATCGTCGCCGGAGCCACATCCAACTCGACGAACGACGCCGTCGAGAAAGCCAAAGAAGTCGCCTCCCATCCCGGCGTTGACGCAATCCTGACCGCCTCCCCCTACTACAACAAGCCGACGCAGGAAGGCCAGTATCGACACTTCAAGGCGATTGCCGAGGCTGTCGGCGACAAACCAATCATCCTCTACAACGTTCCCGGCCGCACCGCATCGAACCTTGAACCCGCCACGCTGGCCCGCCTCGCCGAAATTCCCAACATCATCGGCGTGAAAGAAGCCAGCGGCAACATGACCCAGATCGCCGAGGCCATCAACTCCGTGCCAGAGACATTCCTTGTCTTTTCGGGCGACGACGCCGTCACGCTCCCGGTTATCGCGCTGGGAGGCGTCGGTATTGTTTCGGTGGCCTCCAATGAAATTCCGCAGGAAATGGCGGCACTCACTCGCGCCGCCCTGGCGAATGATTGGACGACGGCGCGCACGTTGCATCGCAAATATCTTCCGCTCATGCAAGCCAACTTCATCGAGTCGAGTCCGCTGCCGGTGAAAGCGGCCCTCGCCATGATGGGCAAAATCGAAGAAGTTTATCGCCTGCCGCTCCTGCCGATGCGCCGCGACACGCGCTCACGCCTGCAGAAGATCGTCACCGAAGTCGGGTTGATTAGCAAACCCGCTGCCCCGGCGCCGGAGTCGGTAGAATTCTTCATCTACGAAAACTGGGCCGCCGGTCCTCACAAGATCGTGCTGCACCGCGGCTCCTGCAGCCAATGCAGCCACGGCAAAGGACGTCCCTCCGGCCATGATGTCAATCACGCCCGCTGGCACGGCCCCTACGCCACCCTCGCGGAGGCGAGAGGAATCGCCCACGCCATGACGGGAGTCCTTATCCGCAGCGAGTGCAAGTGTGTGTAAGGCGTCTTCGTGTTCACTGCGTCATCCTGAGCGGAGCCGTTCTTCAGGCGGAGCGAAGGATCGTGCGCGCAGCGCAACCGTTCTCGCGAACTTCGCCGACCTTTGACAAATCCGCAATCCCCAATCGACAATCATCAATTCCATGTCGAGCCTGAAAGCCTCCATCGAGCGCCTCGCCGCGCAAGGCGAAGTCGAACACGATCCTGAAGCGCGCAAGAAGTTCCTCGAATTCCGTGACCAGCTCACGCAAGGCAAAATCCGCGCCGCCGAAAAGATCGTTACTCCCGGAAATCCCGGCCGCTGGACCGTCAACGCCTGGGTCAAGCAAGGCATCCTGTTGGGTTTCCGTATGGGAGTTCTTCAGGAAATGCCTGCCGGCCTCTCCTTCGTCGACAAAGACACCTTCCCTGCCCGCCACTTCACCATCGCCGACCGCGTGCGCGTAGTCCCCGGAGGATCGTCAGTGCGCGTCGGCGCCTACGTAGCACCATCCGTGATCTGCATGCCTCCAATGTTCATCAATGTCGGCGCCTATGTCGACGAAGGCACCATGATCGACTCCCACGCCCTGGTCGGCTCCTGCGCCCAGATTGGCAAGCGCGTTCACCTGAGCGCGGCAGCGCAAATCGGTGGAGTGCTGGAACCGGTCAACGCTGCTCCAGTCATCATCGAGGACGATGTGTTAGTCGGCGGCAACTGCGGCATCTTCGAAGGCACGCTGGTGCGCGCACGAGCCGTGCTCGGCGCAGGGACAATCCTCACTCGCTCGACACCGCTCTACGACCTGGTGCGCGGCGAAGTCTACCGCGCGACGACAGACGCTCCACTGGAAATTCCCGAAAATGCCGTAGTGGTGCCTGGATCCCGCGCAGTCAAGAAAGGCAAAGCCCCATCGAAATCAAATGACTGGAATCTCTCGCTCTATACGCCGGTAATCGTGAAGTATCGCGACGAAAAAACCGACCGCGGGATCGAATTGGAGGACTGGCTGAGGTAGTGTCGCTGACGGGCTTGGACTCGACAAATGGCATTAGGCGGCTAACGGTTGCCTACTTCACTTCTACCCCCAACTTGCCAGCACCGTTCGATGCTACCAGTATCTGTCCCAACTTCCCTATCACAGCATCGGCATTCCCCAAAGCATCCGCCGCATACGTACTCGCCATGCCAATCACCTTCATCCCGCCCGCGCGTGCCGACTCGATCCCTGCCGGTGCGTCCTCGATCACCAGGCACTCCGCCGGCGCAAATCCCAACCGCTCCGCTCCCAACAAATACGGCTCAGGATGCGGCTTTCCGTTCGTCACATCATCGGAGGTGACAAGTACTTCCGGCACCGGCAGTCCGCAATACCGCAGCCGATTGCTGGCCAACAGCCTCGACCCCGATGTGACCACGCCCCACCGCCCATCAGGAATGGATCGCACCAAATCCAGTGCCCCCGGCATCACGGTCACGCCCCGCTGATCGCCTGCCTCGTGATTCTCAATCGCCGCCGCCTCGGCCTCGACATCCAGATACGGCGCCACCCGCCGGATCACCTCGATCGTCCGCACTCCATGCGCGATGGCCATGACTGCATCCCCGTCGACGCCTTTGCGGGCAGCCCACTCGCGCCACTCGCGGTCAACTTGGCGCGTCGAATCGACCAGAACTCCGTCCAGATCAAAAAGAATGGCTGAGCAGACAAAGGTAGGCATTCGTAATGTTTCTATCACAAAGGAGCGATCTACCACCGAGCACGCAGAAATCGCAGAGAACAATCATCACATGCGATCCCTCGGAGTACTCGGCGACCTCTGCGGTGAATAATTGTTCCGGAAGCTACCCGCCCGACGGAAGACTCGCCTGACTCGGTGCGCTCACCAGCGATTGTCTCTCCTGCTCCCGAATCAAAAGATGCCTCTGGCGGAAATGTGTTCGCGCCCGCTCGCCCCATGCCCGCACGAACCAGTAATTCAATCCCGCCCCGATCACCGCGCTGGCTAGCGGAATCATGCGTCCCGCCCATTTCTCGACGACTTCCGTGCTGGCTCTGGCCGCAATTCGCTGAATCACGCGCGGCACGAACTTGTTGATCACTTCCTTTTCCAGCAACTCGCGGCTGATGTCCACTCCCGCCGCGCTGGCGGCAGCAATCCACAACTCGGCCATCTCGTCGTCCGTGTTGAACTCAAATCCATAGAGCAAGCTCAACTTCTGAATCGTCCGCATGGTGATGGCCGAAAGAATCCCGAGATCCGGCACAATCGTAACGAGTCCTCCCAGCCCGAGACCCGCGCCTTCCACGGCCGCAATCTTCATCCCGCTCCGGATAATCGAGTCCGCCACGACATCCAGTTCGCCAATCTCCAGCGAAAACACGCCGTGATATCCGCTGATCGGCACCCGGTACGCCGTTCGCAACTGCAGGAGAAATCTCTGCGGATCCACGCGCACAGTCGAATACGCCCGCGTCATACCCCGGACCAGCGCCGTCTCTACCCGCCGCCGCAACCACGATTTGTGTTCATCCGCCACAAATTCACCTTACCGCATGCAGCCCAGGAAAGCCATCGGGTGAAGCTCTCAGTAGTGGCTCATTTTGAATTTCTGATGGCATCTTCGCTCGTCGATGGCCTCATCCTGAGCGTAGCCGTTCTTCAGGCGGAGCGAAGCATCTCCCGCTACGACGCTGTGTGCAACGGGAGATCCCTCGGCCCGCTGGTAAAAACGCGGGCTCTACGGGATGACGCCTTGTGAGATGCAGAGTTCAAACTGAGCCACTACCAAGGTCTCATCGTTCCATGGCGGGCCACATCAGTTCTCGACCCGCGCCTCCGACACATGTCCGCCTCTGACACGTGGAAGAGCGGCGCTTTAGCGCCGCGTCCGCGGGTACTGTAGACGGGCTGTTACCGCCCGCTCTTTTGGACTCGTGGCTCGTAGCTCGCAGCTCTCCGCTCGCCGCTCCAAGCTGTGCTAGCATCATCTTTACTCAATGCCAACTGGAAAACTTCAAGTCATCCCGCTCGGCGGACTCGGCGAGTTCGGCATGAACTGCATGGCTGTGCGATGGGGTGACGACATCATCGTCATTGACGCCGGCCTCATGTTCCCCGAAGCCGAACTGCTCGGCGTCGACATCGTCGTGCCCGACATCTCCTACCTCACCGAAAACCGCCAGAAAGTCCGTGGCATCATCCTCACGCACGGCCACGAGGATCATATTGGCGCGCTTCCCTGGATCCTCTCCGAACTCAACGTCCCTGTCTGGGGCACCGAGTTCACGCTCGCCTACGTCGAAGACAAACTTGACGAGCACGGCCTGCTCGACGACGCCGACCTGCGCGAAATGCGCCCCAATGAGCGGATCAAACTTGGCGCGTTCACGATCCACCCGATCCAGGTTACGCACAGCCTGGTCGATTGCGTTTCGCTCGCGATTCACTGCCCGCTCGGCGTCGTCATCCACACCGGCGATTTCAAAGTCGATCCGACGCCTACCGACAACCGCCTGTTCGACCTGCACACCTTCGCCCAGTACGGCAAAGAAGGCGTGCTCGCGCTATTTCAGGATTCCACCAACGTCGAGCGCAAGGGATACACTCCAAGCGAACGCGCCGTCCGCCGCAAATTCGACGAAGTTTTCGCGCACACCAGGCGCCGCCTGTTCATCTCCTGCTTTTCGTCGTCGATTCACCGTATCAACCTTGCCGTGGAACTGGCCGCACAGCACGGACGCAAAATCGCTTTCATCGGCCGCTCCATGAATAACTCGGCCGAAATCGCAGAGGACCTCGGCTACATCGAAGTTCCTGAAGGCCTCGTGATCAATCCCGGCGAAATGAAAAATTTCCCGCCGGAAAAGGTCTGCGTCCTGATCAGTGGCACGCAGGGCGAGCCCATGTCCGCGCTGTCACGCGCCGCAGTCGACAATCACAAGCACGCGAAAATCGAAAAAGGTGACACCGTCGTCCTCTCGAGCCGCATCATCCCCGGCAACGAGAAGACGATCTATCGCATGATCGATCACCTGTTCCGCCGCGAAGCCCACGTGATCTATGAAGACGGAACCTCCCCCCCGGTACACGTCAGCGGACACGCCAGCCAGGAAGAACTCAAGCTCATCATCAACCTGGTCAAGCCGCGCTACTTCATCCCGATTCACGGCGAGTACCGCCAACTGAAGCTTCACGCCGAAATGGCCGCTGCCATGCGCGGATCGGTAGGCAAGGTCATGCTGATCGAGAGTGGCGACATATTGGAGTTCGACGAACTCGGCGCCCGCAAAGCCGGACAGGTCAACGTCGGCCGCGTTTGCATTGACTCCGGCAACCGCACCGATGTAGTCGAAGACCTCATCATCAAAGACCGCCGCCACCTCAGCGAAGACGGCATTGTGCTGCCCATCATCGCCATCAACAAGCTCTCCGGAAAAGTGGAGACGAGCCCGGAGATCGTCACTCGCGGCTTCAACGTCGGCGAAGACGGCTTCATGGACGGCGCCCGCCAGATCGTCACCGGCACACTCGAGCAGTCCAGCGAAGAAGAAAAAGCCGACTACGGCGTAATCAAAGAAAAAATCCGCGCCGACCTGAAGCGCTATATCTCCAAGCAAAGTCAGAAGCGCCCGCTGATCATGCCGGTAATCCTGGAGATCTAATCAACTCCTGTAGGGACGGATGCAGCTTGCCCTGAGCAAGCCGAAGGGTCCGTCCGTGGAAGGTGCTCATGTGGGGACAGCCGCCCGCGGCTGTCCGGCTGGCCAAAGCCCGGCGCTTGCCTGGCTTACTAGTCTCCAGCAATCTTGTCATCCAGAGCGAAGCATTTGTGCGAGCAAAGCGAGTGCAAATGCACAGTCGAAGGATCCCTATCCCCGTTCACTACTCCCCCAACTCAAAGATTCTCATTCGATCCACTTCGTTGCCGAAGATCCTGGTTGCCGAAGATCCTGAAGAACCTCCGAAATAGCCCGCCACTTCAGTGGCGGGAGACCTGTCGCAGACGATACCCTGTTTCGTAGGCACAACTGAAACGCATGATCACCATCCACGACCTCCACGCCGCCCAATCCGGCCTCGAAGGCATCATAAAACGCACGCGCCTCATCGAATTCCCCGAGACTATGTGGGGACAGCGGCCCTCGGCTGTCCGGCCGGGCGAAGCCCGGCGCCTCTTCCTGAAGCCCGAAAACCAGCAACCCATCGGTGCCTTCAAACTCCGCGGAGCCTACAACAAAATCGCGTCGCTAACCGATGACGAACGCAAACGTGGTGTCATCTCCTACTCCAGTGGCAACCACGCCCAAGGCGTTGCCTACGCCGCACGAGCGCTCAAGACGAAGGCCGTCATCGTCATGCCCAACAATGCTCCGCAAATCAAGCGGGAAGCCACCGCCAAACTCGGCGCCGAAATCGTACTCGTCGGTCCGGGCTCCGATGAGCGCAAATCAAAAGCCGAAGAACTAGCCGCCCGCCACGGATACGTCATCGTCCCTCCCTACAACGACGAAAAAATCATTGCGGGACAAGGCACCATCGGCCTCGAAATCCTCGACGACCTGCCCGAAGTCGAAGCCGTCCTCTCCCCTGTCGGCGGCGGAGGCCTCATCAGCGGCGTCGCCACAGCAATCAAACTCATGAATCCCAGAGTGAAAGTCATCGGCGTCGAACCCGAATTGGCGGCTGACGCCCAAGCCAGCCTGCGCTCCGGCAAGATTGTCCAGTTCCCTGCCGGGCAAGTCTCCCGTACGATCGCCGATGGCCTGCGCACTCAAAGCATCGGCCCCATCAATTTCGAACACATCCGCCGCTACGTGGACGACATCATCACCGTCAGCGAGGACGAAATCCGCCAGGCGATGAAATATCTCAGCGCAAACCCGGCGACCATCGCCGAACCCAGCGGCGCTGTCGCCACCGCCGGTTTCATCTTCCATGCCGCCGAATTACCGAAGACGAAGATCAACGTAGCCATCATCTCGGGTGGCAACATCGAACCGGCGATGCACAAGGAATTGGAAATAAAATAAATTGCTTCGCCCCCTTGATCCTCAACCGGAGGCGGAACAAAGAACTGGAGTACGCGTGAGAAACTACCTGACTTTTCTCCTCGGTTTGGCCTTTCTCGGTACTCGCACAACAGATTGAAAAACCAAATGTTGGGCCTGACACCCCGGCGAGCCCCGAGATGGCAAGGCTGTGGAACGCATTCGGCGGCGACTGGGACAACATTGAAGCGATGGAGCGCAGTGAGTTTTTCCCCAATGGGGGCGCGCGCACCGGCACATCCCGCTGGAGGCTCGCGATCGGCGGTACCATCGTGATCGATGAAGGGCATTCCGACGGATCGGCCGGTCCGCTCGATCATCTTCTGCTGTTTTGGTGGGACAAGGAGGCTAATATTTATCGCCTATTCGTCTGCTTCAAGGATCAAGCCAGCGCCTGCGAGGTGCGGGGCACCGCTCATTGGGAAGGCAAGTCCTTGGTCAACGACTACGAAGAGACAGTCCACGGCAAGCTCACGAAAATGAAAGATTCGTTTATTGAAATTACACCCAGCGCGCATACCCTGGTCGCGGCCATCGATAGCGGCAATGGCGGCATGAAAACCTTGATCACAACCAGAAGCGTTCGCCGGAGGAAAATCAGCGGAGAATGAAATCGCAGACCACGAACTTAACGAGCGATCATCCATCCGAGTTTGAGCTCCGCGATATTGCACCGGGCCTCTGGATTTGGCGCGTGACGCATCCGCGCTGGCGCCCCGGCCAGGGCTGGGACCCAATCGTGGCCTCCACCTGCGTCGAATCCCGCGGGGAAGTTCTCCTCCTCGATCCCCTCGCCCCGCCCATCGAGGCACAGCCATTTTGGCAGCGCCTGGACGCGCATCCGCCGACAGCAATCGTCGTTCTCAAGCCCGATCATGTTCGCGATGTTGATCTCTTCGCGCGCCGCTACCACTCGCAAGCCTTCGGTCCACGAGTCTTTTTTCGAGAAGACATTCCGCAAACCAACCTCCAGCCAATCGATCCCGGCACCGAACTCCCCGGCGGCCTGCTGGCGCTCTACGACGGCCGTGGACGCAATGAAACGCCGCTTTGGCTCCCCGATCACCGCACTATCGTCTTCGCCGATGCGCTAACGGCGCCCCGGGGCAAACTTCTTGTCTGGACAACCCCCTGGCACGAGGAGCGAGTTCTGCCTGCATTGCGGAAGCTGCTCGCCTTTCCCTTGGAACGAGTAATCGTCTCTCACGGAGAACCAGTTCATACGGCCGCCGAATTCGAGCTTGCCCTCCAGCGCCCTCCTTGGACCGGCAGTATCTAAGCTTTCGGTGCTTTCGGTCAGTCCGGACTCCCGGTATACGTCGCTTCCACCTGCAGGTAACGGTCAAAGAAACCACGGGACGATCCACAGTCCGTGGCCTCTCATCTTCAAATGTCCTTGACTTCAACCCGTCTAAACGCGATGCTTTAAGAACCGATAATCAAAATGGCCGAAGGCGAAAACACTGAAATTAAGTTATTTGTTTGCAAGTTTTTACCCGCAACTGATTGCAGCTCTAGGATTTTTTCTCGATTTTCCCCTAGCAGCAATAATATACTTGCATAACCCATCCGACTCTGCTAAAGTTCGGGCATGGCAAGACCAAAGACACTTCAAGAAGCAATTCAGTACTTCTCCGATGAGCAGGTTTGCATAGATGCTGTGAGCGCGATGCGCTGGCCGGATGGACCGCAGTGTCCCGCCTGTCTTGCCAAGAAGCCCTATTACCTCAAGACCCAGAAGCGCTTCAAGTGTCGCGAATGCCGCCGCCAGTTTTCGGTAAAGCTTGGCACCATCTTTGAAGATTCCCCGATCCCGTTGCAGAAGTGGCTTCCCGCCATGTGGATGCTGGCCAACTGCAAGAACGGAGTCAGCAGCCACGAAATAGGCCGCGCTCTGGGAGTGACTCAGAAAACTGCATGGTTCATGCTGCATCGGCTCAGACTGGCGATGAAAGGCTATGATCTCGGAACAAAACTCGGCGGAAAAGATGACGGTGGAGCGGTTGAAGTGGATGAATCGTTCTTTGGTGGCAAGGTTCAGAACATGCACAAGGATCGCCGCATTCGAGCACTACAGGGTAGCGCCAAGACTTCGGGCTTCTCTGGCAAGACCGCTGTGATTGGCTTGCTGGATCGCGAGTCACGCGAGATTCGCGCCAAGACTCTGCCCAATGTCCAGCGTGATACCTTGCAAGCGGAGATTCTGAAGAATGTGAAGTACGGCTCTGCCGTCTATACCGACAATGCCGTGGCCTACGACCGCCTGAACTGGCACTACATCCATGACGTTGTGAACCATGCCGACCAGTACGTGCGCGGACAGGTCCACACAAACGGGCTGGAAAATTTTTGGAGTCTATTCAAGCGGCATCTGCGCGGAACCTACGTTGCCGTGGAACCGTTTCATCTGGATCGCTATTTGGATGAGCAGGTATTCAGGTTCAACAATCGGAAGAAACCGATGGACGATTACGCACGCTTTGAAAAAGTGCTTGGGCAAGTAGCGCACAAGCGATTAACCTATGCTGAACTGACTGGCAAGACAGAGGACGCGGCCACTACGACGCCTGAGCCTTTCTAGTCCGCGTCGTTTGAAACGTGGGCCTAAGCCGACGAAATAGGGAGATGGGCAGTGACGGATAAGGAGAAATTAGAACAGCGAGTTCGGTTAAGTGTAGATGTTGAAACCGCAAAAGAGAACTTGGCTCACGAAAGAGAAAGGGCGCTTCGTTTAGCTGATGATCTTGAGCGTTGGGCAGAATGGTTGCGACATCATGCGAACAAGCAACCCTCCGTTACGGATACTGCGGATTTCCTTCCGCCAAGTGAACAGGATTTGACCATTCGCAGTGACGGGCGATATAGAGAGTGTTTGAATTTTGAAACGTTATTGCGACTTGAGGAAACCTTGCGAAATGCGCGGCAAAACGCATCAAACTTGGAGTTAAGGAGAATGCAATTAATTTCCCCGCCCGGATTCACGATTAAGATTTAGGCTTTGGTCCGCGCTTCGGCCTCTTTGCGCGTTCCTCTTGGTATTCCTTCTCGCGCTTCTCAAGTTCAGTCTTGGGCACAGTGAGAACGTGCCGTAATCCGTTCTGAAAATTCCTGAATTTTTGCGCTGGCGTCGTGTCGGAGTCGAGTTTAGACTTCATGCGCTCATGATAGCGCATCTCTGTCTTTAGACTCGCTCCAAAATCTGAAACTCTCCGCGCTGGATTCCGGCCCACAATTTATCCAGTCCATCTTGGTTCCACATTTCGCTGATGTAATCGAGAGCGTAGCCGGGAGTTGTTGACATCATCAAACGTTTCATATGCTCTGTCGGTTGAAAGTTGCCTGCCTTCTGTCGCAGGTACTTGTTGGTTTGCCAAGCGAGAATATCTGCTGTTTGTAAAGGGTAAAGCACGCTGTCATCTGCAAAACTTATGCTAGGAATTTGCTGTCGGATATCTGGAGCCCACTTTCTTAGGCGAGACCACATGCGATAGCAACGCACACTGTATTGCTCACAGTCATCAAAAACGGCTGAGATGGGATATGGATACCCCACGTCTCTCAGTTTTTTAACTACCCGTCGAAGGATGCGCTGAAAGCAAAACATAAACGGATCGCCCAATTGTTCTCGGATTCCTTTCCCCAACGACCGATAGTACTTGGCGTCCACAACGACCCCAAATCCGGCGACTACGCTCTCGCGAATCACATCGATGAAGTCGTTTAAAACTTCATCACGATGCTTCGTGTCCCATCCCAGTGTTTCGTATGGGCCGCGAAGGGCCATCAAGTCCTTCATGTGAATGTACGGAATCTTGTGCTGAACAAGAAGAGCTTCCCACTTTTGAACGAGCGCTGCCCACCCCGCGTCATACGAAACGTATCCAGCCAAACACACGAAATCACTGTCTGTGAATTTCCCGCTGTCGTCAAAATAGGCGTGCGCCATTAATCGATACCTTTTGAGCAGGAACACATATTCGGGCATTACCCGCCAATGGTCCCGCTCCCTGAATTCACACGATGTTTGCACGCATCAAATTCCTGCTTTCTTGTTAGCGTGCAATGGTATAGTGCTACCCTAGACTTTATGATCTGGGTTAATCAACTATATCATCGCCCCCCTAGCTCGATGATTCCAATAGACCGGGGGGGAGGGGGGTATAGCCCGAAACCAAACAGCTTCCCATTTTGGAATCT
>Ga0307478_10002626_pt1 | contig 13920 bp, 11 predicted proteins | sample atmos_gasesECM4C_2_FD_203713 | JGI IMG/M metagenome (GOLD analysis project Ga0307478, IMG submission 203713) | Hardwood forest soil microbial communities from Morgan-Monroe State Forest, Indiana, United States - atmos_gasesECM4C_05 | ecosystem: Environmental > Terrestrial > Soil > Temperate...
CTGCAGCAGTCCCGGCGCCGTGGCGGTGCCGTTGTCGATTTCCGGGATATAGCCGGACCGCTGCGGGAAGTAGTTGACCGTCGCGATGACCACCTTCCCCGCTAGCGGCTCAACCGGTACCTGGTCGACGGTCGCGAGCGGGATCGCGACGATCGCGAAGTCGCCTGCCGCGGCCGCCTGGGCAGGCGTGGCCGCCCCGGCCTTCGGCCCGAGTTCGGTGACCAGGCCGGCCAGCGAGTCTGGTCCCTGGGAATTGCTGAGCACGACGTCATACCCGTGGGCGATCGCCGCCCGGGCCAGGCTGCTGCCCACGTGCCCGCTGCCGATGATCCCGATGGTCGTCATCCGTGGTATCTCCTTAACCGTGGGAACGCCAGACAGCATATAATATTCCATGGAAGATATCTCTATAGAAGCTGCTTGCAAGGAATCTTAGTAGACGGCGGGAGCGCAGAGCGTCTGAGCACTCGCCCGTACATCTCGCCCGCAAGCTCAGGAGCCCGCATGCAGTACCGCACCCTCGGGCGGACCGGCATCAAGGTCAGCCCCTACGCGCTCGGCGCGCTGGCACTCGGCACGCCCATCGGCAACCCCGACCACGACGACTCGGCCCGCATCATCCGCAAGGCGCTGGACGCGGGAATCAACTTCATCGACACCGCCGACGCATACGGCGAGTCCGAAGTGGTCGTGGGCAAAGCGCTCAAGGGGCGCCGCGACAGTGTTGTCCTCGCGACCAAGTTCAGCCGCCCGGTAGGTGAGGATCCCAACCAGCAGGGCGCCTCGCGGCGCTGGATCATGATTGCGGTCGAGAACTCGCTGCGCCGCCTGCAGACCGACTACATCGACCTTTACCAGGTCCACCGGCCGGACCCTTCCACCGACATCGAGGAAACGCTGTCCGCGCTCTCCGACCTGATCCACAGCGGCAAAGTCCGCGCGATCGGGGCATCGCAGACGCCCGCCTCCGGCATCATCGAAGCCCAGTGGGTCGCCGAGCGGCGCGGCCTGGAACGGTTCCGCACCGAACAGCCGCCCTACTCGATCCTCAGCCGCGGCATCGAACGCGAGGTGCTGCCGGTCGCGCAGCGCTACGGGATGGGCATCCTCGTGTGGGGCCCGCTCGCGCAGGGAATGCTCACCGGCCGCGCCCGCAAGGGCCAGCAGACCGACCTGCGCCGCGCTGGCCTGTTCAAGGCCTTCAGTGACGAGCGTCGCCTGGACGCCGTCGAGCAGCTCATCCCGCTCGCCGAACAGGCCGGCCTGCCGATGACGCACCTCGCGTTGGCGTTCGCGATCGCCCATCCCGGCGTGACCAGCGCGATCATCGGGCCGCACACGATGGAGCAGCTCGACGGCCTGCTCGCCGGCGCCCACGTCACGCTCACCGACGACATCCTCGACCAGATCGACGAGATCGTCCCGCCCGGCACCGACATCGGCACGCTCGACCAGGCCTACCTGCCCCCGGCCCTGCTGAACCCGAGCCTGCGCCGCCGGCCCCCCGGTGAACGCACCGCCGCCTGACCGCGCCTCCGCACCAACGGGCGGACGGGGGCGCGAGGTCCTCGCATCCGCGTGCGCGGGCCCGAGTGTGATCGGTTACACCCTGACTGCAGGAGAACGGCCGCCACAGGGCGACCGGCGCGGCTCAGCGGCGGGCGGAGAAGTCGAGGTAGGCCTGAGCTAGGGCGGCCGGGTTCTCCAGCGCGATGTTGTGACCGGACGCGGGGATGACCGCGCCGCGGACATCGGAGGCTACCAGCGACAGTTGCTGGGCTACCTGGTCTCCGAGGTAGGAGTGTGCGCCGACGGCCAGGACCGGGCAGCTGATCGGGTCGGCGTAGTGCGGGCGGTTCTGCTCCGCGTCGAGCTGGCGGGCGCGGTACATCTCCAAGATGGCCCTGGTACCGCCCGGCTGCTCGACCGAGCGCACCATCTCATCGATGTCGTCCTCAGACAAGGCGGCGGGATTCCACATCTGGCGCCTGGCGAAGTAGGTCCAGAACGGCCGTTCCCGACCGGCCAGCAGCAGCTCGGGCAGGTTCGGCAGGCTGAAGAAGGTGAAGTGCCAGCCGGTCCGGCCGTCGTCGGCGGCCAGTGAGGGGTCGCGTTCGCCGGCTGGCAATCCGGGCAGCAGCGTTTCCTGGAAGATCAGTTGCTGTACCCGGGGCCGGTGGAAGGCGGCGACGGCGTAGGCGATGGCCGCACCCCAGTCCTCGCCGGCGACGCGGAACCGGTCGAAGCCCAGGTGGGTGGCCAGTTCGGCGACGTCGCCGGCCATCGTGGCGGTGTCGTAGCCGGTCAGCGGGCGCTGGGAGCCGCCGAAGCCCCGGTTGTCGACCGCGATGACGGTGTAGTGCGGAGTCAGCAGCGGCACGACGTGGCGCCAGTACGACATGGTCTTCGGCACGCCGTGCAGCAAGAACACCGGCTCGCCGGCGCCGCCGATCGCGTAGTGGATCTCCACGCCGTTGACCTTGGGCTTGCCGTGCGTCAGCGGGACGCCGGCGTGGTCAGCCAGGATGATCGGATCTGGCATGCGGTCACTGATCCTTACAGGCTGTGCTTGTACAGCCAGTCCAGGCACGCGCTGGCGACGTCGCGCCAGCCGTGGTCGATGGTCAGCGAATGCCCGCGGTCGGGGAACTCGATCAGGTCGTTGACCGCGTGGGAGTGGCGGTACTGCTTGAGCGTGGATTTGGTGATGGTTTCCGGGACGGTATGGTCCTGGCCGCCCATGATGAGCAGCAGCGGGCCGCGGTTGTCGATGGTCGTGTTGACCTTGGCCGGGGAGTGCAGGGAGAAGTTGGCCTCGGCTGCCTCGAACAGGGGCCGGCCTGGCGCCGGGATGGTCCACCGCTCGTACAGGGCGTCGGATTCGCCGGGGTCTATGGCGTTGCCGAAGCTGTAGCGGAACTGCTCGGGCGTCAGCGAGACGGCCAGGTGCTTGTTGGCCAGGTTGCGGAACACGGGCAGAGTTGACCGCAGCGACGACAGCGGCAGCGGCAGCACGCCTTTGATCTGGGCGGCGTCGATGGCGATGGCTGCGGCCGCGAGGTCCTGTCCGAGTAGCTTCTCGGCGATCATGCCCCCGAAGGAGTGGCCGACCAGGACGGGCTTGGCCGGCAGGCCCGCGATGATCGCCGCGTAGTGGCTGGTCACGTCGTCGATCCCGTGGTTGGCGATGCTGTCCGGGTCCGCGCGGGCGGCCTGGACCGTGTCGGGCACACCGGGCCACCCCGGTGCCATGGTCCGGTATCCGGCGGCCTCGAACGCCTCGGCCCAGTCGGTCCAGGACAGCGGGTGCAGCCAGAGGCCGTGGATGAAGATGACCGGGATCGGCTCGTCGGTCATGGTCGTGTCCCGTCCGGTGGTGGATGGCAGATGCACTCCATCGTGGGCGGGCGCGCGGGGGTTCCGCTTGAGTCAGGTGACTGTCAGTCCGGGTCGAGGCGGGCGGCGAGCTGGGCGCGGGAGGTGATATCCAGCTTGGGAAAGATGCGGTACAGGTGCGAGCCGACGGTGCGGTGGGAGAGGTAGAGCCGCTGGCCGATCTCGCGGTTGGTCAGCCCGTCCGCGGCCAGCTGAGCGATCTGCAGTTCCTGCGGGGAGAGCTGATCGCGTGCCCCGGGGATCCGCGGACGGCTCTGCTCGCCAGATGCGCGCAGCTCCTGCCGCGCGCGTTCTGCCCAGGGAACGCATCCCAGTGCGTCGAACACCTGCCGCGCGGCCCGCAGCGGCCCGCGTGACTCGCTGACCCGCCGCCGACGGCGGAGCCAGGCCCCGTAGGCGAGCTGCAGCCGCGCATGATCGAATGGGTGGTGCCTCAGGTCGCTCCCCAGCGCTACGTCGTACAGCCGCTCGGCTGCGTCGTCCGGGGCCAGGACGGGACGCGCGTACATGAGGCCGGCGTGCAGTGTCGGCGAGGGTGTGCGCTGCGCGAGCGCCTGCAGTTCATCGAGGATCGGGACCGCGACGTGGCGCTGTCCGCTTTGCGACGCCGCGTCCGCGAGGTAGGTGATCGACATGAGGCGGGCCGCCTCGTGAAACGCCGGATCGTTTCGATCGAAGACCCGGGTGAGATGCTCAAGCGCCACCGCAGGCCGTCCCGCACCCAGCCAGGTCACGCCGCGCGCGAACGCGATCATGCAGATGAGATCGTTCAGGCCTTGAGGTATCGCCGTCTTCTCGGCCTCGGCGACCAGCCGTTCTGCGATCTCTGTCTCACCCCGCAGGCCACGAAGAGCGGCGCTCGCGATCAAGGAGCCGGTTCGCCACCACGACTGCCCGACCTCTCCGGCGAGCCGGCCGGACTCGTCGACCAGCATCTCAGCCGAAGCCCAGCGGCCTAGGGCGATCGCGACCCAGCCTCGCATCACCAGCACCTGCGTGAGGGCACCCAATCGGCCCTGCGCGCGCAGCTTCGTCGTGGCGCTGTCCAAGAACCTGGCCGCGGCATCGTGGTCGCCGATGGCGCGTGCCGCCATGCCCGCCAGGTACGCCTCGTCAGCGGTCAGATCATCAGCCGATGCTTCGATCACTGCCAGGCGCTCAGAGACAACCGGACCCCAGCGGATGGGTCCCGTCATGGCCAAGGTCACAACGCGGCGCGGGTGCGTCTGCGGTACCGGCAGCCGCTCGACCGCGACCGCCACGCGATTGCGGGCTGGCTCCCCGAGGTCCGAACGCCAGCATCGAAGTGCGGCGCCGAACAGGAGGTGAAGCGCGAGGTCGCTGTTCCCGGTATCAGCGGCCAGCTCAGCCGCGTCGACGAGTGACCGCATCTGGCTCTGATCGCCGGGAACAGTGTCCGCGAACATGTTACGCAGCCATGTCAATCGTGCGCGTTGCTCACCGTTCGGATTCAGCTGCCCGGCCTCGCGTACCAGGCGCTGCAGCAGATCCGGCTCGCCTGCCTCGAACGCCAGGTCGGCTGCCCTGAGAAGCCGCGAGCAGCGCCGTGCGGAATCCGCGCTCAGGGCGGCCGCGCGTCTGGCGGCGGCGACGGCTACGCCAATCGCGCCACGACGGGCCAGGCGAACCGAAAGCAACTCGATCTCGCGGGCAATTATCTCATCGGGCTCGGCCGTCGACGCCGCCACGTGCCACAGGCGCCGGTCCGGGTCCTCGGTGAGCACGGCCGTCAGGGCGGCGTGCACTTGGCGTCGGCGCCCGGCGCTCGCGGATTGGTAAAGCGCCGAACGAACCAGCGGGTGGCGGAAGATGATCGATCCGTCGGTGATGCTCGCCAGGCCAGCTCCCTCCGCCGGAGCCAAGGCATCAAGCCGAACCTCAGTCCCGCAGAGCAACGACGCGGCGGCCAGCAACTCGGCCGCCGAGGCGCGTTCGTCCGCAGCAGCGCAGAGCAGGAGGTCGCGCGTTTGGGCCGGCAGCCCGGACAGCTGCCCGGCGAACGTGCGCTCGAGCCTGGACGTCAGCGGCACCGTGCCCGGCGAAAGCCCGTCGATCCGGGCATCGTCGAGCCGCAAGGCGGCCGGGAGCTCCAGCAATGCGAGCGGGTTGCCCGCCGCGATCTGCAGGACTCGCCGCCGCAGGCCCGGCGTGAGGTCGGCCGCCGACGCGTCCACCAGATCGCCGGCGGCCTCGTCATCCAGACCACCCAGGCACAGCTCCGGTAGTCCCGCGTTGTCGACCACGCTGCCGGCTCCGTCTCGCACCGCGAACAGCACCGCGACCGGCTCGGCCTCTACGCGGCGGGCGATGAACGCAAGAACGCTCGCCGTCGGCGGGTCAAGCCAGTGCGCCTCATCGATAACCAGCAGCAAAGGCAGGTGCTCAGCGGCGTCCGCGAGCAGGTTCAGCGCCGCGAGCGCGATCAGGAAGGGGTCCGGGGCCGGGACATCGATCGTCCCGAACGCGGCCGACAGCGCGTCGCGCTGCGGTCCCGGCAAGTGATCGAGCCGGGCCAGCACCGGACGCAGCAGCTGATGCAATCCTGCGAACCCGAGACCGGTCTCTGATTGCGCCCCGGCCGTGCCCAACACCGATACACCCTTCGAGCTCGCTGCGGCCGACGCGGCGGCCAGCAGCGCGGTCTTCCCGATGCCAGGATCTCCGCGCAAGACGAGCGCCGCGCCTCGTTCGGGAATCCGGGCGACGAGCTGCTCGAGCATCGCAGTCTCGGCCTCGCGGCCGAACAGCCGTGCACCGGACGAACCGGACCGCCATCGCTCAGGTACCAGTGAAACGCCCGGCCCTAGGTGCTCAATCGCAATCACAACCACCCTTTAGCGTCGCTCGCTTGCAATCATCCTCCAGCTCGCTTGCCCGTGCATCGACGCTTCGCCGACCCTTCCTGTTCAAGGGCCCCTTCCCCACGAAAGGCTTCCACCGAACCACCGGATGCTGCGCGATCAGCGGAGGCGCACGCGCCCGGGCAGCGGGTCCCTTGATCGGCGGCTGGCCGAGGGAGCAGTTCGTCTAGCAGCAGATCCCGATGCGAAAGAACGTCGACCGTGGGCGCTGCCCGCGCCGCGGGAATTCAGTCGGATGACGCAAGCGCGGGCGGGGTGTCGCAGGCAAGCTTGGAGTGCCGGTCAGGTCACCGCGCGAGACCAAGAGGAGAAGTCATGACGAGCCCGGCAGAGCTGGAAACCAGCGAGCGGTACATGCAGATAGCCCGCCGGTGGTTCACCGCGGGATGGACGGGAAATCTCGCGCTGGCCGACGGCATCTTCGCCGAGGACGTCAGGACCAACGGGGTTCATGTCGGCCTAGCGGGACCCGTTGGCAGGATCCGGGACCGGCTCACGGGATTCCCCGATCTCACCACGAGCATCGAGGACATATTCGTCTCAGGCGACAAGCTCGCTGTGACTCTCATGTGGCGCGGAACGCATACTGGCTCGTACGGCGGCGTAGCGGCGACCGGCAAGCCGGTGGAGGTGCGCGACACGGCGATCTGGCACTTCAGGGAGGGCAAGGTTGTGGAGATCCTGACGCTGCAGGACCAGTTCGCGATCCTGAAGCAGATCGGCTACCTCCCGGAAAACGTCCACGCCGCCTGAACGCCGGAGCGCGTTTACTGGTGGAAGAAAGGGGCCATCATGGATCTCCGCCTGAACGGGCAAACCGCGATCGTCACGGGTGCCAGCAGGGGAATCGGGCTGGCGATCACGCGCGGGCTCGTCGCCGAGGGCGTGCGCGTCGCCGCCGGGGCGCTGAAGTCGTCCGCTGAGCTTGACGAGCTGACCGGAGCCGGCATGGTGCGGGTTGTGGAGGTAGACCTGGCCGATCCCGGCGGCCCGGCCGCTCTGGTGGCGGCGGCCGGCGACCGGATCGACATCCTGGTCAACAACGTCGGTGCCGCCCCGGCCCGGCCGGGCGGGTTCGCCGAGATCACCGACGAGGACTGGCAGGCCTCGCTCACCCTCAACCTGATGGCGGCGGTGCGCACCACTCGCGCTGCGCTGCCCGTCATGCTCGCCGCCGGGAAGGGGGCGATCGTGAACATCAGCTCCGCCAACGCGTTCCTGCCCGACCCGGGCGTGATGGACTACAGCGCGGCCAAGGCCGCCCTGGCCAACTTCTCCAAATCCCTGTCCAAGGAGGTCGGCCCGCACGGCATCCGGGTCAACACGATCAGCCCGGGCCCGGTCGCCACCGACCTGTGGCTCGGCGAGGCCGGGGTCGCGGCGACGGTCAGCCGCGCGACCGGGGCCAGGCCCCAAGATGTCCAGAGCCAGGCCGCACACCAGATGGTGACCGGCCGGTTCAGCCGTCCGGACGAGGTCGCCGACCTGGTGCTCATCCTGGCCAGCGACCGCACGGCCAACGTGACCGGCGCCGACATCACCATCGACGGCGGCCTCATCCCCACCTGGTAGCCCAGGGGAAGCCGGTCACCGCCACCTGGCCGCCGCGGCCGTCGATCACACTTCCGTTACAGCGCCCGCGCACGTCGCCGCCGTTCTGATCGGTTCGCGGTGGCGAGCTCTCCGTAGCCGTGAACGTACGTATATGGACATTGTGTGGCGCGCCTGGGATCCGGGCGAGGTGTCGTGCTTGTGGGGGGTCTGCCGGTGCGGGTGCCTGCGATGTGGGCATGGCGGCCGGGTGGTCGGGCGGCGGATGGTTGCGCGTCCAGCTTGAGCAGCCCGGCGTGCTGCTTCTGCGCCGTCTGGGCCCCCGGCGGGCCGAGGGAGTGGCGGTCGCCATGTTCGGACACACTGGTTTGGGCATGCTCAGTAGCCGAAATGAGGGCCTTACCGTAACGCATATCTATGCGCCGAATAGCATAATCACTCACGGCTTGCTGACTTTATCAGCGATTACCGCGCAGCCTTTTCTGCCGTCCTTATAGAAATCGGAACCCTGCCGAATATTCGCGGGCGGCGCTCGGTCTGCCACGGCACGGCACCTGTCAGCAGATGCCCCAGTTCTGCGCGGCGGCACAGCCGAGCTGACGCTGCTATCGCGGCATTAGATGAGTGCGGCCGGACTGCTCGTAGCCGGCCGCAGCGGCGATGATCTCCGCCGGCACGGGTCACATGACGCTCGCGGGGCCGGACGGCGGGGAACCGTGAGAGATTTCTTCTGGCAAAACGATGGGATCCGGGCGAGTCGTTCGTCTGTGAGTCAGACACGGCCGGAGCAGGCCGCCGGGACAACGGAGTCGTGGATGACGCAGTACCTGATCTCGTTCGGCGCCCACGCGATGGACCATATCCCCGACGAGGACGCGCCCGCCGTGGCCGGGGCCGCGCACGCGACGGTCCAGGAGGCTATCAACGCCGGCGTGTACGTGTCCGCCGGCGGGCTGGAAAACCAGCCGGCGAGCATCGTGGCCACCGACGGGGCGGTCACCGACGGCCCGTACCCGGAGGCCATCGGCGGATTCACGCTCGTCGAGGTGCCCTCACGCGAGGAGGCGCTGCAGTGGGCTGCGAAGATCGCCATCGCCTGCCGCTGCGCGCAAGAGGTCCGGGAGATCGGGGCCGACCCCGAACTCGACGCGATGCTCCGCCAGGCTGATAGCCGACGGTGACGTCCCGACTGCGCCTGATCGAAGGCTGCCTGGTGGCGGGCATGGCCGCGGGCGCCGGCTCCATCGATGACATGGGCCTGCTCCGGCACGGGGCCATGGGCGTGCTGCTCGGCGGACCCTTTGGTCATCCTCGCCCTTCCTGCTCGTTTTCTGTTGTCTGCCGCTGCAGCGGGCCGCCGGCGCTGCCGTCAGCTCCCGTGCGCCTGTCACACCAGATCGGTCCGTTGTGCCCGGCAGCGGTTCCAGCTTGATCAGTCTTTCCTGACCCGACGCGGCGCAGGCGGGTAACCGGTGGCGGGCCGGCGGACACTAATGAGTGTGAGGCGAATCGCTGCCTCGCCGTCTGCTGGAGGACCGCCGTGACGACTGTCCGCATCGTTTTTGCGCAGCACATCCGGCCCGCACGGGCCCCGGACGGGAGTGATGTGCCCGACTTTCGGCTGCACCAGCAGCTCATCGTGCTGGCCGACGACGCGGGCCACCGGGCGGTGCCGCTGTGGCTGCGGATTCAGAAAGGCCTGCGGGCTCGGGTGGCCCGGCTGGACCGGCCCGCCGGAGACGCTGAGGTGGCCAGTGGCCTGCTGGAGACAGCGGTCCGGCTGCTGGGGACCGCCGGGACGGCGGTGAGCGCCGTGGACATCGAGCCGGCCAGCGACGACGTGCCCGAGCTGCGCTGGGACACGGTCACGGCGCGCGTCGGGCTGGCCACGGCCACGGGAACCCGGCTGGTCACGGTAAGCGCCGAGTACGGCCTGGCGCTGGCTGCCGTGGCCGTGGCGCCGGTCCGGGTGGCCGACGCGGTGATGGACCGGCTCGCGGTTCCGGTGTCAGGCGAGGACATGCGCGCGCCGTTCCTGCCTCCGGCGGAGGCCCGGCCATGGGTCCGCCCTTGGCGATCACGGCGTTCCGAGCCGCGGAACATGGCGTTCACCGACGGCCTGGACTACTGGGAACTGGCTGTCGGCTCCTCCGCCGACGGCCAGCCGGCCTGGCAGGACTACTCCTGCACCGCCGCGGACCAGTCCACGGTCTTGGCCGCCACGGTCCTGGAACCCGCCGACTTCGCCGTCCTCGTCCAGGAAATCGCCGCCGCCGACTACCGCAGCCGCACGGTCACCTTCCGCGGGGAGCTGCGCGCCACCGGCATCGCCGGCCAGGCCGGACTGCACCTGGCCGTGAGCGTGCCGCCGGCCGGGCTGTTTGGCGCCCAGCTGCGCGACCACGGCGGCAGCAGCCTGACCGCCCCGGGCAGCAGCGACTGGACCTGGCATGAGGTCACGGTGCCCGTCCCCGGCGACGCCACCGTCATCCTGTTCGGCATCTCCGTGGCCGGCCGCGGCCGGATTGAGCTGCGCGGCGCGGAACTGTCCCCGGCGCCGCCGGGGACCCGGGAGTAAAGCCAAGCATGGACATCGGTGACGGCGACCTGGTCCGGCTGGCCCGCGACGGCGATCCCGCCGCGTTCCGGCTGCTGGTCGAACGGCACCTGCCGATGGCCCGCGCCCGCGCGGCCCGGCTGTGCCCGCAGCCAGACGACGCCGACGATGCGGTGCAGGACGCGTTCCTGCAGGCGTTCCTCGCGCTGGACCGGCTGCGCGACCCCGACCGGTTCGCCGGCTGGCTGGGCGGTATCGTGGCCAACGTCTGCCGCGCCCAGCGGCGCCGCGCGCCGCTGACCCTACTCGGCGACTGGCCCGAGAACTTGCACCCGGCCTCCGCCGGCACCCAGCCGTCGGCTGAGGACCTGGACCGCGCCGACGTGCTCGGCCGCGCGGTCGCCGGCCTGCCCCCCGGGCAGCGCCACGCCATCACCGCGTTCTACTACGCCGACCAGCCCGCCGGGCAAGCCGCCGCCACTCCCGGCGCCGCCAAGGCCAGCCTGCACAAGGCCCGCCGCCGGCTGCGCGAGTACATCACCGCGCACCGCCCCGACCTCATCCCCGCCACCCCCCGGAGAATCCCCATGACCGCTGTCCGCATCGCGCACGCCGACCCCTGGCCCGGACGCACACCAGACGGGAGCATGGATATCCGCCACGTGCTCGTCGTCCTCGCCGACGACGCCGGCCACCGGGCGCTGCCGGTCCGGCTCCCCCCCGAACAGCTCTGGCGCCAGCTCAGCCGCCCCGACGACCTCCACGAGGAGGACTCCATGGGCGACGATCATGCCGAGGAGATGACCGGCCGGCTGCTGCAGGCGGCCGGGGTCACCCTGGCCGGCGTGACCGTCACCGACCTGGGCCCGGGCGTGACCGTCACGCGGATAGGCATCGCCGGGCCCGGCGGAACCCGGCCGGTCACCGCGAGCCTCGCCGACGGCCTGACCCTCGCCGTTATCGCCGGCGCGTCGCTGGCCGTCGACGACCCGGTCATGGACCGGCTCGCCAGACCCGTCACCGGCCCGGACCTGCTCAGCCAGTTCCGCAGCCAGGAGACACCCCCCAGGTCGTTGAGCCGGGAGTTCGAGCCCCGCAACATGGCGTTCACCGACGGCCTGGACCACTGGCAGCTCGGCGGCACCTTCCTGCGCCAGGGCACCGGGTTCGACTATTCCGCCACCGCCGAGGACGGGCGGGCGATCCTGGCCGCGGCCGTGCCCGAGCCGGCCGGATCCGCCTTCCTCGCCCAGGACATCGACGCCGGCGACTACCGCGGCCGCACCGTCACCTTCCGCGGCGAACTTCGCACCGCCAAGGCGGACGGCCGCGCCGGGCTGGCACTCCGCGCCCCCAGCCCAAGCCAGCCCACACCACCCAGGGCAGCCAGCCCAGATCCCTGGGAAGACCCGGCCAACCACATCGCCCTCACCACCGGGACCGGCGCGTGGACCCAGTATGAGGTCACCGCCCAGATCCCGGCGGACGCCAGCCTGGTCAGGTTCGGTGTCTTCCTGAACGGCGGCGGCCAGGTCGAACTCCGCCACGCGGAACTAGCGCCTCATCCGTCAGGCCAGCAATAACGCCATCTGGCCAGGACTCACCATGATCCAATGCCGGTCAGCTCAATCCACCGGTGAATTAGGGATGTTCCGGGCGCGGTAACGCGAAAGGTGCCCTCTGAACTGGGATGAGGGTAGTTCTCTGCACCCGCGCCCCGTCCACGCTCGGGTCGCACCTGCGCTCTTATACCTGGGGGAACGTGCTGCAGCGGTCTCAGCATGGAAGTCTCGCGCGGCAGGCGCCGGTGCCGCGATCGCCGCACCAGACCGGCCGGTCTTCTCCTCGACGGCGACGGATCCGCGGTGTACACGATCTCCGCCCTGTGGACACACGCCCGCGAGCACCTGAACATCACCACAATCATCCTCAAGAACAGCTCCTACGGGATCCTCCGCGAGGAATGGGGCCTGCTCCGCGAACCAGGCCAGAACGACCTACACGACAGCCCCCCGATCAACTTGGGCGGAGCACCGCTCGACTTCACCGGGCTGGCCCAATCCATGGGCGTCCCCGCGGCGCACGCCGACCCGGCCGAAGAACTCGTCAAGCACCTGACCTGGGCGATGGCCGAACCCGGCCCCCACCTGATCGAGGCTGTCGTTCCCGCCATCGTCTGAGGATCCAGGTCCGCACCGTGACGGCCACCGACCTTCTGCGGCGGCTGTCCAGGCGATCCGAGCTACAGATGAGCGCCCGGCGCGAAGGACGAGGGATAATACTGGACATTCAGGGCCTGCGCAGGCTGGAAAGGGGTGCCTTCACTATGGTGCGGGTGGTCATGCTGTCCCCGCCGGGCGCCGGGAAAGGCACGCATGGCAGGTGGCTGACGCAGCAGACGGGCGCCGCGCATATCTCCTCGGGCGATCTGCTACGGGGGGAGATCGCGCGCGGGTCCCGTCTGGGACGGCAGGTCGCCGCATACACCGCGCGTGGCAACCTTGTCCCGGACGAACTTATCTTCAGCATCCTCATCCCAGCCGTGGTCGCTGCAGCCCGCGACACAGGTGGCTATGTGCTCGACGGATTCCCGCGCACGATGCCCCAGGCGCTGCGTGCGGCGCAAGTCGGCGTCGAACTCGGCCTTACAAGCGACGCCGTGATTTATCTGACCGCGCCGGAGGAGGAACTCGTTACACGGCTGCTCGACCGGGCGCAACGTGACGGCCGGGTCGATGACACGCTCGGCGTGATTCAGCATCGGCTCGCCGTCTTCACCCGGGAAACCGCGCCGCTGGTCGATTATTACCGCAGCCGCGGCATCCTGATCGAGCTGAGCACCGACCGCCCCGAGGCGGACGTCCGTGCGGACCTGCGGGACTGGCTCGAAGCCCGCGGACCGATGCGGCCCGTCGCTGGTGGCTCCCGGGCCGTACCGCGCGGAACCAGCGCGAACAATGACACCGCGGACCGATGACCAGTCTCGCTACGATCAACCTGTCTTCCACAGGGCCCGAACTGCGCATATCGATCTGTCGGCGACAGACCCTAGCCGTAAGTGATGTGCCACAAGTAGGTGCTGCCGTTACTGTCGCCGGCGGCGAGGTTGCCGTCTGGCCCGAATGCGACCGAGTTGACGCCCTGGGTTGCGGGTCGGTGAGTGTGGCGATGAGCTTGCCGGTTGTCGTCAGGGTGCTTGCTGGGTGGTCCTGGGAAACGGCGGCCGGGGCTGCCGGTGATCGCGGGCACGCGCCGGGTGCTGAGGACGGCTGCATGCGTGGCGTCGGCTGCTGCTGGCTAAGCTCATCAGGAGCTATTCGTGCGCGCTGACGAGCAGCTCCTTGGAGGCGTCGGTGGAGATCGCCAGGAAACTCGCCCCGGGTCGGCCGTCATATCGCGTCGATGGGCGGGCTGCTGTGCTGTCAGGTCGCCAGATTCGGCGGGCCGCCGCCGGGTCGGCCACATGCTCGGCGGGGCGCCCGCGGCGCAGCGTCCTGGCACAGTCTTATCGGTCGGCATGCCATAGCCGATGCC
>Ga0307478_10002627_pt1 | contig 13919 bp, 12 predicted proteins | sample atmos_gasesECM4C_2_FD_203713 | JGI IMG/M metagenome (GOLD analysis project Ga0307478, IMG submission 203713) | Hardwood forest soil microbial communities from Morgan-Monroe State Forest, Indiana, United States - atmos_gasesECM4C_05 | ecosystem: Environmental > Terrestrial > Soil > Temperate...
AGACGTTCATCCATTACCGAACACTCCTTCCAAGGCATTCACCCCTCCCCGAAAGGGGAAAAAGTGTAACCCATGTGTCCGGTACGATCTGTTACCTATGTCTCGGGTCGCTCAAATGGTCCAGCCCGGAGACATGGGTTAGAGAGTGCACCGATGGCATGGGTAACAGTTTTCCGAGATTCCCAGCCGCTTCTTGCCCGATTGCCGATCGTCCTTCGATTCCAGCTCCCGCTATCGCGTACGCATCGCCAACACTCGATGCGTGGCGATCTGCAAAGGGATTGCTAACTTTCGTTCACGCTGTGGTTTGACTAGTTACAAGCTCCTGACATTGAATTGCATACAAAATTCTTACAACTATTCTCATTTTCCCCCTTGCGTAATTTTCAAAGTCATGTCATCTTCAGACATCTTCAAGAAAGGACGCCTCATTGCTGCGAATTAAAGTACATATCGCACCAAGGCAATGCCGGCCGCTAGACGGCTTGGGTTGCATGTGGGCGTCGTTCAGTAACGTCAGTTACTAACTTCCTCCTCACGCAATCCAGGTAACACAAAACGCGCTGGGTGGCGTAGGCCGCGGTTCCTTCGACTGGACCTCGACACAACCGCTGCCATCTATTCCCCCAGCCCTAACTTCACAGGGCCAGTGGTGATTGGTCACGGATACTTCTTTGGCGAACAGCTCACGCGAGTGAGCTGGAGGTTCGAGTCCTCAAGGGCGTAAGCCCAGCCGTGTCCTGCTGTTCCCTGGCCAATAAAGCTGTAGCTCGGGCGCCCTCGCCCGCGAAATCGATCGCGGCAGCATGGCGAAAGCCCATCCGCCGCAAATGTGGAGGTGTGTCCGAAAGAAGAGGCGCGACGTGAGGGTTCGTATCAGGGCACGCCTTCAGGCGTGCCTTAAAAGACGTGAATGAATGTGCCTTAAGGCGCGGCGTCGAAAACATTTCGGCCGGTGGTGAGGACAAGGGTTACTTCGCCTTGTAAGCGGGTGGTCGCAGGCTCGAATCCTGCCGCGGGAATAACGCCCGTGTAGCTCAGTGGATAGAGCACCTCAAGTCCTTTGTCGCTTGTTCCCCGGCTGCCTAGCAACTTAGTAACCCGGATAAGTCCGGACAAAGAAATGCATATGCCCATCAACATCAAGGACGGAACACCTCTGGAAGGCGAGTCGCTGTGTCTGACGTGCGTCTATGCACATATACAGCGCGGCTTCCGGGAAAGCGAGGAGGACGTCTTCTGCTGCTATGTACAGTTTCGTCCCGTGCGCTTCAAGGTTCGCGAGTGTACCGCTTTTTGCAATCGCGCGCTGCCGACACGCTATGAGATGGAAAAGATCGCTCTCGTCATTCCCACGTCGCCGGCCCGCAAGCCCACGGGTTTTCGCGGCGCGGGCTTTAAGGGGCGACGGCCTGAGACAGTCGGAGAGGAGCAAGTGCCCAGCACTCCAGAGTGAGCTCTCCGACTTCGGAAAAACGCGGACTTCCGAGTGAAAGCTGTTTCATGGAGCCTGTCGATTTTTCCGAGCGCACCCGGTCCATTCCAGACGAATGGACCGGCGCGGCTGGGACGGCATGCGTAACGGGGCAGCGGCACTTCAAAGAAAGGAGGGGCGATACGATGCCCGCTTTGTTCCTGGTGTCCATTGTTCGATTGATCGAAGCGCTGTGCAGGCAGATGCGCGAGGCGCGAGCGGCGCGGCCTCGCCCGTTGTGCACGGATTGCGTTCATGCGCACGTGCAGTATGCCGTGAACGGACGGCGTGCTATCGCTTGCACCTTCGCGGGGGCCGTGCGTCCCGTGGAACTCGATGTGATGTACTGCACCGACTATCGCGACCGTAACACTGCTCCTCGACTTGTCCAAATCGGATTTGCCCGACCGATCGGCAATCCTGACTTGCTCGGCGAGGTGGCACTGACCGAAAACTGAAAGCATTTGTAAAAAATCCCACCCTAACCTCGCAAAGAACGCGAGGTGAGGGTGGGGCACACCACGATTCTGACGACCGACGACCACAGCGTTAGCTGAAGCCTGACGACTGAAAACTGGAGACTAAAAATGGCCCGACTCAATCTTATGAATCTTGCCCGCGGAGTTCACACCCACGAGGCTGCCCCCGCGCATCACATCTCGAACGAGCTGCAGCTTCGCCGCTCGGTCCTCGCCTGCCTGCTCTGGGAGAGCCAGTTCTACGAGGACGGCGTCGAGATTGCCGGGCGCATCGCCGAGCTCGTGCCCAAGGTCGAGCCGGAGCGCGTGGCGGCACTCGCCATCGAGGCGCGCGGGGAGATGAAGCTCCGTCACGCGCCTCTGCTCCTGGTGCGCGAGATGGCTCGTCACAAGACTCATCGCGGTCTGGTGGCCGAAACTCTCGAACGCGTTATCCAGCGTGCCGATGAACTCTGTGAGTTCGTGGCGATCTACTGGAAAGACGGGCGCGTGCCGCTCTCGGGCCAGGTGAAGAAGGGCCTTGCGGCTGCGTTCCCCAAGTTCGGCGAGTACCAGCTCGCGAAGTACGATCGCGGCGGACCCATCAAGCTGCGCGACGTCCTGTTCGTTTGTCACGCCAAGCCGCGTGACGATGCCCAGGCCGGCGTTTGGAAAAAGCTGATCTGGGGACGCCTCGGGGTGCCCGACACCTGGGAGGTTGCGCTCTCGGCGGCGGGCGCCGCCAATGGCGGCACCAAGCTCGAGGCGTGGATGCGTCTGCTGGCCGAGAACAAGCTGGGCGCACTCGCCCTGCTCCGCAACCTGCGCAATCTGCGCGAGGCCGGAGTGGACGAGGCACTCGTGCTCTCGGCGCTCGACGCGATGAACGCGCAGCGCGTGCTCCCGTTCCGCTTTCTGGCGGCGGCGCGCCACGCTCCGCAGTGGGAATCAACGCTCGAGGCCGCGATGCTCAAGTGCGTCGACGGTCAGCCGAAACTCGCGGGCAAGACGGTTGTGCTCGTCGACGTCTCGGGCTCGATGATCGCGCCGCTCTCGCGCCGTTCCGAGATGCTGCGCACCGACGCGGCTTACGGTCTCGCGGTGTTGGTGCGCGAGATCGGCGAGCGGGTGGCGGTGTTCTCGTTCTCCGATCAGCTGGTCGAGGTACCGGCGCGGCGCGGCTTCGCCCTGCGCGACGCAATCGACATCTCGCAGCGTCACAACGGCACTTACCTCGGCAAGGCCGTTGAGCAGCTGAACCAGAAGGAGCGCTACGACCGCCTGATCGTGATCAGTGACGAGCAGGCACATGACACCGTTTCGAACCCGAAGGGGCAGGGTTACGTGATCAACGTGGCGAGCTACAAGAACGGCGTGGGCTACGGCAAGTGGACGCACATCGACGGCTGGTCCGAGGCGGTCATCGAGTACATCCGCATGCTGGAAACTTCGGGTCTCGGGTCTTAGGTGTCAGGTCTTAAGGCAGCGAGATTCTGAAAACTCGGGGTGGGAGGGGTATACCCCCCTCCCCCTGGTCTTATGGAATCAGGAGCTTACGCGTGAGACACGACCAAAATCTTTGAGTTCAAAGAACTTACAGACAAAATATTCCGAACAAAGGACTTAGGGTCCGGAATAGTTGTGCTCAGGAGATGCGCCCGGCGAGTTTTTATACGTCATCGGTCGAGGGCCTCGATAGGACTTGAGTCACTGATGGGTGTGATGGGCGAGCTGTTCCCGGTTCCAGCCGACATTCTGTTGTCCGGAAGAGCCATTAACCGCGAAGGCCGCAAAGGATACGCGAAGGTCGCGAAGAAAAACAGGAACGACGCGGAGGGAGGCAATTGCGACAGTGTTTCCAACCGCTGTCGACGGTCCGAGATTAGCGTCCAAAGAGCGGAAGAAGGACGCGAACCTGGGCACAAAGGTTGTTTGAGGAAGAAGAAGAATGAACGCGAATCAATCGATCCCTCTTTATCGCGACGGCCGGCATTATGACGCGCTGAACAGTAATCTGGTCGCTGACATTCCGTTCTATATCAAGGAAGCAAGACGTGCGGCCACGTTGCAACCAGCTAACCGCAAAGAACGCGGGGACGTCAGGGAGCCAGTTCTTGAACTGGCTTGTGGAACCGGACGGCTGAGCATTCCGATTGCGCAGAGCGGGGTGGAGATGGTCGGACTCGACATTTCGCCCTCCATGCTGGGGCATGCGCGCGCGAAGGCGAAAGCGGCGGGTGTTGACATTGAATTTGTGGAGGGCGACTGTCGCGCTTTCGAGCTGGATCGCAAGTTCGCACTCATCTTCATGGCATTCAATTCCATGCAGCAGCTTGACGATTATGACTCGCTGGCAGGTTTGTTCAGCGGCGTGCGCCAGCACCTCACGCCCGGTGGACGATTCATCTTCGACGTGTTTAATCCGAGGATGGAGTTTCTGGCGCGCAGCCCGGAGAAGCGCTGGCCCGAGCGCGAGTACGCAGATCCCGAGGGCAACGGCACGATTGTGCTCGAGCACAGCATGCGCTATGAGGACGGGGCGCAAGTGAGCCACGTGACGTGGTACTTCAGCCGGCGGGGCGCGGGGGAATGTGAACGGGATTTCCGCGTGGAACAGTTGCTCATGCGCTGCTTTTTTCCGCAGGAACTGGACTTACTCGTGCGGCATCATGGATTCGACATCGAGCAAAAGTTCGGAGATTTCGAGCGCAAGCCGTTCGCGAGCGGAGAGCCGAAGCAGATCGTGGTCTGCAATGACAACGCAAGAGATCTTCAGGAGTTTTTCAGCAGCCGCGAAGGCGTGCCCTGACGGCCTCTGTGGATATGGCGTGAACTTTCGGGACGCCGCACTAGTACGCGTACTGATGTCCTCTCCGAAGTAATGGCTTTTCGAAATAGCGATAGGAGAGGGCTGCGACGCTGAGCGTCAAGGCGATTCCGAGAATTCCTCCCGCCAGCCATGCGCCCACAGGGAATTGCGGGAAGTGTGCCTTCAGCGGATGGCGCAGCGCATTCATGATGGCTACGTGAACGAGGTAGCTGCAATAGGCGAGTGTTCCCAGGCGCATCAGGGAAGGGTTCTGCAGAATGCGCGACAGGGGCGCGCCTGAACTGGAGATGACGATCAGCAGGATGCAGGTGTAGAACGCGGCCAGCCAGGAGAAGCCCCAGGTGGTCATCGGGAAAGACAAGGCGTCGTATCCTTGCCAGGTCATGTAGACCATCCCGAGAAAGAACGCGCCCGTCACAGACCACAGAATGCGGCGGTTGGACTGGAGCCAGCTCCAGAACAGTGCATTCCGGACCAGGAGCGCGGCGAGAACACCCAGGCAGAGAGCGTCGGCGCGGGTGGGCATGAGCACGTAGCTGGCGAGTCCGGGATAGGTCATGCTGGAGTGCAACAGGACGCGCAACCATGGTGCACAGGCGATCACCATCAGAAGGACGATACCCAGATTGCGCGAGCGAACGTTGCGGACCAGCAGCGGTATTGTCAGATAGAACTGTTCTTCGATGGCGAGCGACCAGGTGATGCCCATGCCGCTCGGTCCGAAAACGCCGCGGTACGCCATCCAGAAATTTTGCGTGAAGGTGGCGTAGGACCACCAGGGAAGCGGAAGAGGCGTGGTGTGGGCGGCGCGGGCGGCAGAGAATTGCGCGAGCAGGTGGGGAAACAGCGAGAGGCCAATGATCAGAAAATACAGGGGCAGGATGCGATAGGCGCGGCGAATGTAAAAAGTCTGGAAATAGCGTGGAGAGGAGCGCGCGTCGAGCAAAATGCCGCCGATGAGAAACCCGGAAAGAACGAAGAACAGGTCGACGCCGCTCCAGCTAAGTTGGCCACAGGCGATCACGAAGTTGGCAAAGCGGGAATGGGTTTCAATTCCCTGAACGGAAGTAACGCCGAAAATGGCATGCCGGAGCAAGACCAGCAGGATCGCAATGCCGCGCAAGCCATCGAGGGCAGGAATGCGGACGGACCAGTCCGGGATGGGGCGATGCGGAGCCGAGGTGAGCGCGGTGGCCATGCGGGCTTCGGAAACGTCAGCCAGCATATCGTCCCGGAGGGGGGACGCGTCCACGGGAAAATAGGATCGGAGGGGGCAGCGACGCGTTGCTGCCGGTCTGACTCCGGCAGTATGATGTCGACATGAATCTCGGCTTCTCAGAAATGGTATTTCTCTTCCTGCTGGCCCTGATTATCTTCGGGCCCAAGAAGATGCCCGAGATTGGCCGGCAGATTGGCAAGGCTTTAAACGATTTCAAGCGCGCGTCGAACGAGTTCAAGGCACAGATCGAAACGGAGATCGCCAACATCGAGCGGGAGACGACGCCGCAGATTCTGCCTCCGAGTGAGCCGCCCCGGAGCACGGTCGCCAGCGGTACGCTGGTGGACGTGCCCGCCGTAGAGCATGTGCCCGCGCAGTTGACGCCGCCCAGCGATTCCAGCCACAAGGCTCCCGATGCCTGAGACGTTTGCCGAAGCACCTGAGAAAGAAAAGGACAGCCTTCCTGCCATGGGGTTCCTCGATCATCTCGAGGAACTGCGGCGGAGGATCATTTATTCGCTGATCGCGATGGCGGTGGGATTCTTTGCGTGCTGGGGCTACGCGGAGAAGATCTACGAGGTCATGCAGCGTCCCATCATGGTGGCGCTGCAGCACAACCACATGGAGGAGAGGCTCGTCTACCTGAATCCCACTGAGCCCTTCAACATGTATCTGAAGGTGGCGTTTCTGGCGGGGCTGTTCGTGACCTCGCCGTTCGTGCTCTACCAGGTGTGGGCCTTCATTTCGCCGGGTCTCTACCGCAACGAGAAGCGCTACGTCATGCCGTTCATGTTCTCGACGGTGGGCCTGTTCATCGCCGGTGGGTATTTTGGGTACAGGCTGGTGTATCCGCAAGCGCTCGAATTCCTGATCGGATACGGCAAACAATTCCAGCCTATGATCACGATCGGGGAGTACACCGACCTGTTTCTGACGATCATCATCGGCATGGGCGTGATTTTCGAGATGCCCATCCTGGTGTTTTTCCTGTCGCTGATGGGGATTGTCACGGCCGGGTGGATGTGGCGGAATCTCCGATACTCGATCCTGGTGATCTTCATTATTGCGGCGATCATTACCCCCACTACCGACATCATGAACATGTGCATTTTTGCCGCGCCCATGGTGGCCCTGTACGTTTTATCGATCGCGATCGCCTGGCTGGTGCATCCCACCCAGCGTAGGGCCCGGAGAGAGAAACAAGCGAAATGAGAAGGCTGAAAAACAGGTTGGACGGCGTGGCCGTTCTGGCGGGCGGAGTGTTGTCGCTAGGGATGATCGCCTGCACGCAGGGGAAGAGCAATGCGGCTGCCCCAGCGGGGGCGGCAAAAGAAATGGCCGCCGTAAGTAAGGGGGTGGGTGCCGTGGAAGATTCCTCCGCCGCGTTCGGCTTCGGAATGACAAGGGGCGCAGAATCAGCCGGGTCAGCGCCGAAAATCAATGCTGCGCGGGCGATGCAGTATACGAAGGAAGTCACCGCTTTTGGAGCGCGGCCGATCGGCAGCGCGAATCATAAGAAACTCGAGGATTACATCGTGGCTCATCTCAAGGGAGATGAGGTGGATTTCGACGCGTTTACGGCGGACACCATCGAGGGGAAGTTTCCGGTGCGGAACATCATCGCGAAATGTCCGGGGACGAAGGACGGGATCATCGTAATCGCCGGGCACTACGACACGAATTATCCCCTGCGGGCCACGGGATACGTGGGGGCGAACGATGGCGGCTCCTCGACCGCGATTCTGCTGGAGTTTGCGAACCAGTTGCGCGGCAAGAAACGGGATGGCTACAGCGTGTGGCTGGTGTGGACCGATGCCGAAGAGGCAGTGAGGAAATGGTCGGAAACGGATAGCCTGTACGGGACCCGGCATCTGGCTGAGCGCTGGCAAAAGGACGGGACCGCGAAAAAGATCAAGGCGTTCCTGCTGGCGGATATGATTGGCGACGCGGATCTGAACATCGACCGCGATGGCAACTCAACACCCTGGCTGGAGGATCTGGTCTATGAGGCAGCGACGAAGCTAGGCTACCAGTCGCATTTCTTTGAACGCTCGACCGCGGTGGAAGATGATCATCTGCCGTTCATGAAAATCGGCGTGCCGTGTGCGGATATCATCGACCTGGATTACGGCTACGGCAACGTGTTCCATCACTCACCCCAGGACACGCTCGACAAGCTGAGCCCCAAAAGCTTGCAGATTGTGGGCGACGTGATTCTGCAGACGGTATGGATGGTGGATGTGCGGTAGCTGGTGGCTGGTGGCTAGTGGCAGATGGCTGGTGGCCCGTGGCTGGTGGCTAGTGGCTAATGGCTGGTGGCTGATAGCTGGTGGCAGATAGCTGGTGGCCGGTGGCTGATCGCTGGTGGCAGATCTAAACCTGGTGAACCCTCCTCTCTCTTTCCGTTTTTCTCCATTTGATTTCTAATGACGGCTCATATGAGCAATCACTGGAAGTGGACCGTCTGCGTGGCGGTAAGTTCACTGGTGGTTTCTGCGCAGACGAAGTCGGATGCGGATCGATTGATTGCGGAAGCGCTGAAGCCCTCGCCGATCGAGCATAATCTGCGGCATTTGACGGACGAGATCGGCGGTCGTGTGCCTGGCACTCCGGCAATGGAGCAGGCGGTTGCGTGGGGCATGGCGGACCTTAAGGAAGCCGGCGCCGACCGCGTCTACACCGAAAATTTCAAGATGCCGAATTCCTGGGCTGAGGGCGCGACCGTCGTGAGCGTATCGTCGATTGGGACTTCGACCGATCCGAAGCTGAGTTCGATTCCTCCGGTGGAATTCAAAGCGCGCGCGGTGTCAATGGCGCTGGGGCCAGCATTGACGGTGAAGCACGTGCCGCTGGTCGATGTGGGCAAAGGGACAGCGGCTGACTTCAAGAAGGCGGGAGATATTTCCGGCAAGCTGATATTGGTGCACTCCGATGTGCTCAAGACGTGGGCAGACCTGTTCAACGAATACATGACACCGCCGGCAATTATTGATGCGGCGGTGAAAGGGAAAGCGAAGGCCATCGCTTTTATAGCCACGCGTGAGCACGACATTCTTTATCGGCACACCAACGCGATGGCGGGCGAGATTGAGCGGCTTCCGATGATCATCGTGGCGCGTGAAGATGGCGAGCGCATGGGGAGGCTGGTCACATCCGGGCACCCGGTGTGGGTGGACTTATCGATTCCGAACAAGATTGGCGGCCCAATCACGGCCACGAATGTGATCGGCGAGATTCGCGGCAGTGAGAAGCCGGAAGAGTTCGTGATTTTGGGAGCGCATCTGGATTCATGGGAACTGGGCACGGGCGCGCTCGACAACGGTTGCAATGCGGCGCTGGTGATCGATGTGCTGCGGACCATCAAGGCCTCGGGCTTGAAACCTCGGCGGACGATCCGGTTCATTTTGTTCTCGGGCGAAGAAGAGGGCATGATGGGTTCGCGGGCATATGCGGTTGCGCACCGGAATGAGTTGGACAAAGCGGCTGGGGTTGCCGTCATCGATAGCGGCACAGGACGGATCACCGGATTTGATTTAGGTGGACGCAAGGACATGGCGGACAAAGTGGCCGCGATTGTGGCGCCGTTGAAACAGTTCGACGCGACCAAACTCAAGACAGACGATGTTGAGTGGGGCACCGATCACTACGACTTCCTGCTGGAAGGTGTGCCAACTCTGGTGGCCGAGCAGGAGGAAGGGAATTACCTGGCGAATTATCATGCGACCTCGGACACGTACGATAAGCTCGATATTCCGCAATTGAAGAAGCACGTTGCCGAGATGACGGTGGTGACATTCGGGATCGCGAATGCGAACGACCGGTTGGGTCCGCGGCTGAGTCACGCGGAAATTGACAAGATTCTGAGGGATACGCACTCCGATGAGCAGATGAAGCTGTTGGGGATTTGGGCGGAGTGGATCAGCGGAAAGCGGGGACGTGCGAAGTAGAGGGTGTCGTCCCTGAAGGGACTCTTTCTCTGGGGAATGGCGTCCCCGCACTTACGTGCGGGCTAGCGGCTGGCGTCGCTTCGCGACTTGGCTGTTGTGCGGGACAGCGGCTGCTTTCGATGTGCGCATCGTGGCACCTGGCGTAACCGATCCCAAGAAGGTCGAGGTGCGCTCGACCGGGTAGACGAGGGCGTCTGCCCCTACGTGTTTGATGGAATTCCAGTGGCCGGGGTTATGAGTGCTGCTCTTCTGGATACTCTTTAATGTTTTTGTGCTCGCGATGCTGGCGCTCGATTTGGGCGTGTTCAACCGTCGAGCGCACACGGTCGGCTTTCGTGAAGCCCTGGGCTGGAGCGCGATGTGGATGGGCCTGGCCATGGCGTTCGCGGTCCTGGTGTATTTCTGGCATGGGCGCGCGGCCAGCCTGGAGTTCGCGACCGGCTACCTCATTGAGCTTTCGCTCAGCGTCGACAATCTCTTTGTGTTCCTGATGATCTTCCGGTATTTCCGCGTGCCTGGCGAACTGCAGCACCGGGTGCTGTTCTGGGGAATTGTCGGAGCGCTGATTACGCGCGGCGTGTTCATTCTCGCGGGTGTGAGCCTCATCCAGCGCTTTCACTGGCTCATTTATGTTTTTGGCGGGATGCTGGTGTACAGCGGGATCGGCTTGCTGCAGCAGGGCCAGGAGGAGATTCATCCGGAGAAGAATCCAGTCCTGAAATTGTTTCGCCAATGGATGCCGGTGACGGAGGATTATGTGGGCGAGAAATTCTGGGTGCGGCAGCCGGGGCTGTATGCCACCCCACTGGTAGTGGTGCTGCTGGTGGTGGAGACAACGGATATCGTGTTCGCGGTGGATTCGATTCCGGCGGTGCTGGCGATTACCTTGAATGCATTCATTGTGTACACGTCGAATGTGTTTGCCATTGTGGGTCTGAGGTCCATGTATTTCGCGGTCGCGGGGATGATGGAGTGGTTCGAGTATCTGCACTATGGGCTGTCGCTGGTGCTAGTGTTCATCGGCGCAAAGATGCTGGTGTCGCATTACTACGTAGTGCCGACGGCGGTGGCGTTGGGGACAGTGGCTGGGGTGATTGCGCTTTCGGTGGTGGCTTCGGTGGTTTGGCCGCGGAAAGGCGATTGAGCTTAGTTGCGGCATTGTGTTCTTGTCGTTCTCGGGCGGAAGAGCCTTTAACCGCGAAGGTCGCGAAGAAAAACGTTGCTGGGCTATGATGGATTCTCGATGATCACGATTCCGGTTGACCTCAAGCCGCGTCCGTATGCGGCGCTGATTGAGAATGGGCTGCTGGCGAAGGCGGGTGCGCTGCTGCGCGAGCTTTTGCCACCGCAGAGCCGGCTTTTTGTAGTCACGGTCTCTCCCGTACGACGCAAGTGGGGCAAGGCTCTGATGGGATCGCTGAGCGGCGCGGGGTTCGAGGCGAAGATCCTCGAAATGCCCGCAGGCGAGCGCTTCAAGCGGCTGGCTACGGTGGAGGCGCTGGCCGAGAAGCTCACGAGCTTCGGGGCCGATCGCAACGCGGTTGTGGTTGCGTTCGGGGGCGGCGTGGCGGGCGATGTCGGCGGGCTGCTCGCGTCGCTTTACATGCGCGGCGTCGAGCTGGTGCAGGTCCCTACGACGGTGCTCGCGCAGGTGGATGCTTCCGTCGGCGGAAAGACGGGCGTCAACCTCAAAGCCGGGAAGAATCTGGTGGGCACGTTTCATCAGCCGCGGGTGGTGCTGATCGATCCGCAGGTGCTGTCGTCGTTGCCGGAACGCGAATATCGGGCGGGGCTTTATGAGGCTCTGAAGTGCGGTGTGATTGGAAACCCGGAGTTGTTTCGCGAGTTTGACGAAAATCGCAAGCGGATTTTGAAGCGCGATCCGGAAACTGTCGCGCGATTGATTGCGGAGTCGGTGCGATTGAAAGCGCATGTGGTTTCCGTCGATGAGAAGGAGAACGGGCTGCGGCGGGTGCTGAATTTCGGGCACACGATCGGGCATGCGCTCGAGGCGGAGACCGGATACCGGACTCTGCTGCATGGCGAGGCCGTAGCCTGGGGGATGGTGGCGGCGGCGCGGATTGCGGCGGGTGTCGGGAAATTGGATGAGCGGGATGCGGAGCGCATCAGCCAGGTAACGCGAGACGTGGGTCCGCTGCCAAAGCTGAATGTCCGCGGAACGAGCATCGCGCGGCGTCTGCATTTGGACAAGAAGACGCGCAACGGCAGAGTGCATTTTGTGTTGCCAACGGAGATCGGGAAGGTGGAAGTCGTGAATGATGTGCCGGAGAAAGTCGTGCTGGCGGCGGTGGAGGAGATTCGGGAGTTGTCGCGTCGGTAACGAAAAGCTCTGAAACGCAGAGTGCGCGGAGAACGGCCGCAGAGGACGCGGAGAAGAGCTGCGGGGCTTGGGCAAAAGCTCTTAACCGCGAAGGTCGCAAAGAAAATCCGCGAAGGTTGCGAAGAATGCCTTAAACCGCAGAATTTGGAAAGACCGGGCCGCAGAGTGCGCGGAGAACGGCCGCAGAGGACGCGGAGAAGAGCTGCGGGCTTTGGGCAAAAGCTTTTGACTGCAAAGATCGCAAAGAAAATCCGCGAAGGCCGCGAAGAAAGTCCTACAACGCAGAATTCGGAAAGGAGATTGCGGAGTGCGCGGAGCAAGGCTCGTGGGTGAACATCTAAGGAACAGAAGCCGAAGGCGGATCTCGAATTGGGCTTGATCCGAGTGACATGAATCGGGACGGGGTTTCCGGTTAACCGATTCGCTTTTGCCATTTCAGAGAGAGTGAGCAGAACATGCAGCGGGTGATTGGAGCGGCGCCGGAAGGGGCGCAGGACCCGGCGTCTGCGGCGCGGGCCGTGCAGAAGATGTTTTCTGCCATTGCGCCGCGCTATGATCTGCTCAATCACATCTTGTCCTTTAACATCGATCGCCTCTTGTGGAGGAGGGCGGCGCGGACATTCGCCTCCATTCTCGGGCGGCCGGAAGCGCGTGTTCTGGACCTCTGCTGCGGAACCGGCGACATGGCGTTCGCGCTGCGGCGGGAAGCTGGAGCGGCGGGTGCGGCGATCGTGGGAGCGGATTTCACTCATCCCATGCTGGTGCGCGCAGTGCGGAAATCAAATGGAGTCGCAATGCAGTGGGTGGAGGCCGACGCGCTGAATCTGCCTTTCCCGGATGAGTCGTTTGATCTGGTGACCTCGGCCTACGGGTTTCGCAATCTGGCGGATTACGATGCGGGCTTGCGGGAGATCGTGCGCGTGCTGCGGCCGGAAGGGGAATTGGGAATTCTCGAGTGCAGCGAACCCGGTGGGATGATTGGCAAGTTTTATGGCGTTTATTTCCGGCGCGTGCTGCCGGCGGTGGGTACGGTGATTTCCGGAGTGAAAGGGCCGTACGCGTATCTGCCGGTGTCGGTAGGAAGATTTCCTTCGGCTTCGGAGTTGACGGCGAGGATGCGGGAGGCGGGATTTCGCGAGGCTACGTGGACCGCCTACGTGTTTGGGACGGCGGGATTGTATCGGGGGAAGAAGTAGGCTGGTTATCTGCGGGGCCGGGCTGTCGCCCCTCCGGGGCTTTTCTCCATTTTTACGTTCACCCAGCGCTTACGCGCTGGGCTAATGAATTCCGCCGCCTTCGGCGGCTCGAGTTCCGCACGGGGTGCCGGTAACCTCGCAACCAAGGGATTGCAGGAGGTCACGCAATCAAGGGATCCAGGAAATCTCGCAACCAAGGGGATGCGGGAATCTCGGCAACGAAGGATGCCGTAACCTCGCAACAAACGGATGCGGGGAATCTCGGCAACGAAGGATGCCGTAACCTCGCAACAAACGGATGCGGGGAATCTCGGCAACGAAGGATGCCGTAACCTCGCAACAAACGGATGCAGGGAATCTCAGCAACAAAGGGATGCACTGAGTCTCGCAATTTGGGACGAAACTCACCGTTTCCTGCACTGAAGCTGACAGGCTGCGTTTGACCGCGACGTGG
>Ga0307478_10002628_pt1 | contig 13915 bp, 17 predicted proteins | sample atmos_gasesECM4C_2_FD_203713 | JGI IMG/M metagenome (GOLD analysis project Ga0307478, IMG submission 203713) | Hardwood forest soil microbial communities from Morgan-Monroe State Forest, Indiana, United States - atmos_gasesECM4C_05 | ecosystem: Environmental > Terrestrial > Soil > Temperate...
AGGCTCCGGATTTTGCGAGGAATTTCGTGCCAACCCGATGATTCCACGAGACCCAGGGGGAGGGGGCATCGACGATCTTTTCAAAATCAAAGTATCAAATGGAACACAGAAAGCTATTCCGCGCAGGCCCGGAAAAAGATATTTGCAGCCGAAATCCACAGTAAAATGGTGTTATGACTCCGGCTCGAAGCCACCCGAGGAGGCGCAGCGACTTTTTGAAGAGCAATCATAGGACACGAAAGGCGGCATCGGCAGAAAACATTGCGCGGCTTGCCGACCGCTGCGGGGACGTTTCAAAGTCCTTCACGAACAAAGGTCAGATGATGAGCCCGATCCAAAGGGCGAATCTTAATCCGCACCTTCGCAAGAAGCGCGGGAAGATTGCGGTTGCTACAATCATCACATCATGAGCTCGCAAGCCTTTGCCGACGTTCCTACCGCGATCGAGGAGATTCGCGCCGGCCGCATGATTGTCGTGGTCGACGACGAGGACCGCGAGAACGAAGGCGACATTACGCTGGCGGCCGAGAAGGTCACGCCCGAGGCCATCAACTTCATGGCTAAGTATGGACGCGGGCTGGTCTGCCTCACCATGACCGAAGAGCGACTGGACCACCTGCGCATCGGTCCCATGAGCGCCGAGAATACTTCGCAATATGGCACGGCTTTTTGCGAAGCGATTGACGCGCGCGTGGGCGTGACCACCGGCATCTCCGCGTATGATCGCGCGCGCACCATTCAGGTGGCCATCGATCCCGCGACCAAAGCTTCCGACCTGGCGCGGCCTGGACATGTCTTCCCTCTTCGCGCTCGCAAGGGCGGAGTGCTGGTCCGCGCGGGACAGACCGAAGCTTCGGTTGATCTGGCACGGCTTGCGGGACTGATTCCCGCCGGCATCATTTGCGAAATCATGAAGGACGACGGCACCATGGCCCGCGTGCCCGACCTTATTGAGTTTTGCCAGCAGCATGGAATGAAGATGCTGACGGTCGCGGACCTGATCCGCTACCGCATGGCGCACGAACGTTATGTGCACCGCGTTGGGGAAGCGATGGTGGACACGCGCTTTGGCGAGTTCCGCCTGATCGCCTACGAGAGCGAGATCGATGGTGGAGAGTCGCACGTGGCGCTGATTCGCGGCGATGTCGAGAGCAGCGACCAGCCGGTGCTGGTACGCATGCACGCCCACTGCCTGATGGGCGACGTCTTCGGCGCTACCGGCTGCGAGTGCCACGCCACTTTGGAAGGTTCACTGCGGCGGATCGCGGAAGAAGGGCGCGGGGCGCTGATCTATCTGCATCAGACGTCGAAAGGTTTTTCCATCGAAAAGGTTGGTGATCGCAGCGCTTTGAGTTTTCATCGCGGGCGCAAGCTGCCATCACTTTTGGACAACGAGCGCCAGACCCAGCGGGAAATCGGAATCGGAGCACAGATTCTTTCCGACCTGAGTTTGCGGCGGATTCGGTTGCTGACGAATCGTCCCAAGAAGGTTGCGGCGCTGGAGGGATTTGGGATTGAGATTGTCGATCAGGTTCCGGTGGAATTGGGACGGACCAGGGTGGGAAAACGCGAAACCCTTTAACACAGGGGGCACGGGGTTTCACGGGGTAGATCAAAACATCTGACTAGAACGGTTTGCGCACGACGACTTCGGCTTCGCGAATAAAGAATTGCGCGGAACAATTTTCCGATCCGCAAATCACCGGAACCAGTCCATTGATCTGCCTCCGCGTGATCAGCCCCAACATGCCGCAGGACGGGCAAGCCAGCACGGCCCAGTAGGGATCTTCCTTTTCGCCGACTTCGCCGGCATTTTCCAACACAAAGACAGTTCCGGGCTGCATCTGTTCAGGAATCCACTCATTCAAGATGTCAAGTTCGCCGACCATGTGTTCCTCCTGTGGACTCAAACGTTGTAGCCTTAAGAAGCCTTTCTAGCACGCCGGCGCTCCGCTGGCGCTATTACGGAAGTACTCGCCTTCCTTGCGACGACCTCAGCCCGCACCTGCCGAACTGCGTCACTGAGGCAAATACCCAAAATGGGCTGATTGGAATTCTTGAGGATGTCGACAATCTGCCGCGCCGAGGTTTCCAGGTAAAGATGCGTGCCATCGGTCAGCAGGTGTACGTCGGAGGTTCGTCCCACAATTTCCCCCAGGCCTTTGCCGAACTCGCGCTGCAGGAAACGCATGACCTTGCGGACTCCCTGCAGGGAGAAGCCTTTGCGCCGCAGTTCGCAGATGACTGCCATTTCCATGACGTTCTGCATGGAATACAGACGACGGTGCCCCTCACGCTCAGGCCGGACCACACCCCGCTCGTCCCACCACTGGAGTTGGCGGGCGGTGACGCCGGTTAGAGCGATCACCTCTTGCGATGGAAAGCGGTCTGGCATGATTATGTTTGAAACAAATTGCAAGTTGAATGTTTGAAACATTTTAGACAGGAAGTGGTGAGTGTCAATAGAGATTCGTGAGGATGAGGGTTAACTAGAAGTGTGCGGGGTGGATTTGGTGATGGGATGATTGAAAAACCTACCCTGTGGTGAGGCTCAATGGCCTTTTACCACGGGGAACACAGGGTAAATCAGAAGAGACAGCCGCCGCCGACGAAGTGGACTATTTCCAGGCGGTCGCCGTCTTTGAGTGTCGTTTGCGGCCAGCGGTCGCGGGGAACGATATCGCGGTTCAGTTCGACGGCGACGCGGTCGGACTTCATGTTTAGGGCGTCGACCAAGGTGGAAAGGGTGAACTGGGCGGGCTGCGCGGGATCCGCGAAGGTGCGCTCTTCTCCGTTGATGAGAAGATTCATTTGAGAGGAGCCCGGAGTAAAGCGTGTTTGGAGGCGACTTCGCTTTTGGCAAATTGTCGAATCCACCCGCGCTGTTGGGGTGTTTCGGGCACCTCCAAGCCGCGAGCGCGGCTCACACGTCCCAGGGCATCATCCGGCGAGGCTCCTTGGGCTTCAAGCACCGCGGCAGCGATCATGCCGGAACGGCCGATACCTTGACGACAGTGAATCGCAACACTACGTCCTCGTCGCAAAATGTCGGTCACATCCGCGACCACGCTCGAAGCTTCTGACCAGGAAGCCGGCACGCCTCGGTCTTCGATAGGAAGAGAGATGAACCGAATGCCACGGGCAGCGGATAATCTGGATTCGCGCTGCAAGGCAAGATCTTCGATCTCCTGGGGAGTAAGTAGTGACACCACTGCGTCGACCCCTGCCTTGTGCCAGCCTTCAATCTCATCTTCGAGCCAATCTCCACCGCGGGGGCGCGCCGAGATTGCGAGTCTGCCGGACGACTGCGAGTCGATCCAGTAAAGTTTGGGATTCATGGTGTCTTCAGCGAAGTCCGTTCCTATTCTCTCACGATTGTTTCGCGGGGAAGGCGGTCCACGTCCACTCCTCTTTCTCTGAGAATTTTGATGCGGTGATGTCCGTCCAGGATGGTGCCGTCAGGCCTTACCTTAAACGCATCCTTCAATCCAGGCCGAAGAGAATGTTGCAGTGTTTCTGTTGAAAGACGTTTGAGTTTGTCTAGCTTTGCGGGACTGAGAGAGCTATAAGGATGCAGCGGCGTCAATGGAGGGTCCGGCACGCGACAGCCTCACTCGGCTTTGCGCAGGGCGAATTTGCGGGTTACGGTGCGGCCTTCGTGATTGGCTTGCACCATCACGGACGAATCGGGCAGAGCGGATTCGTCGACCTCGACTGAGATTTGGGCATTCCCCCCAGCGTCGGTGACGGCCTGGGTATAAAAAGGTGAGGCGTCAGGGCGGGCGAAGCGGAAGGTGAGGCGGGCGCTGGGAACGGCGGTGCCTCCTTCAGTGACGCGCAAGTGCATGGTCAAACTGCGGTTGGCGTGGACGGAAGCGGCGTTTTCCCAGTGGACATCCAGTTGCTTGATTGCGGCCAGGGCTTCGCCTTCTGCTTTGTCCAAGACTTCTTCCAGCTTGCCTTCTTTAATCGAGTCCAGCACCAGGCGATGCTGGTCGCGCAGGAGTTGCTCTTTTTGGTGATCGCCAAAGCCGGGCTCGGCGGCCGAGGCGGCATAGGAAATCGCTTTCTTGCCGATGCACCTTCCGCGCACGAAGACTTGAGTCTGAAGCAATTTCTCGCTTTCGCGCGCTTCGCTTTGCACGTGGTAGATGGTGTCAACGTGCTTGACGTCGGTGTTGAAGCCAAAAATCATAGAGAATCTGTAATTGAGCGATTGGGTGATTGAGTCATGGGGCGATTGAAAAAACCTCCACACTCTTTGATTCTTTACAATTGCGCAATTACGCGATCACACAATCGCCAAATTGTTCCCCGTTCCCTTGACACTCGCGCGCACCAGCACCTAATCTAGAATGTTTAATCAGCACTTGGCGCGAATTATATATAGCCTGTCCTATGCCCGACAATTACTTCGCTCGGTACCTGCCATTTTTGATCCATATTCTGCTTGCGAGCGGCATTGCGACTGCAATTATCTCCCTTTCGTGGCTGATCGGGCAGCGAAAACCGACGCGCGCCAAAATGTCTCCTTATGAATCGGGCATGGCCCCGATCGGCGACGCCCGCGGGCGCTTTTCGGTGCAGTTTTATCTGGTGGCTATGCTCTTCATTTTGTTCGACGTAGAGGCTGTTTTCCTGTATCCGTGGGCGATCATTCTGCGCGACCTAAAGCACTTCGGTTTGTGGGAGATGTTTGTCTATATTGGGATTGTGCTGGTGGGTTTTTTTTATGTCTGGAAGAAAGGCGTGCTGGATTGGGGTCCGAACGCCGCGCGGCGAGGACAGACCCGATGACGGCATGCCGCAGCATTAGTTTTCCTCAGGGGCTAAAGTCCAACTCTCTCGGGCGTTTAGCGGCACGGCTAGGGCCGTGCCCTTCTCAATGCCATGTGGCGGGTAAATTCTAGTGACGATTGCGGCTGCTATCACCGATATCGAGCAACTGAAGGGGCATCCGGCGGTGGCGCGGCTGCTGGCGTGGAACCCGTCCTCGGTTACGGGAGTGAAGTTCGACCGCGAGGAGATGACCATCTATGTAGATCGGGCAAACATCCGCGAGGCTTGCGCTCTGTTGCGCGACGATCCGGAGTGCGCCTTCAACTATCTTTCAGATATCACGTGCGTGGATTGGTATCCCTCCGAGCCTAGATTTGAAGTGATCTACCATTTGCTCTCGATTTCGAAGAAGGAACGGGTGCGGGTGAAAGTGCGGCTCGATAGTGCCAGCTTGGCGGTCGATTCCCTGACCTCGCTGTGGCCCGGAGCGAACTATTTTGAACGCGAGGTTTTCGATTTGTTCGGGATTCGATTTAACGGTCATCCTTATTTGAGGCGACTGCTGATGCCGGAAGACTGGGAAGGTCATCCGCTGCGCAAAGATTATCCGGTAGAGGGCTACCGCTAGGCTTCCTTATGGCGCATCTGACACCTACACCAGTACTGGAGCCCGGGCAGGATCGCACAATGATCCTGAATATGGGGCCGCAGCATCCGTCGACCCATGGCGTGCTGCGCGTGCTGCTGGAGATCGACGGCGAGACCGTGGTACGGATCATGCCGGACATTGGCTTTCTGCACACGGGGATCGAGAAGACGTGCGAGGCGAAATTTTATCAGCAGGTGGTGCCGCTGACCGATCGCATCGATTACCTGTGCCCCATGACCAACAATTTGTGTTATGTGCTGGCCGTGGAAAAACTGTTGGGGCTGGAGATTCCGCCAAAGGCGCAGTGGATGCGGGTGCTGATGAACGAGTTGACGCGCATCAATTCTCATCTGGTATGGCTGGGAACGCATGCGCTCGATATCGGGGCGATGACGGTGTTTCTGTATTGCTTCCGGGAGCGCGAAGAAATATTGAAGCTGTTTGAAGCGATCAGCGGACAGCGCATGATGACCTCCTATTTCCGGATTGGAGGGCTGGCGCTGGAACCGCCGCTGGATTTCTTTGACCGGGCGCGTGAGTTCGCGAAAACGTTTCCGTCGAAGGTGGATGAGTATGAAAATCTGCTGACGGGAAATCCAATCTGGATGATGCGGACTAAGGGCGTTGCCCGCATGACTGGCGAAGATGCGATTGCGCTGGCGGCGAGTGGTCCGACGCTGCGGGGGAGCGGCGTGGATATCGATTTGCGGCGCGACATGCCTTACTCGGGCTACGAGAATTTCAAGTTCAAGGTTCCGGTAAGGCAAGAAGGCGATGTATTTGCGCGTTACCTGTGCCGCGTGGCGGAGTTGCGCGAATCCATTGCCATTGTGGGGCAAGCCCTGGAAGGAATGCCGGAGGGGCCGATCAAAGCGGATGCGCCCGGCATTGTGTTACCCGATCGTGAAAAGATGAAGACGCAGATGGAAGCGCTCATCTATCACTTCAAAATTATTACGGAAGGATTTGCGGTGCCGGCGGGCGAGGTGTATCAGGCGGTGGAATCACCGCGCGGGGAGATGGGTTACTACGTGGTCAGCGATGGGACGGCGAAACCGTATCGCGTGCACATGCGGGCGGCTTGTTTGGCGAATTTGCAAACGCTGCCGAAGATGTGCGAGGGCGGGCTGATCGCGGATGTCGTCGCGGCCATTGGAAGCATCGATATTGTGCTGGGGGAAATCGACAGGTAATGCGAACCGTCAAGAGCCTTTAACACAGGGGACACGGGGTTTCACAGAGGATTTGGATCGATGCGATTTTCTGACGAATTCGAGGAGCGGTTTGCGGAGATGGTGCCGCACTATCCGACGAAGCGGTCGGCGCTGGTTCCAACTCTTCTTTATGCGCAGGATGAAGTTGGTTTCTTGTCTGATGAGGTGATCGCGGAACTTGCAGGACGCTTGGATTTGACGGAACTCGAAGTACGCAACGTCATTAGTTACTACTCGATGCTGACGACCAAGCCGCGTGGAAAGTTTAACGTGCAGGTTTGCACAAACATCAGTTGCCTGGTGCGTGGCGGCGAAGAGATCCTGCAGCATTGTGCGAGGAAATTGGGCGTGGGACACAAAGGGACAACGCCGGACGGTTTATTTACGCTGGAAGAAGTGGAGTGCATTGGGGCGTGCAGCTGGGCTCCGGCGGCGCAGGTGAACTACGACTTTCACGAGAACCTGAGTGCCGAAAAGATGGACAAGATTCTGGATGACTATCGAAAAAAAGGAACGCAATAAGAATTTAGCGATTGTGCGATCGGGTGATTGGGCGATTTGAAATCGCACAATGACTCAATCGCAAAATCACTCACTTTTCATGGCAACTTTGGTTTCCCATCCCGACGAGGTGAAGGTTGTGACCCGGCGCTTTGGCCAGGGCGCGACTGACATCGACCGCTATCTTGCGCTGGACGGCTACAAGGCCGTGCAGAAGGCGCTGGCGATGGATGCGGACGCCATCATTAATGAGGTGAAGAATTCGGGGTTGCGGGGACGCGGCGGCGCGGGGTTCTCGACTGGGATGAAGTGGTCGTTCGTTCCCAAGCAATCGGCGAAACCAAAGTATGTATTGTGCAATGGCGACGAGAGCGAACCCGGCACATGCAAAGACCGGCTGATTTTCGAGCATGATCCGCATGCGGTGATCGAAGGAGTGATGATCGGCGGGCTGGCGGTGGGCGCGAAGAGTGGCTACATCTATATTCGCGGCGAGTACCGGTATCTGTCGGTGATTATGCAGAAGGCGATTCGCGATGCGTATGCGAAGGGTTTTCTGGGGAAGAATATTTTTGGCAGCGGAAAAGATTTCGATATTTACTGGCATGGGGGCGCGGGCGCTTACGAAGTGGGAGAAGAATCGGCGCTGATGGAATCGCTGGAGGGCAAACGCGGGATTCCGCGGATCCGGCCTCCCTTCCCTGCTGTCGTCGGACTGTGGGGCGGACCGACGGTGATCAACAATGCTGAGACTTTGGCCAGCGTTCCTCACATCATGCTGGGTGGCGCGGAATGGTATGCGAAGATTGGTCCGCCGAAAAACGGAGGGACGCGGCTGTTTTGCCTGAGCGGGAATGTAGCGAAACCCGGCGTGTATGAGTTGCCCATGGGTTACAGCTTGAAGAAGATGATTTACGAAGTGGGTGGCGGCATTCCGAATGGGCGAACGTTGAAAGCGGTTGTGCCCGGCGGATCTTCGACTCCGTGCCTGACTGCTGACGAGATCGACATTAATATGGATTTCGATTCGGTGGCGAAAGCTGGGTCGATGCTGGGTTCCGGTGGAGTTGTAGTCATCGACGATGCGCAGTGTATTGTGAAATTTGCTCTCCGCACCATGAAGTTTTATCAGCATGAGAGTTGCGGATGGTGCATTCCATGCCGTGAGGGGACCGACTGGCTAAAGAAGACTTTGATGCGATTTCACGCAGGCGGCGGCGTTAAGAAAGACATCGACAACATGCAGTATTTGTCGGAAAACATGCTGGGGCGGACGTTTTGTCCGTTGGGCGATGCGGCGGCGATGCCGACGATTGCGTTCGTGAAGAAATTCCGCAAGGAATTTGAAGATCATTTAGAAGGCAGGCCGTGCCCGTATGAAAAGGAAGGTTCACCGCAGCAAGTTCCAGTGATGGCCCATTGACCATGAGCACGATTCCAGCCACAAAGAGCGCTACCGAGACCGGCAAGGCCCGATTGCTGGAGGCTTTGCGCAAGGGAGGAGACGCGTTTCTTTGCAGCGTAGCCGGAGTGGGTGAAACCGCCTGCCGCCTACGCCCTGCCGAGGACCGTTGGTCAGTTCTCGAGTGCGCAGAACACGTCGCTGTTGCCGAAGAAGTTATGCTCGCTTTGGTGACTGGCGAAAAGCAGGCGCGAGATCCGGAAGGACCGAAGCGCGATGATCGGATTCTAAGAAGTGGTACTGATCGCAGCACCCGTTTTGATGCGTCCAATCAATCACGACCGCTTGGCCGCTTTTCTACGCTGGCTGAAGCAGTAGTCCATTTCCAGGCGGTGCGTGAGCGCACTCTTCGTCTTGTCGAACAAACTGGAGAAGACTTGCGCGCGACGGAAGTCAAGCACCCCCACCCCGTCGTCGGCGTCATTAGTACTTATGAGTGCCTGTTACTGATGGGATCGCACACGCAAAGGCATGCGCTCCAGATTGAAGAGATCAAGAATAGCCCGGCGTACCGGAGAGGTGTGCACAGTTAGAATCTAGCGTTGACATTCATGACGGACAAACCCCAACCCGTAACACTTACAGTTGACGGCAAGAAAATCACGGCTCCCGCCGGAACGTTGCTGATTGAGGCCTGCAAGACCGTGGGCATTGAGGTGCCTTCGTTTTGCTATTACCCCAACCTGTCGCTGCAAGGCGCTTGCCGCATGTGCCTGGTGAAGATCGAGAAAATGCCCAAGCTGCAAACCGCGTGCACCACCGTGATCAGCGAAGGCATGATCGTTACCAGCGATAGCGACGAGATCAAGCAGGCGCGCAAGTCGATGCTGGAGTTGTTGCTGGGGAACCATCCGCTGGATTGTCCGGTGTGCGACGCGGGCGGCGAGTGCGAACTGCAGGACATGACGTTTTCCTACGGCGCCGCCGAATCGAAGTTCATGGAGGCGAAGAACCATAAGGATGAGCAGCAGTGGTCGCCGGTGGTGTTTTTCGACCGGCCGCGCTGCATTCTTTGCTATCGCTGCGTGCGGGTGTGCGGCGAGGGTATGGACGTTTGGGCGTTGGGCGTGCAGAACCGCGGCGTGAGTTCGATCATCGCACCCAATAGAGAAGATCATCTGGAGTGCGAAGAGTGCGGCATGTGCATCGACATCTGCCCGGTGGGCGCGCTGACTTCCGGCGCGTACCGTTACAAGACGCGTCCGTGGGAGATGAAGCATGTGGGTACGATTTGTACGCACTGCGGCGATGGCTGCAAGACCACGCTGGGCGTGCGCCGCGCGGATACCGGCATGGAAATTGTCCGAGGGGATAACCGGGACAAGAGCGGGACGAACGGGGATTTCCTGTGCATAAAGGGCCGGTACGCTTTTGATTTTGCGAATCATGAAGAGCGGCTGACGCGGCCGCTGATTCGGCAGAACGGCAAGCTCACCCCGGCGACCTGGGAAGAAGCGTTTGCGTTGATCGGAAAGACGTTTGCCGAGATTCGAAGCCGGGATGGGGGAGCGAGGATTGGCGTGATCGGCTCGACGCGGACCACAAATGAAGAAGCTTATCTGCTTTCCAAATTTGCGCGCGTAGTGTTGAAGACGAACAACGTCGATCATCATCGCACAGCGGACTTCCCTGCCCTGGCATCGGCGCTGCGCGGCAAAGCGGGTTCTACGGCCAGCATGGCGGACGTGTTCACGGCTCCCGCGATTCTGCTGATTGGCAATGATCCTACCGAGCAGCATCCTCTGCTGGCGTGGCAGATTCGCAACAATGTTCGTCTGCACCGCGCGCGGCTGTATGTGATCAATGCGAATGCGATCAAGCTGCGGCGGCAGGCGACGAGCTTCATGCAGATTAATCCGGGAGCGGAAGGAAAAGTCGCGGCATTGCTTGCGGGGGACGACACGGCCGCAGATACGGTCGCCAGCGGATCGACAAGCAAAGAAGCGTGGATCTCCTTTCGCGATAAGTTGCGTGGCGAGCAGAATCTGGTGATTGTTTTCGGATCGGAAATTCTTGGAGACGATCTTGCTCAGTTGGTGAAGTTCGGTTCAGGAATATCTGGAGCGAAGTTTGTTTGTCTCGCCGACTACGCCAATTCGCGCGGCGCAGCCGACATGGGTTTGTATCCCGATTTGCTGCCGGGGTATCACCCGGTCACGGGAAACAGCGAATTTCACGCGGAGTGGGGAGAAGTGCCGCAGGCTGCGGGCCTTGATCTGCCGGGCATGGTGGAGGCGGGAAAGGCTGGCAAGTTGGAAGCGCTGTATGTTGTCGGTTCGAATCCAGTGGGGCGGTTGGAGATCGATCCCTTCGCGTTTTCGAAAAGTTTTGTGGTTGTGCAAGACATGTTTTTAACCGAGACGGCGGTGATGGCCGATGTGGTGTTGCCCGCAGCGAATGCTTACGAGAAGTCGGGCACGTTCACCAACACGTGCGGTGACGTGCAACTGGTGAAGAAGGCCGGCGAAGTGACGGGCACGAAATCTGATTTCGAAATGGTGGTACGGATTGCCGACGCAATGGGTTTTGATGTCCGCAACCTAGTGCCTTTCGGCGGCGGAACGCACGCGGACATGGGGCAGTCGCGGGGAGCGCAGTCAGGCGAGGCGGATCGTCATGCGGTGTGGCTTGAGGCGCAGGGACTGGAGCCAAAGATGAGCCCGTTTGATCCCACGGCGATTCTGGATGAAATCCAGCGGCTGGTTCCGGGCTACGACGTGTCCCGCTCGAATCTGCTGGCAGGCAACAGCGAACATACGTCCCTGGCCAAAGCAGGGGCGAGCGCGGGGCACCAGCCGGAATCCATCTCTCCGGCGAACGATAATCTTTTCAGCTCCGGAACGCTGGGGCGATATTCACGCACACTGAATTCGGTAAGCGAGAGTCATCAGGCCAAGCCCGCTGAGGTCGCGGCCGACTGATCGCGGCAGTTCGAGAGGAAGCGGTGCCATTGCCAATTGGAATTTTCATACTCGTGTCGGTGGTCAAGTCGCTGATCATCCTGGTGGCGCTGCTGACCGCAGTCGCGTACACGGTATGGCTGGAACGCAAAGTCGTGGGCCACATGCAGAACCGGTGGGGGCCTTCGCGGGTCGGCCCGTTTGGATTGCTGCAACCGGCGGCCGATGGGCTGAAGTTTCTGTTCAAAGAGGATCTCACGCCGCCTCACGTCTACAAGCCGCTCTTTCTGGCGGCGCCGATGATGGCCGTGATCTTTGCCCTGACATCGATTTCAGTGATTCCATTCGGCAATTCGATCAGGCTTTTTGGTTACGACATTCCGCTGCAAATTACCGACGTCAACATCGGGTTGTTGATGATTCTCGGCTTCACCTCGATGGGCGTGTATGGAGTGGCGCTGGCGGGATGGTCGTCCAACAATAAGTATTCGCTACTCGGCGGATTGCGGGCCAGCGCGCAGATGGTCAGCTACGAGATTGCGCTTGGACTTTCGCTGGTGGGTGTGCTGATTCAATCGAGCAGCTTCAGCTTGCGAACGATCGTCGATGCGCAGGGTGGGCGGTTTCTGGGATTTATTCCGCGATGGAATATTTTTCACGGACAGTTCATTGGCTTCTTTATTTATTTGATGGCGGCGTATGCCGAGACGAATCGCATTCCGTTTGACCTGCCTGAGGCAGAAACAGAACTGGTGGCGGGCTACCACACGGAATACAGTTCGATGAAGTTTGCCATGTTCTTTATGGCTGAGTACGCCAACATGATCACGGTCGCAAGCCTGGCGACGCTATTGTTTTTTGGGGGGTGGCATGGACCGCTGTTTGGGCCTCCGCTGATGCAGTCGCTGCTGCCGGTGTTCTGGTTTTTGGCGAAGGTTTTCTGTTTTCTATTTCTTTATATCTGGGTGCGGGGCACGTTGCCGCGCTTCCGCTACGACCAGTTGATGGATTTCGGGTGGAAGTTTCTACTGCCGCTGGCGATTGCGAATCTGGTGGCGACGGCAATTGCCGTGGCCTGGTAGGAAACAACACCTAGTACCAAGTATCTAGTACCCAGGAAAACGGGGCGCTGGTCACTACTGGGTACTGGGTACTGGCAACTGGGTACTTATTATGAGTTTTCATCTCATTTTATTTCTGGCGTTTGGTGCGGTTTGCGTGGGCGGGGCGGTGAACCTGCTGGCGCAGCGGCATCCCATCAACAGCGCGCTATCGCTGATTGCGGTGATGGCCGCGCTGGCGGGCGAATATCTGCTGCTGGGAGCGGAGTTCGTCGCCGCGGTGCAGGTTATCGTCTACGCCGGTGCGGTCATGGTGCTGTTTGTCTTTGTGATCATGCTGCTGAATGCCGGAGAAGAGGAAGAGACGAAAGGCAGCCGCGTGGCGGTTTTGTTTGGTGTGCCGGGAATGCTGATCGCGAGTGTGCTGATGGCATGGGTGGTGGTACGGCACTCCGGGACAGAATCCGTGGCGATAGGGGCATTGCCGGGGGGTCCGACGGACATCGCGCAGCTTCTGTTTCACGATTTCCTGTTGCCGTTTGAAGTTACATCCGTGCTGATTCTGATTGCCATCATGGGCGCAGTGGTGCTGGCGAGCAAGCCGCCATCCACGGCGGGGAAGGTGGACTGATGGTGCCGCTGTCGTACTACCTGCTGCTCAGCGGATTTCTGTTTGCCTGCGGCGTGGTCGGCTTTCTGATCAAGCGCAACATCATCACCATCTTCATGTCGATTGAGCTGATGCTGAACGGCGTGAATCTTTCTTTCGTGGCGTTCGCGGCGCACTGGCATGCGCTGGCGGGGCAGGTTTTTGTTTTCTTCGTGATGGTGGTGGCGGCAGCGGAAGCAGCGGTGGGGCTGGCGATCATTATTTCTGTATATCGCACGCGCGAAACTTTGAACGTGGATCAAGTGAACCTGCTGAAACTATGAACCCGAATCTCAATCTCTGGCTGATCCCGCTTCTGCCGCTGGCGGGCGCTGCGATGAATGGTTTCCTGGGCAAACAGTCGTCGCGCAAGGCGGTTACCGCTGTCGCTTTGATTTTCAGCGGCGCTGCTTTCGCGATGGCATTGTTGGTGGCGTTGCGGTTCTCGTCGTTAACGCTTCCCTACCACGAGTTCTTGGCACACTGGATCCGCTCCGGCAGCTTCAGCGCAGATTTTGCTTTCTATCTCGATCAACTTTCACTGGTCATGTTGCTGGTGGTGACGGGAGTGGGATTTCTGATTCATATCTACTCGGTCGGCTACATGTGGGACGACCCCAGTTACTACCGCTTTTTCAGCTACCTGAATCTGTTCATGTTTTTCATGCTGACGCTGGTGCTGGCGGACAACTACCTGCTG
>Ga0307478_10002629_pt1 | contig 13909 bp, 11 predicted proteins | sample atmos_gasesECM4C_2_FD_203713 | JGI IMG/M metagenome (GOLD analysis project Ga0307478, IMG submission 203713) | Hardwood forest soil microbial communities from Morgan-Monroe State Forest, Indiana, United States - atmos_gasesECM4C_05 | ecosystem: Environmental > Terrestrial > Soil > Temperate...
GTTATCGTTCATGCTCTGACGATTGAGAGTGTCGGCGGAATAAGTGTAATCGACGGCGCGGTTCCAGTTCGCTGGGTTACCGGTCCAGGCCTGGTCGGCATTGTAGCGAACATTTGTCAGTTGACTGTTGCTCGAATAACTGAAGCGTTCGCCCTTGCCAGATTGCTCGTCACGCCAGGTCGCCGTCATCCTCCCCAGACTGTCATACTGCTGCCAGCTCCGCGCAAATGGGCCATCGCCGGCCCCGGTGTTTTCCCATTCCACCGGACGATTCAGCGGATCGTACCATTGTTCGGGAGCATTGAGCGAGTCGTTCGCGCCACCCCTTAAATCCTGGCGCTTGGTCAGGTTGCCACTGGCATCGTAAGTGTAGCTAAACCACGGCCCCCAGCCCCCGTCGTAAATATGCGCCAGTTGGTTGCGCTGATTATAATCAAAATACACTCCGTACATCGCCTGGCCATTGTTCTGCACCCAGAGACCGCCCCGATTCCCATCCCCATCGCGGGCGGTTTCCACCCGGCGCATTGGATAACCCGAAAGCGTCTGCTCCTCCCAGACCTGGCGGTTGGCATCGTCATAGCCGAAAGCGACCACGGTCTCACCCGAGTTGGTGGTGATATCCGTCATCCGGCCGGCCGGATCGTAGTTAGTCACTATGTCCTGGCCGGCGTTATTATCCCACCAGGAGTGGCGTTGCCGGTTGCGATTGTCGTAGTAGAAGTGCTTGTATTGGTCGGCCGGATTCTTGGACTGGATCAGGTTGCCGGCGGGGTCATACCAGTAAAGCTCGGTCCGATTCACCCAATACTCATCGTATGGGTAGGTTTCGCTCGTCTTCCGATGCAGCACGTCGTAGGTAAAAGCGTAAACCGCGCCTTTGGCATCGGTCGTGGATTCTACGGTTCCCGTTACGTTCCGATCGTAGTGGGTATGTTCGTTCGCGAACCCGTAGGTGTCGCTAACGCGGTTCATCGTGTCGTAGCGCCACTCTTGGTGCGTATCATCGGCGCGCGTCTCGAAGCGCTTATTGCTGGCGGGATCGTAATCCCAGTCGAGGGTATGGCCGCGGCTATTGCGATCGGAAGCGATTGGGTCGTCCATCCAGGTTTTTCGGTTCCGCTCGTCATAGCCGAAATTGGTCTGGTAACCGCGCGGGTCCTGGGTGGTGATTAGGTTGCCCACCTGGTCGTACCAGAACCAGGTCCAGGCTTCATCCGCCGTTGAAAGGGCCTGGATCTGATACGCCTTGCGGAAGTTCTCGTCATAGCCATAGACGACGTTCTTGTTCATAGGGGAGACGGTGTATTTCGGGTTATTGGTGGTGTGGATGAGCGGGTTGGCCCAGTCCAGCGCGTAACAGTTGGTCGTCGTCTGGTTCATCGGATTCGTGACCGTGAGCACACGCTTGTATTCGTCGTAGGTGTAACGCGTTCGCTGGTTCGGATCGTTCGCCGCGCCGGGATGATTTTCATCCGCCGTCCAGGCGAGCGTCCCGTCATCATTGTAGCCGCTCTGGGTGTAGGTGCCGTCCTGATGGGTCACTTTCGTCACCTCTCCCCGCCCGTTGTATTCGTACCATGTGGCATTGCCGCGGGGATCGACCACGTAATAGAGCCGATCAGTGTTCGGCCCGCTTTGATAATAATAATAACGCGTCGGATGGTCCCAGGGATCAGGGTCGCTCTCCGTCGCCGGCGGATAGGAGCTGGTTTTTACTCCGCGCCCTGGGGTGAGGTTCTCGTCGTAATTAGAATGCTCCCAGCCGTCGCTCCGCAGTTTATGGTCGACTACCTGGCCGAGGCCGTTATAGGTAAACTGCTCGGTGCTGCCGTCCGCGTAACGTATCCGCCAGACACGGTTATGGTCGTCGCGATCGTAGTAGGTCCAATTGCCATTCTCGTCTTTTTGCCCGGCATGGTAATAGGGATTATTAGGATCGGAGAAGGCGAATTCAATCGTCGAATACTCCCCGGGGAAAGTGGGCGGATGGATTATTCTCTGCACGGCGTTGAGCACGGGCTCATACTCGGTTATGGTCGTGTTCCCACGGGCATCGGTGAATGGATAAAGGTAGGTAGTTTGATTCTTGAAATCGGTGTAATGATCGAGGACTCCTGGGTTACCATAGTACAACTGTCGCGTGAGGCCGTCGCCGCGCGTTTCGGTTCGCTGGAAGATGTTTGGATAACCGGGACAACTGACTCGGGAAACGACCTGATGGGTGTTGAAGTTCTTTTCGCTTTTGAGCTGGCCCCAGGTGATAGAGTCCGGCGTTGGGTCGCCCCATTGCATATATTCATATTCAATCTGCTTCATCGGGCCGGCGTAACGCACGTCGTCGCAACTGTGGACCACGTCCGGAGTGGCCCAATACCCCATGGTCGGGCCATTCCGAATATTCGATTGCTCATAGGCATAAGCAGCCTGGGTCCCATCATCGTAATAGACATTGGTGAGGTTATAATAATAGCGCGCATACGCCCACGTCGGGGTATAGCCATAACTGACCGTTTCGACGAGGTTGCCGCGGCCATCAAAGGCTTGGACCATCGAAATCACGTCCTCGTAATACCAAAAACCCGAATAGTAGTAAGAGAACGTCTGGTAAGTAATTTGCAGGTAGCGCCCGCCGGGCTCGGTGACTCTGATGAGTCTGCCGCTGGCGTCGCGATCCAAGGTAGTGGTTTGGCCGTAAGGATCGACGATGGCCTGAGCGAAGGCCGACGGGGGACCAAAGACGACTTTGCCGCCATCACCCAGGAGCAGATCGTAATAGCCGCCTCCCCTATCTATGAGTTTATTGACCATACCTACCGGGCCTTCCGCATCGTATATTAGCCATTCAGAATTCTCGGGTTCCCAAAGGTCTATATTGCGGCCGTCGGGGTAGGTCACATGGCCGTTAGGCCCTTGGTACTGATCTTCGCCTCCGTGCGGCGGCTGAGGGGGCCTGATCCACAAGCCCCAATTATAGGCGTGGGTCCAGCCACTGCCCTGGCCAAAGCCTGCCCCGCCCCCACGGGTGTTTAGGATTCGGCTCCATTTAAGCGGATAAGCGCCGATGCTGCCTGGAACCGTGCCGATATCTTCTATGATTCTCTTACCATTACCGGTGTACGGGTCGTACCCGCAACCCGTGGTGATGCTGCCGCTGAACTCTCCCGTGACACTGGGGGGATTGTCGTTGCCATTCTGACCAAGAGATTGCGACACCAGCAGAAAGCAACCAACTGCGGCCACAGCAAAATAACAAAAATATGATTTCATCTGTGAGGAAGGGGTTAGTTGGGCGAGCGGAGGCGGGGATTTCTGGGATGGGCCGGATCGATCACGTAGAATTCCAAGCGGTGCTCTTCGGTCGGGAGCCGCACGACGACTCGATAAAGCCCCGGTTCTGTGCCGGAATGAAAAACGAGATGAACCTTGCCGTCAGGCAGCACGGTGGGGTGGTCCCCGGTGATATCGCCTCCGTCCAACGACGACACCGCGACGGGCATGCCGGCTTTGTCGCTCGGGAACTGAAGCGTTACCGACACGGCCTGGTTCGGATTAATGACAAGTTGCCCGACCCGGCCATGCTCGCTCACAAGATGCCGTTCCGTGCCGCCGCCATCAGTGGCGATCACCTCAAGCGAGCCGGCACCGGGCTGATTCGGGGACGCCGATGGAGACGGAGTAGGCGTCGGGGCAGACAGCGCTGGCACTGAGAAACCGATCGCCAGGACCAGCCCGAAAAAGCGCACGGGAAATTGCATGGGAACCTCCTTTACCATCCACGTCACGGAGGTCCGGGGTCGAGGGATTCACTTCGGCTGGGGCCTTGGGGACGAAGAAAGTTAGTTGCTTATTTTTGTGGCCCTAGAAAAGCGCCGGCGCCTATGTCATGTCGAGACTTTTCTTTTTCCTTCTCTTTCTTGGGGTTTCAGAAAAAGGCTTGGAGGTCGCGCGGCAGGAGTGCTTTTGCCAAGCAGTCCGTCCATCGCGTCGATCAACCCGCTGGCATCGGAGCGTGTGAATCTAGAATCTCGTGCTCGTGGGTGAACGCAGAAGCGCTCAGAAATCGCGCAAGCGCGCCGGTCGCGACATTGCGCGGCGGAGCGCGCGATCCACCAATTGAGATGACAGCGAGGCCCGACCCTCGTAGAGTCGCTCTCCGCGATACGTATGAACTTGCTCGATAAAATCGGCCGGGAATTTTCCGGCTACAATCTGCTCGAATCGGGCAAGCGGCTCTTCGATCGCAAGCCGCTCCAGTGCAGCATCTACCTGACCGACCGGTGCAATCTCGATTGCTCTTATTGCACTGAGTACGATAACTCGCGGCCTCATCCGAAGCTCGAAGACTTGAAGCTTTGGATCAAAAAAATCCGCGACCTGGGAACGATGCGGATCGCGCTCGTCGGCGGCGAACCGCTCATGCACCCGGACGTGGTCGAGATCGTCCGTTATTGCCGCGAGCTCGGGTTCGCCACCAGTCTCACAACCAACGGCTTTCTCCTCACCCGAAAACTATTGAAGGCGCTTGAAGAAGCCGGCCTGCAAGTGATGCAGATCAGCGTCGATCGGATGACGCCGAGCCCGATCACGAAGAAATCGTTCAAGACGATTTTGCCGAAGCTCGATTACTTCAAGGATTCCAAGATCAGCCTCCACATCACTGGCGTGATCTGCGCGGACACGCTGCCGGAATCGAAGGCAGTGCTCGAAACGGGATTGTCGCGGGGAATCCCCACCGAAGTCCGGCTCGTCCACGCCGATCCGCTGAGCCGATTCCGGGTCGAGCGCGGCAACAAGGAAGAGCTCGAGGCGTTTGTCGATTCGATGATCGAACGGAAACGTCGCGGCGAAAAGATCCACACCAACGAGGCGATCCTCCGCTACCAAAAGAGCCTGCTGCGCGGTGAGCATGTCGATTGGACCTGCACCGCCGGTTACAAACTTTTCTTCGTCTCGGCGCAGGGAAAATTCTGGGAGTGCAGCATGGTCCACACGGACAAGCACATCATGGATGTGACACTCGACGATCTCTACGCGAACTATCGCAAGAAAAGCTGTCAGGCCGGGTGCGGAGTGTATTGCGCGGTCAGCACGTCGCTGCTCGTGCAAAATCCGGCGAGCGTGATCTCAAAGGAAGTCGTCAATCGCGCCCGGCGCATTCCCGGTTTGATCAAGCAGGCGATGAGCCCGCCGGAGCCAACTCAACCGCCCCAGCCTGCCGCGACATAACATTGTAGCCACGGCCCTGTGGGCCGTTTCCCGTTTCACTGCCGCTCTAAGTGGAGCTACTCTAAGATTCATGGAAGCCGAAGTTTCGCTGAGCTGCGAAGGGATCGAACGCTACCTCGGCGAGGAAGACTCACGCGTCCACGCCTTGCGCGGGGTGTCGCTCCAGCTTGAGCGCGGTACGGTGCATGCCGTGGTCGGTCCGTCCGGCTGTGGCAAAAGCACGTTGCTCTACATTCTCGGCCTGCTCGATCACGCGGATAGCGGCTGGGTCACGATCGAAAACGAAGCCGTCACGCACCTGGTCGACGACGTTCTCGCGCGGAAACGGAACGAGCTCCTCGGGTTCATCTTCCAATTCCATTTTCTCCTCGAAGATTTCACCGCCCAGGAAAACGTGATGATCCCGATGCGGCGCCTGGCCGTGTTAACCGAAGAAGAGATGCTGGACCGGTCCGCCTATCTGCTCAATGAAGTCGGGCTCGCGAGCAAAGCGAAACGGCCGAGCCGCCATCTTTCCGGCGGCGAACAGCAACGCGTGGCGGTGGCGCGCTCTCTCGCGAACAATCCCAGCATCATTCTCGCCGACGAACCGACCGGGAATCTCGATAGCGCGAATTCCCGGCGCGCCTTTGAATTGCTCCAGCGCATCGTGCAGGAAGAGCGCAAGGCGTTGCTCCTCGTGACGCACAATCCGGAAATCGCCGAGGCCTGCGATTGGATCCACGAGATGCAGGATGGATTGATCGTCGGCAGTCATCCCCGCGGCCGCCGATGAAGCGGACCGCCGGCGCCATCACTCCATGACCGCGGCCGAGACGATGTTGCGGCCGATCACGCCGCCTGGCGGCGTGCTTCATCGCGTCGATCCGGGGCCGGAATTGAAACGCGGCGCCTGGACGAACTTCATCGCGATGCTCGCCTCGAATTTCCGGGGCGTCTTCACCTTTCTGGTCGCGCGATTGCTCGGCCCGGCCGCGCTCGGCGTTTTTTCGGTGGCGTGGGCCACGACCGATCTGGTCAGCAAAATCGGCATCTTCGGCCTCGACGATACGATCATTACTTTCATCGCTCGCGCCGAGGCGGCAGGCGACCGCGCCCGAAGCCGCGCGCTTTTCCATCTCGCCGTTTTCCTGGGGGTGGTGCAATGCGCGATCCTCGCCGCCCTCTCGATCCTGGTGGTGCGCCTCTTCGGTGATCGGCTGAGCCTCGATCCCCAAATGGTGGCCGCGCTTTCCGTGATGTTCTGCGCGATGCCAGTCGTCGCTTTATATCGGATCAACACCGCCGTGTCGCGCGGGATGAAAGTGATGCGGCACGACATCTTCTCACGCGGCCTCACGGAAACGGTCATGACGACGCTCGGATTTCTGGGTGCGCTTTGGCTTGGATTCAAAACATTCGGGCCGGAAATCGCGGTGATTGTAGGCATGGGGACATCCGGCCTCGTCGCCTTTGCATTGGCCGCATCGCTGTTTCGGTCCGCGCCGCCGCGCTCACACTCCATCTCCTACCGTGCCGAATCCCGCCGGCTGCTCGCTTACGCCGCGCCGATCAGCGCCTACGATTTGCTCAACGCCATCATCGTGCGGCTTGATGTCATTATGCTGGGGTGCTTCGTCGGACGGGCGCCGGGGGTGACGCTGACCACGCTCGGCATTTATAGCGCGGCCGTCGAAGTGGCCTGCGGCCTGCGCAAAATCAACCAGGCATTCAATCCCATCTTTGCGCCGATCGTGGCCGGCCTGACGATCGATGGCGATCAAGAGCACGCGGCGGTGGCGTTCTCTCGCGTTTCCCAATGGATGCTCTGGATTCTGTTGCCCCTGGTGGCAGTGATGACTTTCGCCGGCTCCTGGATCCTCACGCTTTACGGACCCGCCTTCGCGCAGGGTGGGCTCTGGCTCGCCATCATCGCGCTCGCCTGCGCCACGAACGCTTTCGTGAGCCTGGCGGAAGTGGTGATCATGGTGCAAAAGCCGCGGCTGAATTTGTTGAACTCGATCATCACCTGCGTCGTCGCGCTCACCGCAAATCTCTGGCTCATCAGCCGTTTCGGCGTGACTGGCGCCGCGTTCGGCATTCTTCTTCCCTACGTGTTGCAGGGAATCTTGCGGTATCGCGCGTTGCGGATGGTTTTCCGCTGGCGAAATCCATGGGGCGATATCGGGCGGCCGCTCCTGGCCGCGGTCGTTGCCGGAATCCCGGCGCTCGCCTGCCGGATGATGATCGACGGCGCGGCCGGCCAAATTATCAGCGCCGTCGCCTTCCTGCTCATTTTCGGTGGGACCTGGTTGTATTACCGGCGATCAGGACGCGCCCGGATTCTGACCTGATATGAAACGCGTCTTCATCACGGGGGCGAGTTCAGGTATTGGCCTAGCCACGGCGAAGTTACTGGCCGAGCGCGGTGATGAAGTCTGGGGAACGTCGCGCGATGTCGCGCGGGTTCCGCAATTGCCGCGGCTTCACGCGGTGCGGCTCGACCTCAGCGACAACGTCTCGTTAGGCGAAAGTTTCCGGATCGCGCTGCGTGAAGCCGGCCACTTCGATGTCGTCATCAATAATGCCGGCAGCGGCCACTTCGGACCGGCCGAACATCTTTCGGCTGACGCTGTGCACGCGCAGTTTCAAATGGTCTTCTTCGCCCACATCGAGCTTTGCCGCCTCGCGTTGGCCTCGATGCGAACGCAGGGCAGCGGGCGGATCGTCAACATCACTTCGCTCGCCGCGCGGCTGCCCGTTCCATTCATGGCTGCCTACAACGCCGCGAAAGCCGCCATGGCGTCCTACGTCCTCTCGCTTCAGCTCGAGCTGGCCGGATCAAACATTCGCGTGATCGATCTCCAGCCGGCGGATATTTGCACGAGCTTCAACGACGCGGTCGCGCGCACGGACGGCGGCGATCCGCGTTACAGCGAGCTGGTCGAGCAGGCCTGGCGCGCCGTCGACAAAAACCTGCGGGAGGCGCCCAAACCGGAGCTGGTCGCCCGCCGCATCGCGAAATTGATCGACGAAAAAAATCCGCCGCCGCGCGCCACCGTCGGCGGGATATTTCAAGCCAGCATCGCGCCGTTCATCCTGCGTCTCCTTCCGCAACGCACCCTCATCTGGGGCTTGAAGAAATATTACCGGTTGCCGAATTGAAAATCTGCGACGCGGTCATTCTCATGGCGGGAACCGGTTCGCGTCTGCGCGGCTCGGCGGAGACGATGGCAAAGCCGCTCATCCCGATCGCCGGCCGGCCGCTGGTTTCCTACGCGATCGATTCGTTCGACAAAGCGGGCGTGGAGACGATTCACGCCGTAGTCGGCCCGAATGGCGACGAGCTAGCCGCGGCGGTGGCGCCGCTTCTTCCAGCGCGGATGCAATTCCACCCGATTCCGAATCCACGCTGGCAAAAGCAAAACGGCGTTTCGCTCCTGATGGCCGCTGGAAAAGTTCGGACGCCCTTTTTCCTGGCCATGGGCGACCATCTCTTTCAGTCATCGCTCCTGGACTCACTTCTCGCTCAGGCTGATCCAGCGCGCCTCAACCTCGCCATCGACCGGAAGATCGAATCGATCTTCGACCTGGACGATGCGATGAAAGTCCGCGTCGAAGGCAACCGGATCGTCGCGATCGGGAAAACCCTCACCGACTACAATGCGATCGACACCGGGATCTTCATTTGTCCCGTGTCGATCTTCGACTATTTGCGCCGCGTTCTAAAAGACGACGACTGCAGTCTGGCCGATGGCGTTCGTTTGATGGCCGAGGAAGGAAACGCGTTGGTAGTCGATATCGCCGCCGCCTGGTGGCAGGACGTCGACACGCCGGAGATGCTCGCACGCGCGGAGCGGGAAGTCGCGCGTCTTCTGTAGCCGTCGCCCTGTGGGCGACGCGAGAATGATTTCGATGCCAGAGCGATTGAGAGCAACTCCCACGCTTCGCACAGCGAAGCGGCTACAATCAGGCACTATCGATTCTGATAATTTCGCCGGCATAGGGCCAATCGTCCGCGTTAGTGACTAACCCGGCTCGCACTGGATTTTCGCGTACGTAATTCCATTTCTGCGCGTAGCTCTCATCGCTTCGCAAGGCGTGGTCGAAGGATCCGCGTTGCCAGACTGGGTCAGCACTCGGCGGACGGACCACGCTCTTCGCCAGGCACTGTTTCAGAAGCCCAACCCAACGTCCCAACTCGAAGTTATCAGGGCCGCAGACGAAGAGATGAATGTGATCTGGCATGATCACATAGCGGCCGAGGGCGATATTGTGGGCGGAGTAACCCCGTTCAGCGAAACGCAGGAATGCCTGATTTACCGAGTCGGTCGCGAGCAATGCCCTACGCCGATAAGTGGAAGCCGTGAGAAAATAAACGGGATTGCTGGCAAAGACCCAGGCCAATCTCGGCGGCAGTCGGGGGAAACTTTTCACTGTAGGCGCCGCCCTGCTGGCGGCGTGGGGTCAGGCTACGATACTAGAGTAGTCGGTGGCAACTCTCACGCTTCGCACAGCGAAGCGGCTACAGCGCGGAGCGTGATTTCAGCGACAGCGCAAGAGTCACCGCCGTGACTAGAAAAAGCAGATGCAAGATCAAACTCGGCAATCCGATCGCCGCCAGAAAAACAAAGAACAGCACGGCGACATCGCGTTTCGTGAGCTGGAAAACAAGCGAAGCGAATTTCTCCCCGAACGCGAGAAGACCTGAGCGCGCGACCAAATCGCGATGGCGCGGATAAAGGACGCCGCCTAACGAATCGGCTGTTGCCTCGCGAGCCGCGGCCGGTTTTCGCGTCGCGAGATACCATTCGTTGAGGGCGATCACGATACCGGCAACGATTCCCTCCGTCAGATAGAGCCACCCAAAGCGAGGATGCGCCTCTCGCAGTCCGAAACCGAGACCAAGGACGAGGAGGATGTTGCTCAGGACATCGAAAAGATCGTCGAGCTTCCGGCCGCGCTCGCTTTCCATGAACTTCGCGCGCGCGATCTCGCCGTCGCAGCCGTCGAGGATACTGAAAATCTGGAAGAGGACGAAACCCCAGACAAACGACCCGAAAGTTCCCTGGCTGAGAACAAGCGCCGCAATAACGGGAATCGGAAAGATCAGCCAGGTCCAGGCGTCAGGCGTGGCGGGAAAACGCAGGAGCAGCCGGGTGATCGCACGCGAAATCGGGCGATTCAGATATCGGGAAACGAAACCGTCCTGCGACTTGCCGCTGCCGCGAAGGAACTTTCTTTCGATGGCGTCGATCTGTTCACCATCGCTGATCTGCTCCCACGCCCCTTCCTTTCTCCGCGGCACCGATTCGGCGACGCGGGAATAAACTTCCCACGAATGTTCGTTCGCTGGCGGCGATTGGACAGCTGCCTCCAGCAATTGCCGGATTGCTTTTCGATAAAGAAACAGCCGCGTGCTCAGGATGAGATCGTAAGGCTCGGAGTCGAGAGAGGTCGCGAACGCGACGTGCGTAAGCCGCGGATTGTCGGGAAGCCAGCGCTGCGATTCGTCGAGATCGGGCCGCCACAAAATACAGACGAGAACGGGCGCGGTCTCATTATTGTCGACGGCGTACTCATCGATCGCGAGAGCAAGCCGCTCGAGCTGGCGCAAACCGGCGACGATCCAATCCGCGGATTCATCGGCGAGGATGAGGACGCGGCGCAGATTCATTTTCCCGGCGGCAGAGTGCGGCGGTAGATCCGGTAGGTCTTATACTTCTCGGCGCCGATCGCTTCGAGGAAGCGATTCATCATGACGTTGTTTTCCAGGATCAGGCTGCATTCGCCGATGAACCCGCGCTTGAGCATCGCTTCCTCGATGATGTGCAAGACCAGCATCTCGGCGATCCCGTGCCGGCGATATTTCGGGACGACGCCAAGCGCGACGAGCCGCACCGTTTTCAGCCGGCTTTTGTGGTAGAGCAATTTCGCCAGCCCGATCGGCAAACCAAATGTCGTGAGCCGTCCGTTGATTTTCTTGAACGCGGCGTTGATGTCCGGCACGCAGAGAATAAAGCCGACCGGTTGTCCCTCGATCTCGGCGAGCCAGATTAGTTCCGAGACGACGAACGGCTTCAGCTCCTTCGTCATATAGTCGAATTCCTTTTCCGTGAACGGGACGAAGCCCCAGTTGTTCCGCCACGCTTGATTGTAGATGTCGCGGATTCGCCGGCCTTCCTCGCCGATCTTGCGCAGATTCGCCTGGCGAAAGGTCACGTCGGCCCGCCGTTTTTTCAGCGCGCCGGCGAGACGGCGCAAACGCTCGGCTGCGTCCGCGGGATTCGCGAACCACCAGGCGTATAGATCCATCGTTTTCTCGAAGCCCCAGCGCTCGATCAGCCCGCTGTAATACGGCGGATTGTGCGAAGTCAGGAGCATCGGCGGAAATTGAAACCCGTCGATGAGCAGGCCGCAGACGTAATTCGTCGAGTAATCGATCGGTCCCATGATCTCGTCGCGGCCGAGCCCGCGCAGCCACGCGGCCGCCGCATCGAAAAGGGCGGTCGCTACTCCCTGATCGTCGATCGACTCGAACATTCCGAAGCAGCCGACATTCGAACCGTGCAGCGCGTTGTAGTTCGGATCGTCGCTCGCCAGGATGCGCCCGACGATCTCGCCACTGCGGCAGGCCAGAAAAAGCTCGGCTTTGCCATGCTCGAAAAACGGATGCTTTTCTTGATCGAGAAATTCCTTTCGCTCGAGCAGGAGCGGCGGGACCCAGGCCGGGTCGCCCTTGTAGATGCGCCACGGGAATTTGATAAAGGCATCGCGGTCGACCCGCGATCTCACCGGCTTGATCTCGATTTGTGCCATGGAACAATCTTGTCTTGGGCGAGGCTATGCCGCCAGCATCAAGGAGCAGCGATTTTCAATCGCGGTTTTATCAGGTCGGCGGTTATAAACCGCCGCTCCTTGATGCTTGCAGCGCTCGCGAAAGCGAGTAGTAGCAACGGCCTTGTGACGCCCCGTAACGACGAGCCAGTTTTCGCGCAAGGCCTCGCTTTCAAAGCAGTCGAAATCGAGGAGCTGGCGGACGTTTATTTTTTCCGGCCGGCCGGGTCCCCCATCGCGCGCGCTGCCCGCACGATGGGCATGAGTCCGATGGGAGTGACAATCGTGGGCGCGCTCGTCGGGATTGCGGGAGGCATGCTCCTCTACGACGAACGGTTGGGTCTTCTCGCCTTCACCGTTCTCATTCTTCACGGGATCATCGATTCGGCGGACGGCCAGCTCGCGCGAATGACTGGCCGGGTGACGGAACTTGGCCGCGTCCTCGATGCGGTGGGTGGATACGTCACTCATGTCGCCATTTTTCTCGCGATCGGCGCGAATCTGCTTCACCGCGGATGGAGCGCGTCGATTCTCGTCTGGATGGTGCTCGCCGGGATCGCAAGCGCCGTTCACGCCCAGATGTACGTTTATCATCGCGACGCCTACATCGCGGTCGTCACAAGAGGATTGCCGCCAGGCGACTCTCCTCCGACAAAGATCCCGCCCTTGATTGGCTGGCTGGTTCGCGGCTACTTTGGAGTGCAGCGTTGGTTCGTAGGGTTCCATGGCAAAGTGGAAACGGCGCTCGCCGCTCGCGCCACGACTGGGGTTTTGCGCGAAGAAGATCGCGCTCGTTATCGCGAAAGTTTTTATCCATTGGTTCGCGGTTGGAATTTTCTCGGCGATAACACCCGGTTCTTTGCCATCGGCGTCCTGGTCTGCCTCCACCGGATCGATTTATTTTTCGCCTTCATTTTGCTGCCGATGAACCTGGCTTTCATCGTTCTCTGGCTTTGGCAACGAAGCGTGGATCGCAGGTTTCTCGCGAGCCCTTAATCGAGTAATTTCCCGGTAAATGATCCGCACGATCCTCTTTGACATGGGCGGCACCCTCGACGGGGACGGCCTGCATTGGCAGGATCGCTTCGTGGCGCTTTACCGAAGTTTCGGGGTCGAGCTTCCGCGCGCCACGATCCGGGAGGCGTTCGACGACGCGGAACGAAAGTCGGCCCTGGACGAAACGATCGCGTCGTCGAATTTCGCGCCGATGATCGAACGCTACGTAGGCTGGCAGCTCGCGTATCTCAGATTGACCGACCCACATCTCGCCCAACATCTGGCGCAGGGTTTCATCGCGCCCGTGCGCAAGGTGGCCGCCGAGAACGCGCGGTTACTCGGGGCTCTCGTCGAACGCGGTTTTACCCTGGGCGTTGTGTCCAATGGCTGCGGCAACGTCGAGCAGCTCTGCGCGGATTTTGGTTACGCGCCTTTTCTCTCGATCGTGGTGGACTCGCGCCGGGTGGGACTTTTCAAACCAGATCCGGCGATCTTTTTTTACGCGGCCAATAAACTTGGCGGCGACCCTGGAACCATGATGATGGTGGGTGACTCGTTTGATCGCGACGTTCGGCCGGCGAAACAGATCGGCATGAGAACCGCGTGGCTGGAAGGCGCCGAGCCCCGCGAGTGCCCGGACCCATCGCTCGTGGACCTTCGTCTTCGCAGGCTCGCCGATCTTCCCGCCGCTTTGTGGGCTGCTCCGCTCGCACCCGCATGAAACCGTCCTTGAAAGCAGGCATCCTCGCCGCGGGCCGGGGCGAACGATTGCGAACGAAATCCGGTGAATTGAAGCCGCTCGTGAAAGTGGCGAACGAAACTTTGATCGAGCGCGTCTTGAATTCGATGGCGGAAACGGGTGCGAACG
>Ga0307478_10002630_pt1 | contig 13905 bp, 12 predicted proteins | sample atmos_gasesECM4C_2_FD_203713 | JGI IMG/M metagenome (GOLD analysis project Ga0307478, IMG submission 203713) | Hardwood forest soil microbial communities from Morgan-Monroe State Forest, Indiana, United States - atmos_gasesECM4C_05 | ecosystem: Environmental > Terrestrial > Soil > Temperate...
ATCGGGGACCAGGAATTTCGGGCGATAACCCTGTTTGGTCTTAACGACATCATCGACCGTGTAGATTGGGTCGAAGACTTCTCGAGTGGAAAATTGGAACCACATGATTTCCGAGCCTTTAAGTACCTGGGCGATGTGTCGCGCGCCCATCACATTCACTTTTTCGGGCAGCGAATCCAGTTGGTAAGTCTTTGACTGGCGATCGTGCATCAGGGAGAGGTTAATCAGGACTTCGATGTCCTCCCGCGCGAGCACCGAAGGATCGAGGTTGAAGAGGTCTTCCTTTTTGTCCCAACCGACAATGCGATGATTGCGTTCGAGGTAGGCGGCGAGGCCGCGCCCCAGATAGCCTTCGTGACCGAGAAGGAGGATATTCACCCTACGTTCCCCCTCCATCAACTCCTACGATAGAGCCAGCCATAAAGGCGGCCTGCTCGGAACAAAGAAAAGCGACCGCCGAGGCCACTTCTTCAGGCTTACCAAGACGTCGAATCGGAACATGGTGGTCGAAGTATTCTTCCAGGGCCTTGGGGTTTTCCTGCTGGAGCCTGGCAAAATGACGGCCCTCGATATGAATAATTCCCGGAGCGACTGCCGAGAGGATCACGTTATGCCTGGCGATCTCGCGACTGATCGTCTTAACGTAGGCATTAAGAGCGCACTTGGCCGCAACATAAGGAGCGTTACCCTGCTGCATCATGGCGGCGAGCGTCGAAATGTGCACGATGCGCCCCCAGCGCCGCTCGATCATCGGCGGAATAAAGAGACGATTGAGCTCATGGCCGATGCCGACATTGAACTGCCAGACTCTCTTCCACTCTTCGGCGGAAGCAAAGGCGTCGAAGACGCCGGCAGAGCCGCCCAGGTTATGGATCATGATGTCCAGGTCGCCTAACTTGTTAATCTCTTCGCTGAGTCGCGGCACTCCTCCATCGGCCTTAAGGTCGACGGCCAGGCAATGATGACTCTCCGGCGAGGTCATCTGTCGCCGCACCTCCTCAAGGGCGTCTGCGGATCGTGCGACTAAAATCACGCGCGCCCCTTCGCGGGCCAGCTCAAACGCAATGGCGCGACCGATGCCACGACTGGAGCCCGTAACGAGCGCGAGACGATCTTTTATTCCAAGATCCATTTAGAAGACAGAGGTTGCACCAGGATGGGTGAAGAGGAGACAGGTCGCCCCCGGCTCTTGTAATTTTTCCGCCCAAACAGGTTTACGTCCCAGAACAGTGTCCACGCAGTCTTAAACACACTGATGACGTTTTTAAGCCTGAAGGCCTTAACACTTCCATACTTGCGTTCTCGGATAGGAGTCCCGATTTCGAGGTAGGAATGCCCCGAGCGGATAAGGCGTACCATAATCTCGGCCATGAAAGCGAAACCGTTCGTGGAAATTTTGACCGCCTGGATGATCTCGCGCTTATGAACCGTGGGTCCATTGATAATAGTCAAACGCAAACCGAAAAGGGCATTCATCATTCCGGTATAAGTCCGGGAAAGGAAACGTCGCATGGGAACCCGGATTTCAAGGTTACTGGTATAGTTAAGGATAATGTCGGCTTTACCCACCTGATCGAAGATCGCTTGAATGCACTCGGCTGGGACGCAGTTGTCAGCCGGAAAGAAGCAGACATAATCGCAAGTCGCGGCAGCTACGCCTCTCCGGTAACTGTAGCCAAAGCCCTTATTTGTCTCGTTGTGCAACACCTTAATACTTGAGTTTCCTTTAGTCAGCGAGTCGGCCAGATCCCCCGTGCGGTCGGAGGATGCGTCATCAATAATGATTATTTCGTAACCGCTGAAGCGATCACCCAATGCTTTAAGGACTTCTTCGACGGTGGCTACAACGTTCTTCTCCTCGTTATAGGCCGGCAGCAGAATGGAAATTGTCGTATCCTTATTCATTACTTACCAAATGCTGTAGCCGCCATCCACCACCAGGTTTTGTCCAGTGACGTAACTTGATGCGTCCGCCATTAAGAACACTGCAGCGCCGATTAGCTCTGAAGGTTGACCGATGCGTCCCATCGGAATGGAACGTTGGACAGCCTGGATGAAATCCGGACGCTCGGGCCCGCGTTTCTGCGGAAACCAGCCGGGGCTGATCGCGTTGACGCGAATCCCGCGCTCTGCCCATTGCGCGGCAAGATATTTGGTAAGTTGGAGAACGCCAGCCTTAGCGGCGGCATGATGGGCGGAAGGGCCGCGAATTCCTTCAGGGTAGATCGACGCGGTCGGCGCAAGGAAACCGAAGATCGAGGCAATGTTCAGAATGACGCCCCGGCCGGCTGCGAGCATTTGGGTGCTAACACCCTTCGTGCAGGTGAAGTAGTGATTTAGAGTGGCGTCTAAGCCCGCTCGCCAGGCAGCGGCATCCAACTCATCCCAGGTCTCCCGTTTTGCGGCGCTGGCGTTGTTGACCAAACCGTCGACACGTCCGTGACGCCGCTGGACATCGGCGACTACCCTGGCGAAGGCCGCTTCGTCTTGCACGTCACAAGCGATGCACTCGACATGAGCCGACTCCAATTCCGCAAATCGATCCTGGTTGCGCCCCAGTGCAATGACGTGTGCGCCAAAACTCGCCAGGCCTTTTGATATTTCACGGCCCAGATGACCGGTGCCGCCCGTGACCAATATGACCCGGCCCTCCAAGGAGAAGAGTTTCGAGTCCATGACTAGGAGCGGCAGATTTGGCTGATGGCTTCGACCAGGGACTTATCGGAGGGATAATACTCCGGCTCCAACGCCATGCTCATCGGGGTGTGACTATCGGGAAGTGTTACCCGAACGGGCTTAGCCTTGAGCTTGTCGCCGATATTCTCTACCACGGTGGTGATGATTTCAGCCGCGGCGCCGAACGAATGCCACGCGGGATCTGCGGCGACGATTCGACCCGTCTTGAGCGCCGAGGCACAGATCGTCTGGCGATCCAGGGGCGTGAGCGTGCGTGGATCTATCACTTCTACATCGATGCCTTCCTCCTCAAGCGTTGTGGCTGCCCGAAGTGCAATAGGGACCATGCTGCCGATGGCAACCAGCGTTACATCCTTTCCCTCGCGCCGGACGACGGCCTGTCCAAAACGGATGCGGTATGGCTCCTCCGGCACCTGGTCGGTCATCGAATAAAGACCGCGGCCTTCGACGAAGATCGTGGGGGTTTCGCCCAGAATACTTTCCAGGAGCAACCCTTTTACATCGTAAGCCGTGGAGGGAACGGCGACGCGCAGGCCGGGCAGGTGGGCAAACCAGGCGTGCAAACTCTTGGAGTGCTGGGGCCCCTGCCCCCATCCCTTACCTACGATCGTGCGGATAGTAACCGGCATCGCCGACTTGCCATTCGATTTAAACCGCCAGAGCGCGAGCCAGTTTGCGATCGCGTCGAGAGAATACAGCATAAAGTCCAAGCGCTGATGGCAGATGAGCGGCCGCAAGCCCGTGAGAGCGGCGCCCATCGCCGTCGCAGTCATCAGATTCTCCGCTACCGGGAAATCCTGGACGCGCTCCGGACCGTACTTACTGATGAGGCCGGTCGTAGTTCCAAAAATACCCGACTGCGTGTCGACCAATTGACCGAGCACGACGACCTTATCGCACAGACCCATGGCCTGGTCAGTCGCTTCGAGAATCGCTTTGGCGTAGGAAAGTTGACGGCTCATCAATACGGCCCAAGCTTGGCATCCGCCTGATAATGGTCGAAATCTCCGCCGGCAGCTGTGCCCAAAAGCTTATCGGCCAGCGGGGTGGCGTCTTCGTAGGTCATGCGATGCCAGTCGGTGTCTGTCGGGAAAGGACTTTCCTTGGCGAACTTGAAGTTCCCGGCGATTTCGGCGGCGACTTCTTTTTCGAATTCGGACTGCCTGGCGTCGTCGAGCCAGCCAGCGGCACGCAGCTTCTCTTCCATTAGCACGAGCGGGTCATTGTCCTTCCAAAACTGAATCTCTTCCGGTGGGCGATAAGCATTCGCACTGTCATCCTCGGGGCCGACATGGCTGTTCCAGCGGTAAGTGTAGGCTTCGACCAGGCCCGGCCCGTCACCGCCGCGAAGAAGCGCGATTTCGTGCCGTAACGTGCGCCAGGCCAGCGGGACGTCGTTACCAAAAATTTGAGTGGCGCGGACCCCGAACGGGCGCACGCGCTCGCATACGTTATCGGTCGCCTGTCTTTTGAGCTGATCGGAAAAAGTTGCGTACCGATTGTTCTCAATCACGAAAAGGATGGGCAACTTCTTCTTACCGGCATAGTTCATGGCCTCCCAAAAGGCGCCTTCGTCCGTCGCACCTTCCCCGAACCCTGAAATGCTGATCTGCTGAGTCCGCTGATTTTGGAAACCGAAAGCGGCGCCGACAGCGATGCTCACCGCTCCGGCCAGGATCGCCCCGCTGTAGAAATGTGTATCGGAGTGCGAAATGTCCTGCGAACCAGCCTTGCCGCCATCCGCGCCGGTTTCGCGGCCATAGATTTCCGCGAAGAGCTCACGCAGCGGCGAGCCCTTGGCGAAGTAGTAACCGTGCGATCGGTGATGGCTAAACATGAAATCATCGGGGCGGACGAGAACGGACAGCGCGGCCGGCACCGCTTCCTGCCCGATGCAAAAATGGATCGGACAGCGCATCTCTTCGGCCGGATGATACTCAGCATGCAGCGCTTCCTCGGTCCGACGCAACCGCAGCATTTGATAATAAAGCCGAAGCGCCAAGTCCTGGTCGATCCCATCGAGAGTGAGCGCATCGTAGTGGCCCATTTTCATGATGGTGAGATGACGAAGGGGAGCGGCTGACGATGTCATGTTCGTGACGCAGCTTGAGCTGCCGCTGCAAGGTCCCACACTCGCGTCAGATAGTTCTGATGCGGTAGTTTTTTCACATCCTCACGCGAGACGAATTGTAACGCTTGTCCCTCCCGGCATTCGACCGGTTGCCGTCCATCGTAGTTATCCCAAAAGAAAAGCAATTCACCTTCGGGCACCGAAAATCTTGTCAGTAAACGCAGCCGCGCACACCGGTAACAGGTTTCCTCTTCGAATTCGCGAGCCGCGCCGGCAGCGGGCGCTTCGCCTTGTTCAACGTGGCCGCCGGGGAACACCCAAAGGCCCGGATCGTTTATGGTTGGGATTTCGTCGCGATGCTGCAAAAGAACGGCACCGTCGTCGCGCAGAAGCACGACGCCGACGACGACCTGGCGGAGGGGCTTTTCGGAGGCAATTAGCACAAAGAGACGGAAAGGATCACTGCCTGCGTACCTCTGTCAATCGCCGAAAGCTCCTAAGTTAGGAACCAAGCTTGTGATAAGAAAAGCCTGCCGCGCGACACGCCTGCCGATCCAGGAGGGCAAATGGATCGATCAGGATGTTGCCGCGCATCTGCTTCCGGATCAAACCAGGATCGATTGCCGAAAACTCAGGCCAGGGCGTCAGGACGGCGAGCGCGTCTGCGCCGTCGCACGCCTCCAAGGCGGAAGCCGCAAGCGAAAGGCTGGGGATTGGCTCCGCCAGCGATTTCACCATTGGATCAAAAGCTAGCTTTTCGACTGCCGGGAGCGACCGAGCCAGGGCGAGCGCCGGTGAGTTTTTCACGGAGTGAGTATCCTGTTTGTAGGCAAGGCCCCAAATCGCGAGACGCGGTTCCGCGTTTTTCGACAATACCAATTCGTGGATCCGGCGCAGCGCCCAGTCGCGACGGTGGCGGCTATTCGTCTGCCACGCTGAAACAATACTGGCCTCTGTGCCGCGTTCGGCTGCGATTTTCTGGACGGTAACCAAATCGCGCTCGAGGTTTCCACCGGCGATGCCAAGGCCCGGACTGAGATAAGCATGCGGGCCGATCCGTTTGTCCAGCCGAAGCGCTGGAACAATCTCGCCCCAGTCTGCGCCGATCGCCTCACAGACTTCAGCAAGCGTGTTGGTGGTTGCCACCGCTGAGACGAGAAAGAAATTGATCGCTATCTTGGCTAGCTCCGCGCTTTCGAATCGCATGACGAGCACCGGACATCCAAAGGCGGTGTGCCACTCCTGAAACCGGGTAGGAAGCGGGCGAGTGGGATCGGCTGCGCCGACAATAAATCGCTCCGGTTCCATCGCACGCTCAACGGCCCGGCCAAAGATGAGTGTCTCAACCTGATAATAGAAGACGGCCGGCGAACGGTCGCGCATGCCAGCATCCAGCTGCCGCATATAACCGGGCGAAACCTGACTCAGGACGACCGCCGTCGTCTCCGCAGAAAGATGCGGAGCCGTGTCGTGAATGAGCGCGGTAAGAGGGCCGACATCGCTTTCGTTGCGATCATTCGTCCTTACATCGAGCGAATAAAAAACAAGATCGCATCCCGCGAGCGCGGTGTGCTCCGAAGTGTAACGGATCCGGGCGCGATGTTCGGCGAACAATTCGCGAAACCCGGGCTCTTCGATGGGAAAATCTCCCGCAGTGCATCGCGCCGTTAGCTCCCGATCCGGATCGAACGCAACCACGTCGAAGCCCTTCGCCGCTGTTGCCAGGCTGTAATTCAACCCGAGATGAGAAAGTCCGGCGAAGCCGATCATCGTTTTTCGGAAGGCCGGGTGAGCGCGCACATTTTCGCGATGCCCTCCTGCCAGCGGGTGAATTGAAATCCGGGAAAAGCGGCGAGGGCGGCGCCAGGAGAAAACGGGCGCAAGCCGCTGTGCGGCATTGGGCCAACCCGGGGCGAGCCTTTGATGGCGACAGAAGGCCGAAACTTTTTCGCGATGAATTCAGCCAGAGCGCGAAATGAAACCACGTCTCCGGAAACGGCATTGAAAACTCCGGAGCTGCGTTCCAGGACGATGCGCAAAATCAACTCGGCGATGTCTTCGACCGCCACATGGTCGCGGCGTTCCTCGCCTTCGCCGAACAGGACGATTTCCTTGCCCTCCGCGGCGAGGCGCCGGAATCGATTCGGACCATAACCATTGTGGGGGTCGTCGATCCCGTAAGTGAGGGTCGGCCGCACAAGAGCAAGCGGGCCGGAAAACGCGGCGCGCAGCATGACTTCACGCGTGAGATGCATAATGCCGTGGAGACTGCCCGGCTCGGCGCAGGAAGATTCCGAAAGCGGCTCGACCGAATCCTTGTAGACCGCATCCGAACTGATGTAGACGACGTGCGCGACGGGCTTGCTCGTGAGCGCAGCGCAGACGGCCTGGCCCATGCGGATATTGTCGATCAACATCGGAACGTCTTTGCAGGGCGCGAGCGCGGAGACGAAGATCAAAACGTCATCCGGCCGAAGTTCGGTGGCCAGGCGCGCCGCCGCCCCAGGTGCAAGCAAATCGTGCGAGGGCCGGCCAAGCGCAAAGACTTCAATTCCTTCGCTTCGGAGCCGGCTGGCGGCCGCGCCGCCGATGAAGCCGCCGCCCCCGAGCACAACCGCGCGCACCGGCCGGCGTGGAGGTATTTTTTGATTCGCCGTCACGGATGAACATGCTCGATCAATTCGCCGAGTTCTCTGATTTTTTCGTAGATCCAAATATCGTTTTCGAGGTTCGTCCCGCCCGTTCGGCAGAGCTCGAGGAAATGCGCGTATTCAAGCTGCCAGGTCGGGTCCGGTTGCTCCAACATCTCCACGGTTTCGGCAGGGCGTCCGCTCGGCAGGACCCGCGTTCGCACGGTCAGGATGCTTGGTCCCCACTTGCAAAGACAGTTGATGTGAGCGCTGCCGAGTTCGCCGAAGACGTCGAGGTGAAATGTGTTTCGCCAGGAAAGGAGCGTCGCTTCCATTTCCAGAACGCGTTTTCCCCGGTAACCGAAGAGGACGTGGTCGGGGGCCTGATTTTCAAACCGATCCGTGCTCCACAGTTCGCCCCGCTCGGAGTGCGGCCCGAAGAGAAAATGCGCCATATCGAGCATGTGCGAGCCCAGATCGGAGAAGACGCCGAGGCCTTTGTCGCGCCAGGGCGAGTTGCGGACATCGCGGGCAGTTCCATTACCGTAAAAAAACCTGGCAAAGTAGATTTCGCCAAGACGTTCGGTACGGAGGATTTCCTTGAGCCTGGCAATGTGCGGCTCAAACCGGTGGTTGTAGGCGGTATAGCAAGCGGCGCGGTTCGCTTTCGCCAGATCGATCAGTTCCCGGATTTCATCCGGTCGCGCCAGGAGCGGCTTTTCCACCAGCGCGTGTTTTCCATGGCCAAGAAGATGACGAAGAATGGCGAGCTTTTCCTGGTCGGGGACACAAACACAGGCCGCATCGTAGGAGTCGAGCGGCAGATCTTCGATCTTTTTGAAGTCAACCTCGGCCGCAACCGGATCGACGACCGCAACAACCGCTTGGCCAGCAATGGCGCGGCGTTTGCGGCCCTGCACGCCCAGGCCGATGACCGCCACTTTCATTCAAAGCGCGAGCGCTTCTCCAGCGCGTCCAGTTTTTTCAAGACATCATCTGGATCCACCGGGTTGTTTCCATCGTGCTCGCAGGCCACCGCAGCCGCGAGAGCGCCCAGAATCGAACCGATGACATTCGATTTCGTGGCGACCATCGCGAGGGTCGCGTAGGAAAGCAGCGCGTCTCCTGCCCCCACTGCGTCCACCACTTTCTCGGCGAAGCTATCGGCCGTATAAAACGAGCGCAGGTCTGGACTGGGCGCGCGGTAGGTAATCATACCGCGCTCACCCATTTTAAGAATCAAGACTTTGCAGCCGGCTTTCTTGTAAAGGTCGAGGGCGAGTGGGCGGATGGTCGAATCCTGATCGCCCAGCGCGAAGCGCGCCTCCCGCTCATTGGGGGTGATAAGGTCGAAGTCTTGAAACTCAAGAATGTTTCCCCAGCGGTTGGCTACCTGACTGTCTGCGACCCGCATGGCTCGGGAAGGAATGGCGTCCGCGAGTTGCGGGATAGTGAATTTATTGAAAATACCGTGACGAAAATCGCTGAACACGACTACATCCACGTCATGCCTGGCGAGTTGCTCCCTCAGTTGTTCCACCGTTTTCTCGGAGATCGGCCGGTTATCGAGCTTGTCCACCTTGAGCATCCTATAACCGTTGGTGATAAACGCGTTCTTTTGCGTCGTCGGTCGATTTGCGTCAATCACGGCGTGGCATTCAATGCCGGCAGCCTCCAGGTCTTTCACGACAAATTCCTTGAGCGCGTCGTCCCCAAGGACCGTCGAGAATACGACTTCGGCGCCGGCGCTTCGCAGATGCTTTGCCACCACCGCCGCGCCGCCTGGAAAATCGACCTGCCTCTCGAATTTCACGCTGAACGTCGGCGTCTTCGCGGTGCCTCCGATGAGTGAGCAATAGGTATAACTATCCACGATCGTGTCGCCAACGACGTGAACTTTCAGACCACTAAGTTTGGATAGCGCAGCTTTAAGGTCGGAAAACTCAAGTCCCTCGGCATGGAGCAACGCCAGAAGCTTTTCTGTCGCAAGATTCGGTGGCGTCGTTTCGATGATCGCCGACGAGGAAAGGACGAGATCGCCCGGCGTGAAAAGAATCTGGCCGCCATAGGATTCAATCGCAGTTATCTCCTCGCGCGTTTTCGGAGGAATTCCTTCGGAGGAATATTCGTAACCCTTGGCGAAAAAATCCGGTTGGATGAATGTTAAATTTTCGATCGGAGTGGGGTTGTCGTCGATAATGACGTAGTCGACGCACTCAAGTGCGGCGAGGTTCATTGCACGCAGAGCCTGCGGGACGAAGGGGCGGAAGTTGGCCTTATTAATGTGCGCGTCTGAAGTCAGGCTGGCGACAAGCAGATCGGCATGATCCTTCGCATACATCAAGTGCCGGATGTGACCCGGATGCACCAGGTCGAACGTGCCATGGCACATGATGACTTTTTTTTCGCGGGGGAGAGGGCCGATGGCTTCTCGCAATTGCTCGCGAGTCTTGATCTTGCGCTGAAACCCACTTTGCTGCTCGGGAATGTTCATGCGGTTTTCCCTTCCAGAAAGGCGAACCAATTCTTGGTTGCGCCGGCAATCGATACCGGATCCCAAACCGGCGCCTGCCGCCAGTAATTGATGTTTTCCAGCATTTTCCCGACGCCCTCCTCGAAGGAGACCCGCTGTTTCCAGCCGAGCTCGCGTTGAATTTTTGTGATGTCCGCCCAGGTGCAATCCGGTTCCCCGGGCCGCTTTGGCAGACGAACAACTTCGCCTCCTCCGAGCAATTCAATCAGATGATTCACGGTCTGGGGATTTCCGGCGCCGAGGTTGAAAATTTCGTTTGCGCGATCGGTCGTGGCTGCGAGGAAAAAAGCCTGCGCGACGTCGGTGACAAAAAGGAAATCCCGCCGTTGAGTTCCATCACCGACAAGAGTGAACGGCTTGCCCGCGATTTTCTGGGCGAGAAAAACCCCGAAGACCGCCCCGTAAGCGCCCGAAGTCTTGGATCGCGTTCCGTAGGCGTTGAAGATGCGGATCGAGTTCACCGGTAATCGATAAACTCTGCCCCAGTGGAGCACCGCTTCCTCTCCCATGTACTTGCTCAGCGCGTAGGGATACTCGGGTTGGATGGGCGCGTCTTCGCGCGTCGGAACGTCCGCGAGACCATAACAGGAGGAAGAGGCAGCATAGACGAGCTTGCGAATCCTGGCGTGTCGCGCGCATTCCAGCACCTTCACCGTGCCCATCACGTTGGTTGAAAGGTAATCAACCGGTTTGTCGATCGAGGGGACGATGTCGCCGATACCCGCGAAATGGAAAACGTATTCTGCCTCTGTGAACAACGCGTCGTCGGCCGCCAGCTCACGGATATCGCGCACTTCGACCTTCAGGTTCGCATCGTCTTGACGGTGCGCGAGATTTTCCAGGCGCCCGCCGACCAGGTTGTCGATCACGTGGACGCGAAAACCTTCGTCAAGCAGAAGGTCGACCATGTGGCTGCCGATGAAGCCGGCCCCGCCGGTGACGACAGCAATTTTCCGCGCGCTCATATCGATCTCGATCCTATTTCAGCGCCAGCGCCTTCACCGTTTTCACGTTGACGAACGACTCGTCCCGAAGCGTGTCGCCGGGGAATTTTCCTTCCTTGAAGGCGCGGCAAATGTCGCGGACAGCATCCTCGATCGTTCTCTTCGGTCCCCAACCCAGCCTCTCCGCGATCTTCCGTGAGGTGATGCGGTAGGAGCGGTTGTCATCGCTGGTCGTGCGCTCGACCCGGATGGGCTTTTTCTCGGGAAACTCTTCCTCGACGATCTCCTTCGCAATTTCCGCCAGCTCCTTCACCGTCTGGTTCTGGTACCCGGCATTAAAGATTTCACCGGCGATTTTTTCCTTCGGCATCGAGAGTACCTCGACGTAAAGCTCGCAAACGTCATCGATATGAATATTCGGGCGTTGCTGATCGCCGCCAAAAACCGTGATCACTCCTCTGTTATAGGCGTGGTTGGTCAGAATATTGACCGTCAGGTCGAACCGCATTCGCGGTGAATAACCGCAGACCGTCGCCGGGCGAATAGTTACACAGGTAAACTCGGGAGACTGGTGCCGAAACAGGATCGGTTCGCAAAGGCCCTTATACTTGTTGTAGTCGGTGAGCGGAACGAGCGGATGCTCCTCTGTTACTTCCGGCGAATCGCTTACGCCATAGACGGAGCTGCTCGAAACATACACAAAGCGCTCCACCCCTGCCGCCTTGCTCGCCAGGACGAGCGGCTCAAAGCATTCGTAATTGATCGTCCGGCTGAGCGACGGATCGAGATCGAAGCTCGGATCGTTCGAGATGCAGGCCATGTGGATGACGTGATCGACACCCTCGAGCGCGCGGGCAAAACTGTCTGTGTCCCGGATGTCGCCTTTGACGACCTTGAGATTCGGATGAGTCGGCAGGCCGGCGTCGCCAAACAACATCAGGTCGTAAACCACGACTGCATATCCGGCCTGAAGAAGCTTCGGAACCAGAACACAGCCTTTGTATCCAGCGCCGCCGGTGACGAGAACAGTTTTCATGATGGTAAAAGACCCACGCCGCCGACTCTGGCGTTTCCATGCCCGAAAAGTCGGCTGTCCTGAAAAGTGGCAGGGGTCGGAAAGTGTGGCACGAGCCGGATGATTATCAATGCCGTTTCTGCCGCTTGCAATGTCCCGGGAAATCGCTGACCCTCGCAATTCTCCGATTTCCCATTTACTCCCATGAGTTACGCCGAGCAGCATCTTCGTGAAACAAACGAGATCGTGCGGAAGCTCGATCCCGCCGTGCTCGAGAAAATGGTTGCGACGTTGGTCGAGGTAAGGGCGCGGGGCGGGCGCTTGTTCATCCTGGGCGTCGGAGGCAGCGCCGCGAACGCCTCCCACGCGGTGAATGATTTTCGCAAGATTGCCGGCCTCGAATCCTACGCGCCGACGGACAATGTCTCTGAGCTGACCGCGCGCACGAATGACGAAGGCTGGGCCTCGGTGTTCGTCGAATGGTTGCGCGGCAGCCGGCTGACTCGCCAGGACGCGCTCCTTGTCCTTTCGGTTGGCGGCGGCAATTTGGAAAAAAACGTCAGCCCGAACCTGGTCGCCGCCTTGCAGCTCGCGAAAGAAATTGGCTCTGCTATTCTGGGCATCGTCGGACGGGACGGCGGCTACACGGCGACGGTGGCCGACGCGTGCGCCATCATCCCGACTGTAAATCCTGCGAACGTGACGCCACATTCCGAAGCCTTCCAAGCCGTCGTGTGGCATCTTCTCGTCTCGCATCCCGCGCTGAAGAGTCAGCAGACGAAATGGGAAAGCATGAAATAAACGGCCCGTCCGCGACAACCAGTTCCGGACGGCGGGCCGTTTTTCTCGATCGCGATGGTGTGATCAACCGATCGGTTGTGCGCGACGGCAAACCATATCCCCCGCCTTCGCTCGCCGAGTTCGAGTTCCTCCCACACGTCGACGAAGCGTGCCGGCTCTTGAAGGAAGCAGAGTTTCTCCTCGTCGTCGCCACCAACCAGCCCGACGTGGGGCGCGGGACGCAGCGCCAGGGGGTTGTTGAAGAGATGCACCGGCATATGTGTAACACCCTTCCGATCGATCGGGTCGAGGTCTGTTATGATGGAGGGGATAAGCCCTCTGATTTCATTAAGCCCGCGCCGGGGATGTTGTTGCGCGCCGCGCGGGAGATGGAGATTGACCTGGCGCGCAGCTTCATGGTCGGTGATCGCTGGCGCGACGTCGATTGCGGGATCGCCGCGGGATGCGTGACCATCTTCATCGATTACGGTTATCGCGAGGAGCTTCGCGGCGAGCCGGATTTTCGAGTTTGCAATTTGCTGGAGGCGGCTAGGTTGATTCTCGCTTTCTCCTCCAAGCCATGAGCGCACTCGCCGACCTTCAAATCAAGATTTTCGCTGATGGCGCCGATAAAAAAGGCGTGTTCGATCTTTACCGGAATCCACTTATTAAAGGTCTGACGACCAATCCTACGCTGATGCGGAAGGTTGGAATCTCCGACTATGAAGCATTCGCAAGAGAGATTCTCGAAACCGTCACGGACAAACCCATCTCACTGGAAGTTTTTTCCGACGATTTTCCCGAGATGCGGCGTCAGGCGCTTAAGATCAGCGGTTGGCAGAATAACGTTTACGTCAAGATTCCCATCACGAATACGAAGGGCGAATCTGCGATTCCCTTGATCCAAGAGCTGGGCCAGGAAGGCGTCAAGATTAACGTCACCGCGATCCTAACTCTTGAGCAGGTGCGGAATGTTTCTGAAGCGCTGAATGCCGAGGTACCCAGTGTGGTCTCGGTTTTTGCCGGGCGGGTTGCCGATGCCGGGCAGGATCCAATGCCATTGATGGTGACCAGCCGTAGTCTTCTGAAGGGCCAGCCGAAGGCAGAGCTACTATGGGCCAGCTGCCGCGAGGTGCTCAACATCTGGCATGCCGAGCAGAGCGGTTCTCATATCATCACCGTGCCGCACGACATTCTCAGCAAAGCGCTCTCCTTGTGGGGAAAAGACTTGGCCG
>Ga0307478_10002632_pt1 | contig 13901 bp, 15 predicted proteins | sample atmos_gasesECM4C_2_FD_203713 | JGI IMG/M metagenome (GOLD analysis project Ga0307478, IMG submission 203713) | Hardwood forest soil microbial communities from Morgan-Monroe State Forest, Indiana, United States - atmos_gasesECM4C_05 | ecosystem: Environmental > Terrestrial > Soil > Temperate...
GATCACGTTTCGATTCTGAAATTCATCGAGCGCAACTGGAGGCTGAATCCACTCACCGAACGCAGCCGCGACAACCTCCCCAACCCAAAATCCTTCGACGACAATCCCTATGTACCGAGGAATTCACCCGCGACCGGCGACCTATTCGACCTGTTCGATTTCGATCATGGTCACGATCGCTAGAACTCGGAAGGCCTGCAAGGCTTTTCGCGAATTTTGACCAAAGATGCTCTTCGAACTTGGCGCCGGCTACACCCACGGTGCGGTCGGCGCCAAGAATCCCAGTCGCTATCGCCGACCTCAACTCCCTCGCTGCGTGATCCGACGGTTGTGCGCCATCGCTCACACCACGCGGGTGCGAATGTCGATTTCGGAGACGAGGGTGCGGTGAACTGGGCACTTCTCAGCAATTTCAAGCAGCTTCGAGCGTTGCTCTTGGGTTAGCTGTCCCGCGAATTCAACGTCGCTCTCGAAATGGTCAAGCATTCCCTCTTTGGTTTCGCAATCGGCACAGTCGGCTGCGTGAATCCTGCTGTGGCGCAGCCTGACGGTGACTGCTTCCAGCGGCCAGCCCTTGCGTCGCGCGTACAGCGCAACCGTCATCGAAGTACAAGCACCGAGGGCGGCAAGTAGTAAGTCGTAGGGAGTTGGGCCTGTTTCAGTTCCGCCGGCAGCCACGGGCTCGTCCGCTGTCAAACGATGTCGGCCGGCGAGAATCTCCTGCGCAAATCCTGCCACGCTCCCGCGCACAACCACCTGATATACGTCAGCCATCGTCCGCACTCCTGTGGGAAATAAGGGTCCTTACCAGTGATTCTCTACTACGGATGAGAATGTACCTCTATCGGGCGTCGTAGCGCGTGCCATTGTCCCCGCCAACGTCGATCTCCCGATTGTCGTCCACAACTGTGAATTTTGTAGCAGCCGGTCTCGCGAAGCGAAGCCGGGCACGTAAAGTGCGCGCACCATATCACCACACTGCGCGTACGGCCCGCGATTGTCATCCCGAACGCAGTGCGGAATCTCTCTCGTTCGGGAAAGAATACCGTGATGCCCCTTGGTGTAGAATCGGCGGTAGCTCTTCGGAGACACGGCCACACTTGGTAAGGCGTGGCTCGCGGGAGGCTCGACCTGATCGACCGTACGCTCTCCCATTACCACATCATGGCGGCGATTGGCGCCGGCGGTATGGGCGAGGTCTATCGCGCTACCGATACGAAGCTGGGACGAGACGTGGCGCTCAAGGTGTTGCCGGCCGAAATGGCCCACGATCCGCAGCGTCTCATGCGCTTCCAGCGTGAAGCTCGAGCCGTCGCTGCTCTCAATCATCCGCACATCGTCACCATATTTTCCGTCGAGCAAGCCGACGGCATCCACTTCCTCACCATGGAATACGTCGAGGGACAGCCGCTCGATCGGCTCATTCCTGAAGTCGGACTTCCCGTCGAGCGAATCGTCGAGTTCGGTATGGCGCTCGCCGAGGCGCTCACCGCCGCGCATGAGAAAGGGATCGTGCACCGCGACCTGAAGCCTGCCAATGTGATGGTGACGAACGACGGCCGCGTCAAAGTTCTGGACTTCGGTCTGGCCAAAGAGACCCGGCCGATACGCTCTGGCGACGCGACGCAGACCCGGACCGCGCAAACGGAAGCAGGCGTCGTGATGGGAACACCGTCGTACATGTCTCCCGAACAGGTGGCGGGTGAAGTGGTGGACTCCCGCACAGACATTTTCTCCCTGGGCATCGTGCTCTACGAGATGGCCACCGGGCAGCGTCCATTTAGGGGACGTTCGTCAGCGGAACTTGTCTCGGCGATCCTTCGGGACACTCCGCGTGACATTTCGGATGTGCGCGCCGACCTCCCTGGAGATCTAGCGCGCGTCGTTAGGCGTTGCCTGGAAAAGGATCCGCAATGCCGGGTCCAAACCGCGCGCGACGTGTACAACGATTTGCGAGAACTGGCGCGGCAGCCTTTGACGACGGTGCTCGAACCCGTACGCCTGGCCGGGGAAACCCCATCGGGCGCGGCACGTGCCAATGAAGGCTTCTGGATTGCGGTGCTTCCTTTTAAGTATGGCGGCGGCAATACGGACGTCGCAGCGCTGGCGGAAGGCCTGTCCGAAGACATCGTCACCGGACTCTCACGTTTCTCCTACCTCCGAGTGATCGCTCGCAGCTCCAGCTCGCGATATGCACACGAGTTGCTCGACGTGCGCTCCGCCGGCAAGGCGTTGAGCGCTCGCTACGTGATGGAAGGCAGCCTACGCCAAGCGGGCGCCAAGGTGCGCATCGCCGTGCAACTCGTGGACACGAGTTCCGGAGCGCATTTGTGGGCCGAGACCTACGATCGCCCCTTCAACCCGGAAACCGTCTTTGAACTTCAGGATGACGTCGTCTCGCGCATCGTTTGCACCGTCGCCGACTCACACGGTGTCCTTCCGCACAGCATGAGCGAAGCTGTCCGCAGCAAAGGCTCCGATCAACTCACTCCATACGAAGCGTTACTGCACAGCTTTGGTTATTTCGAGCGGGTCTCCGCTGAAGAGCACGCCGTGACGCGGGACAACTTGGAGCGCGCGGTCCAGCAGGCGCCGGGTCACGCCGACTGTTTGGCGATGCTGACGATCGTATACGTGGAGGAGTACATTCACGGGTTCAACGTCAGGCCCGATCCGCTCGCACGGGCGCTCGCGACCGCTCGACGCGCGACTGAGGCCGCGCCGTCTGATCACCTCGCGTATCACGCTTTGGCGACCGTCCTTTATTATCGCGGCGAACGCCAGGCTTTCCGAAATGCAGCGGAACGAGCCGTCGCGCTGAACCCCATGGATGGATACACTGCCGCTTACCAGGGTTTCCTCACGGCCTATGGCGGCGATTGGGAGCGCGGCTGTGCCTTGGCGGAACGAGCTAGGAAACTTAATCCCCATCACCCAGGATGGTATTGGTTTCCAAACGTCTTCGATGATTACCGTAAGCGGGACTACCGCGCGGCGCTGGAGGCCGCTCTGAAAATCAACATGCCCCGCTTCTGGCGCGCGCACCTTGCGCTCACGGCGATATACGGGCAACTCGGTGAGCGCGATGCAGGGCGCGCCGCACTCCAGCAGTTGCTCTTGCTGAAGCCTGAATTCGCCGCAGCTCCGCAGCAGGAGCTTGGAAAATCTTGGGACCGGGAACTCGTCGAGCACTTGATTGATGGCCTCCGCAAAGCAGGTTTCGAAAACGTCAGCGGCGAGCGCACGGCAGCCACCAAGCCAGTAGCCGGCTCAGGATCGAAAGCGGCGGGGAGTTGAGAGATGAAATTGCGTGCGCAAGGCGCGCGCGCAGAAGTGGCAGAAAGCTGGCGATTGTTTTGGGTCGCGGGTGTTTGTTTTGTATGAGATACAGCGGATTCTAATCGCGGGGTTGGCGATTGACTTTGGTGGGACGCCGGAGAGTTAATCGGCAGTGATTGTCGATTAGAGTGCGATGTAACATTGTTACATGGGGTTTGCGGCCGGCGATTCCTGGTTCGAGATCCGGTGGTGCATAAATTGAACGAACGTGGAGTTCGCGGGACGCGAAAACGCTTGAGCGCGCGGGATTGCTGCTTCGAGCGATACTCGCCATGGTGTCCTGCGCCATGTCGCTTCCTCCGTTGAGCGCTAATATGAAGCCCGATGTATGATAACACATGAGTTAACAGAAGGCAAGGGCGGCTGTATCTCGAGGTTGACTTGCACAAACGATGGGAGCTAGACCGCTTGTACGAGTTCGGGTGTTGCTCCTTCAGTAGCCGGCGCCTACAACTTCCATGTGCCCTTCGATGTGAGAATCGGGCCGAATCCGCGATTCATAGCGAACGAGAACGCGAGTGCCGCGGCGACTCGCCAGCATCCACAGACCGTGCATATAGCCGTGTTTCATAAATAAGCGAAACACTGTCGGAATGTCGTTCGTATTCGGTGCCGTGACGTCGTCGTAAGGTTTGCCGATCAATTCCTCTCGCCGATAGCCAAGAAGCTGGCAGAAGCTGTCCGAGACTTCGACGAACTTTCTTTCGGTGTCTACGACCGTGATGAAGTCGGGCTTTACTGCAAAATCGGATGACGAATCGGATTCCAGTTCCTGGCGAATCGACTTGACGGCATCGCGCACCCAATCGGGACACTCCGCTTCAGATTGATAGCGATTAAAACGCGGGGGGATGTATGGTCTTCCCGTTGACATAAGAGTAGGCTCCTTGTGCCGCCTCAGGATGCTCGAATAATTTTATCGGGTTACGTTACTGTGCTTGTAATAAGTAACATGCTTTATAGTTTACGCCACAATACAGCAATCCCTGTAGGGGGGCCTTTGAAGCAACGACTGGACTGCGGCAGATAACGCGACGGTCTGGCCGTCCGCCTGACGAATCGCTCAGACGGCTCTTTCTGGAATACGAAAATGTTACTATCGCGAAGGCAGGAAGCCGACGATGAATGACAAGATTACTATGTTTCCGACGGCGCAGCCGCCCAGAGCCGATGAGGATACTCCGGCAATTGAGCGGGTCGTGGATGACGTTCCGGGCGAAGTCGAATTGGACAGGATCATCAAGGCTCAGATATCCGGGCCTCAGATCGCAAGGCGAATGGTGGAGTTGGAAAATTCCGTTTGGTCACTGGTTGGCGCACTGCTTCTTTTGCCGGAAGCCACGCGAGACAAGATTGGCGCCACGGAAGCAATCGAGCAGGCGCGATTACTTCTTCATCGCAGCATGGTGATGGACCATAATCTCGAGTTCCCGGAAGGAAAGACGGAATAATCGGCGCATCACGCTTCAAGCAGCGCGCCGCGGGCCCTGCGGACGATTGGCCCCACCGATAAAACTAAAGAACTCGCTTGGCTGCGCTGCTGGGATGGGCCACCCGCCAACTTCCCGCCCAACATCACTCGAGTGACTCGATTGTGGCCATTTTCTGCAGGAAGAATGTCCGGAGGAAACCTTCGAGGAACTGCAGCAGTTCTTCGGTGCAGCTTAAGGTCAGAAGCATTGAAGCGATAGCCTGGCACAATTCTCGTCTGCGGAGAGGTCTGTCAGTTACGTGGCTCCGCCGCTGATGTTGGGGACTATCCAGATTTCGGAGTTGGGGGCTAGCGGGCTTAGGAGGCCGCCTGTGTAGCGGACGTCTTCCTCGCCTATGAAGATGTTGATGTGTTCGCGGACGTGGCCTTGCTCGGTGGCAATGCGGTCGCGGAGGCCGGGGTAGAGGAGCCAGAGGGCGGAGAGGGCGTCGGCTAGCGTCGAGGGCGTGTCCGCAATCTCGACTGTGTCGCGGCCTGCGACGAACTGACGAAGCGGGCCGGGGATGTGGAAAGTGGCCGGCACGTTTATTTTCCCGAGCGGCGCGATTTATGGGACGGGCGCGATTTCGAGCGCGAATGGCCGCGCGACGATGAGGACGACGCAGATTTCGGAGACTTCGGGAGCTGCGGTGGTTTCGGCGTGAGCGATCTTGGGCTGGCGCCGGGTTCCTCGAAGTCTGCGCTGCGGATGCAGACGACCGGAGGCAAACCTTCCACCAGCCTTTGCCAGGATTTACCTTCATCGCGCGAGGCGTAGAGCTGGCCGCTGCGCGTACCAAAATAAATTCCGGCGGGATCGAAGGAATCGGCGGTCATGGCATCGCGCAAGATTGTTTCGTAGGCGCCTTTTTGCGGCAAGCCGCGCGTTAGCGGTTCCCAGGAGGCGCCGGCGTTGCGGGTGCGATAGACGCGGAGGCGTCCATCGCAGGTGCAGCGAAATTCGTCGGACTCGACCGGGACGATATAGACGCAATCCGGTTTTTGCGGGTGCACTACGACCGCGAAACCAAAATCTGACGGGACGCCGTTGGCGACGTCCGTCCAGGTTTCGGCAAAATCGTCGGAGCGATACAAGCCCCAATGATTTTGCAGGAACAGACGTTCGGGGCGCGCGGGGTGCATGGCGATTTTGTGGACGCATTGTCCGAACTCTGGATATTTATTGGGCATGAAAACGGCACGAATGCCGCGGTTCTGCGCAGTCCAGCTGCATCCGCCATCGTCGGAGCGATAGACTCCGCCGGAAGAGATGGCGACGTAGAGGCGGCGCGAGTTCGACTGGTCAAGAAGAATGGTGTGCAGCGCGAGGCCGCCATTTCCGGGCATCCAGCGCGGGCGATGCGGATGATCGAACAGGCCGCGGACGAGCGACCAGGTTTCGCCGCCGTCGCGCGTTTCAAAAAGCGCGGCGGGCTCGACGCCGCAGTAGAGAACGTCCGGCTCATCCGGCGGGCCGAGCGTGATCTGCCAAATATTTTTGAGCGAGACGCCGGCATCGGCGGGAAAGCGGATGGGCGCTTCCTGCGGGTTGGTCCAAGTTTTGCCGAAGTCGTCGGTGAAGCGGAGAAGCGTGCCCCAAATACTTTGCGTCGAAGCCCAGATGCGATGGCGGCCGGCGCGGCCGTCGAAGGCCATGGCATTGACGCCGTGACCGTGAAAATAGGGACCGCCAAGTTCCCACCGCGTGCGGTGCGGATTGGAACGCAGCAGGAACGCACCTTTCGTGGTGCCCACGAGCAAAAGAGAATCGCCTTTGCGCACTTGAATGTTGCGCACGCTGTGCATCACGGTGGTGCGCGGCGCGTTATTTCCGGCGACGGGATCCTTGAAGACGACGACGGCGGACTGAAGCGCTTCGAGCGCGGCTTGGATCTCGCTGGCGCGTTGGTAACGTTGGCGAGGTTCCTTCGCGAGGCAGTGTTGAATGATGGCCCAGAGGCCGAGCGGGAAGCTGGGGTCGAGCGCTTTCGGAGTTTCGCGGAGAATGGCGGCGGTGGTTTCGAAGCCGGTGCGGCCTTCGAATGGGAGGCGTCCGGCAGCGGCTTCGTAGAGGACGACTCCGAGCGCCCAGAGATCGCTGCGGTAATCGGCGGGTTCGCCGCGCAGAATTTCTGGCGCCATGTAGGGGAGCGTCCCGCTGACGCTCGTGCTGTCTCGCATGGTTACGAAGGAGCGCGTCCCGGCTTCATTGGGCGCTTCGGGATCGAGGCGTTTTGCGAGGCCAAAATCGAGAACCTTTACCAAGCCTTCGGCGGTGACAACTATATTTGCGGCTTTCAGATCGCGATGGACGATGCCTTTATCGTGCGCGCGGGAAAGCGCGCTGGCAATTTGGATGCCGTAACGCAGGACGGATTCGGGCGGCAAGCCGGCGTCGCGGCTGAGGGCGCGGAGAGATTTTCCTTCGACGAGCTCCATCACGATGTAGAGCTCACCTTCAGATTCGCCGACTTCGTAGATCGTGCAGATATTCGGGTGAGCGAGGGCCGAGGAGGCGCGCGCTTCTTCGAGGAGATTGCGACCGCCCGAGGACGGTTCAGGGCCGGCGGATTTATTGAGGACTTTTACGGCGACATCGCGGTGCAACATTTCGTCTTGGGCGCGGTAGACGACACCCATTCCGCCTTCGCCAATTTTCGCGGTGATGCGGCAGTGGCCCAGGATCTGGCCGATCAATGGCTGCTCCTTTTGTTTCACATGCTAGGCTGGCGGCAGTGGGGCGTCAAGGCGAGTGGAATGGGATTGCGGAATTGCAGTGCGACAATGCGCGGAGGTGTGGCGCATCGTGGCGCCGGGATGAGGCTTGGCATTTTGCCACGCATTCATTGCGAACTTCGCAAAGGCACGCGGCACCCAGCCACGCACGCAGCGTGAGGCCGCGCGGACGCTTTACAAGCCGAGTTGGCTCAGACTCGGATGTTCGAGCGGGCGTGGGCCTTGCGGCCAGTGATAGAGGCGCCCGGTAGCCTGAATCGGAAGATCGTTGATAGACGCGTAGCGGTGATGCATCACGCCCTGAGGGTCGTATTCCCAATTTTCATTGCCGTAAGAGCGATACCACTGGCCGGAATCGTCGTGCCATTCGTAGGCGAAGCGCACCGAGATGCGCGCCTCGTCGAAAGCCCAGAGCTCCTTGATGAGGCGGTACTCGAGCTCGTGGTTCCATTTGCGCGTCAAGAATTGAATGATCTGTTCGCGGCCGTTGATGAATTCTGCGCGGTTGCGCCAGTGGCTATCGAGGGTGTACGCGAGCGCGACGCGTTGGGGATCGCGCGAGTTCCAGGCGTCTTCGGCTTTGCGAACTTTCTGCACGGCTGTTTCGCGAGTGAAGGGCGGCACTAAACTTACCTGGGGTTGAGTGGTCATTGCTTCGCTCCTTTTCCGATCGCCGAATTAGAAATTCGCGAAAGGCCAGCGGTCACAATTGCGAATTCCCCGCCTCCATATTGGTCGTATATCCGACAAACTTTCGCAAACGTCAATCGCAAAGCGCTGGGGCGTATGATTCACGGGCTCTGCTACAGGTTTCATTATCCTACGCTACCCGCTTCTCCGTATGGTGGGGCATTCGCGCGGCCCGTATAAAGAACATCGTGATGCTGTCCCGCCGTTAGCAGGCGATGCCCGCAGTTAATTCGGCTGATGGGGCACCTGCATTACGACATTGAGAATTTGGATATCGTTGCGTGATTCGCGTGATGTTCCGTCGCGGGAATTTGAAACGCGGGATGGCGGAACACGATTTGCGGGTGCAGGCGGTAGAGACGCAGAGCAAGCGTTATGCGCAGGAATAAAAAGGAGGTCGCAATGCAGATGAGAAGAGGTTTCTTGGCAGCCGGAGCATCGCTGCTTTTCGCCGGCTCGTTGCTTGCGGGACCCATGCAGCAGGATCAATCACCAGCGCCAGACAACAGCAAGACAAATCAAGGAGACACCAACAAGGATGCGATGACGGCCCAGCAGCAAAAGGCGAATCCTGCCGACCGCGAAACGACCAGGCAGATTCGCAGTTCGCTGACGAAAGACAAATCGCTTTCCACCTACGCGCACAACATCAAGATCATCACACGAGACGGACACGTGACGCTGAAAGGTCCAGTCCGCTCGGAAGATGAAAAGACCACGATCGCGGCCAAAGCTGAGGCGGTTGCAGGCGCCGGCAACGTGGACGATCAATTGACAATCGCACCCTCTAAGAACCAGTAAGAAAACGCGCGACAATTTGAATTTTAGAAACGCATAAGTTGCACGAACGGGTAATTTTCACAAACAGGAGATTCACCAATGGAAAATAAAAAAACGGCAGTGTTCGGGATTTACACGATCCTGGCGGCCGCCGACACGGCGACCGACGAGATGGTGAAAGCAGGCTTCTCTCCTGCGGCTGTTTCGGCTTTGCTTCCCGATAACCTCGGCAGCCGTCCTATCGCGACCGAAAAGGCTACGAAGGCTCCGGAAGGCGCAGCTGCCGGCGCGGGTTCCGGCGCGGTTTTGGGCGGGGCGCTTGGATTGCTGGTCGGCATGGGAACTTTGGCGATCCCGGGCGTCGGACCGCTGATCGCGGCTGGTCCGATCATGGCGGGACTCGCGGGATTGGGCGTCGGCGGAGCGGTGGGCGGATTCACGGGGGCCCTCATCGGGATGGGCATTCCGGAATACGAAGCGAAGCGCTACGAAGGACGGTTGCAGAAGGGCGGCATTCTTCTTTCGGTGCACTGCGATACGTCGGAAGAGATCAAGCGCGCGAAGGAAATCATGAAGCGAACCGGCGCGGAAGATATTTCGTCCACCGGCGAAGCGTCCTCACCTTCCGCAACAAGGGCGCGCACTGCGAATCCGTAATTCCTCGGGCCGGTGCAAAGTGTTTGCGGCGCCGGTTCTTGCTGTCGAACTAACAGCGCAATCTTGCGGAGTGCGAAAGGAGATTCTCGATGTTGCTACTGATTATACTGCTGGTGCTCTTGTTTGCCGGAGGCGGCGGTTACTACGGTTACTCGCGATGGGGCGCGGGCGGCGGCATGGGTATCGTCGGCACAGTGCTGGTGATCGTGCTGATTCTGTATCTGTTGGGGATGTTGCGCTGACGATTATTCTGGTGGCGGGAAGAGAGACGTTAGAGCTCTTCCCGCTTCGTCGGCATGTTTGCTGCTGCGTTTCGATTCAGCCAACTGATGCCTGCGCCGATCAGCGGAGCGCGTTCAAACAATTCCGAAACAAATAACCGGTCCTGAAAATCGCCGAGTTGCGCTTTTGCGGCGACTAGGAAGCGGTCCGCAGCGCGCGCGATCCCTCCTCCCACGACGATGCGATCGGGGGCAAATGCAACACTGATTTGGCGCAGCACGTTTCCCAGTTCCCTTCCAAACTGCTCGAAGGCCTGCTGCGCTTCCTGGCGGTGCGAGGTCGAGGAAGCAATTTGGCATACCTGCAGAAATATTCCAGTGATTTTCTCGAAAGTCCGCTGAATGGCGAGCGTGGAAATGTAATCTTCCACGGTACCGCTGCGATACGCCAGGTTCCAGATCTCGCCGCCGCCAGGAACTCCGGGGCCTTCCAACACGATTTTTCCGTCCACTGCAAATGCCGAGCCCACTCCAGTCCCGAGTGTGATACCGGTGGCACGCTGCGCACCGCGCGCGGCTCCCTGGCGAATCTCGCCGATCAATGACGCTGCGGCATCATTTAGGAAGTAAATCTGATCTGGCGAGCAACCGACACGACGGGAAAGCTCGCGGCGCAGGTCAAAGCCGTATAGCGATTGAAATTTGTGGCGCATGAGACTAACGCCATGTTCGTAGTCGAAAGGACTTGGGATGGCGATGGCGATACCAACGAGTGTGGAGGAGGCTGGAAGAGTGATGCTTACGAGTGATTCGAATGTCGCAAAGAATAATTCGGATTCGGCGCCAGGGAGTAGGCGCAGGTTGCGAATTTCGCCAAGAGTGTTGGATTGCAGATCGAAAATGCCGGCAGCCATGTGACTGCCGCCAATGTCGAATACCAAAATAGGGGCGGGGGGAGAGTGCAAGGCAAACTCCTCATTGGTAACGATACCACTATCACGGAATACTGCTCCTGAAAAATATCGGGGCACCTACTGCGTCCCAAATCATCGGCAGTACTAGGTCGTTGAGTACTACCGACGCGACGCTCACTCCCGTGCCTTGCGGATTACTTCGCATCCGCACGAGCGCCGGACCACCAGCTCGGTGGGCAGTAAAATCCGCTGGTTGACCGCATGCAAATTGGGACTACCAGAACGGATCCAGTCCAGCAGCATACGAGTGGCGGTTCGGCCTAGTTCGGCGGCTGGCTGGCGAACCGCCGTCAGCGGAACGCTCAACAACCCCGCCATTTCGAAATCGTCAAAACCGATGATGGCCAGTTCGTCCGGCACGCGGATGTTCTCGCGTTGCAGAGCCTGCAGAACATTCACGGTAGTAACGCCATTCAAGGAAAAAAGCGCAGTCGGCTTTTTTACGCCGCGCAAATTTTTCAATAGCCGGGGGACCAGGGCTGCCGGTTCGTCGGCAATCATCAATTCGGAGTGCAGTCCGGCCTCGGCCATGGCCTTTTCGTAGCCCTCGATTCGTTGGGCGATGGAGTTGAACTGGCTGTCGTACCCAACGCACAGGATACTGCGATGTCCATGCTCGACGAGATGATGCACGGCCTTTGCGGCACCTTGCGCATTTTCGACCATCACTTCGCCGGCGTCCAGGCCGGGAAACGTACGATCCATCATGACCACGGGAAGCCCTCTGGCGCGGACGTCTCGCAACTCTCCGATGCTATCTGGGCTGGTGGGAACGAGAAGAACGCCGGCAATGTTCCGCGCTTTCATCATGGCTAGCTCGCGTACCTCACTGTCGCTATCGCGCTCCGAAGCGAGGAGGAGAGTGACGTAGCGATGCTTGGCGGCAAACTGCTGAACCGCGTGGGCGCAAGTCGAGAAGAATGTGTCAGCAAGGTCGGGGATAATCAATCCGATCGTGTGCGATGCCTGACCCTTTAGCAGGCGAGCGGCCTCATTCGGTTCGTAACCAAGCTTTCGGATCACAGCGCGGACCCGCGTTGCAGTGGCCGGGCTCACCAACTTGCCGCCGTTGATCACCCTCGATACGGTCATCTTGCCTACGCCGCATTCCCGGGCGACGTCCTCAATTGTTGGCGGACGGGTGCTTTTTTTGGCCATGCCTTTTCCTCGCGCAAAGCCCAACAGGTTAACTCTTGAAAAACGCTGGCAACGAAACGCGCCATCATAGCGCAAATCCTGGCAGACGCACGTCTATCGCCACGAAAAAAAATACGCGCTGATCGGAGACCATGAGGGCGAATTTCGGCGCCGCGGGGGAGTGCCGCGGCAGGTTTCCGGCACAGCATGAGAGCGAAATGCCAACGGGGCGAAATTTCATTTGACGAAAAAGACTCTAGAAGTCTATAAGCTCAACCGAGATCGTGGGAACGGTACCACTTCAGGGAGATCGCTTCATGAGCAAGAAACGCGTCGGCTGGGTTTCCGTGCTGCTTTGCACTCTTCCGCTGGTGGCGATTGCACGAATGAGACCGGCGCCGCGAGGTTCCGCGGAGCCCGCGTCGGTTGGCATATTTGAAGGGCACCGGGATATCGGCACGGTTCTTCATACGGGATCGGTGGAATACGACGCCGCGACGAAGACATACACAGTGAGCGGCAGCGGCGAAAATATGTGGCTTGCAGCAGACGATTTTCAATTTGCGTGGAAGGAGGTTTCGGGTGACGTTGCGTTGATGGCGGATGTCTCTTTTCTTGGCAGCGGCGGCAATGAACATCGCAAGGCTGTCTTGATGCTGCGGCAGAGCCTCGATGCGGATTCGGTGTATGCCGATGCGGCGTTGCACGGCGACGGGCTTGCGTCACTGCAATATCGCGAGGAAAAAGGGGCGGCGACCCACGAGATCCAGTCGAATGTGCCGGCGCCGGAGCGGCTGCGGATCGAAAGGCGCGGGGAGTACGTTTACGTGCTGCTTCGCGGAGCACGCGATGGCGAGCCAGAGCCTTCTGGCGCGGCGATGCGCATTCCACTGAATGGGAAATTCTATGTGGGCATCGGGGTGTGCGCGCACGATAAAGATGCGGTTGCCAACGCCAAATTCTCGAATGTGGAGCTGCAAACGCTCGCCGCGCCTGCTGCTGGGGCACCGACTACTCTTTACAGCTCGTTGGAAGTGATCAACGTCGCGTCCACGGATCGCCGCGTGGTGTACCTTGCACCCGAGCGTTTTGAAGCGCCGAACTGGACGCGCGATGGCGGATCGTTTCTATTTAACCAGAAGGGACGTATCTACCGGCTGCCAGTTACCGGTGGGGCGCCGCAAGTGATTGATACCGGCTTTGCGATTCAGTGCAACAACGACCACGGCATCTCGCCCGATGCGACCGAGCTTGCTATCAGCGACCAATCGCAGGAGCCGCATAGCTCGCTTGTATATATTGTGCCGGTCGGCGGGGGCGTGCCGCGGCGCATCACGAAGAATTCGCCATCGTATTGGCATGGATGGTCGCCGGACGGCGAGACTTTGGCGTTCGTCGGCGACCGGGGCGGCGAATTCGACATTTACAGCATTCCCGTCACGGGCGGCGAGGAGACGCGACTGACCACTGCGAAGGGCCTCGACGACGGACCGGAATATTCGCCGGACGGAAAATACATTTACTTCAACTCGGTGCGCACCGGGATCATGCAGATCTGGCGGATGCGGCCCGACGGCAGCGAGCAAGCACAAATCACCGACGACGAGTTCAATAATTGGTTTCCGCACATTTCGCCTGACGGAAAGTGGATGGTGATTCTCTCGTACGACAAGAGCGTGACGGGACATCCGGAAAACAAGGATGTGATGCTGCGGTTGATGTCGCTGAGCGACAAGAAAAGCACCATTCTGGCAAAATTGTTTGGCGGGCAGGGGACGATCAATGTGCCGTCGTGGTCGCCGGACGGCAAGCAACTGGCGTTTGTCAGCTACGAACTGCTGCCGGGGAAGTGAGCGTTCGCACTGACGCATCCGTATGTTGAAGATTTCTACGGGG
>Ga0307478_10002633_pt1 | contig 13895 bp, 10 predicted proteins | sample atmos_gasesECM4C_2_FD_203713 | JGI IMG/M metagenome (GOLD analysis project Ga0307478, IMG submission 203713) | Hardwood forest soil microbial communities from Morgan-Monroe State Forest, Indiana, United States - atmos_gasesECM4C_05 | ecosystem: Environmental > Terrestrial > Soil > Temperate...
GATTCCCAATCTCGTCGAAACTGTCAAAGGTTTCGCTACTCACGAAACCGAAGTCTTCAGCGACATCGCCAAAGCTCGCGAAGGCTACATGAACGCCACCACTCCCGCCGACAAAATCGCCGCCAATAGCCAGCTCGAAGCCTCCCTCGCCAAAGTCCTCGTCCTCACGGAAAACTATCCTCAGCTCAAATCCAACGAAAATTTCCTCCGCCTCCAGGACGAGCTTGCCGGTTCGGAAAACCGCATCGCCGTCGAGCGCCGCCGCTACAACGAAACCGTCCAGGACTACAATACCTATATCTCCCTCTTCCCCAATAGTTTCATCGCCAGCATGAGCGGCTTCACCCGCAACGATGCCTACTTCAAAACCGAACCCGGTGCCCGCCAAGCCCCCAAAGTCAATTTCAGCACCACGCCCGCTCCCACCCCGGCTCCAGCCCCCGCGAAGCCCTAGCCGTAGAGTGACTGACTAACGATTGAGAGCTCTAAAATGAGCCAACTTACGTTCAACCTCCAACCCACCCGGCGCGCGCTCACTGTCAGCGAGCTGACGGCCCGGATCCGCGACCTTCTCGGCAAAAACTTCACCGACATCTGGGTCGAAGGCGAAATCTCCAACTGCCGCGAAGCCCAATCCGGTCATATCTACTTCACGCTGAAGGACGACCGCTCCCAAGTCCGCTGCGTTTTCTTCAAACAGCAGCAGCGCGGTATCAAATTCCGCCCCGAGGATGGGCTGCACGTTACCGTTCGCGGCTCGATCAGCGTCTACGAAGCCCGCGGCGAATACCAAATCTACGTCGAGAATATCGAGCCTATAGGCCTCGGCGCGCTGCAGCTGGCCTTCGAGCAACTCAAAAAGCGTCTCGAAGCAGAAGGACTCTTCGCCGCCGACCGCAAGAAGCCGCTGCCTATGCTCCCCAACCGCATCGGCTTGATCACCTCGCCGCGCGGCGCCGCCGTGCGCGATGTCGTGCGCATTCTGCGTCGCCGCTTTCACAACGTTCATTTGACGGTTTATCCCGTGCGCGTCCAAGGTGAAGGCGCTGCGGCCGAAATCGTCAAAGCGCTGAAATTTTTCAATCAGAAAAAACTAGTAGACGTTCTGATCCTCGCGCGCGGCGGGGGCTCCATGGAAGATCTCTGGACCTTCAACGAAGAAATCGTCGCGCGCGCCATCGCCGCCTCCGAAATTGCCGTCATCTCCGGCGTTGGCCACGAAACCGACTTCACCATCGCCGATTTTGTGGCCGACGTTCGCGCTTCTACCCCGTCCGCCGCCGCCGAGCTGGTCCTCCAGACGCGCCGCGAATTCGACAAGCACATCGCCGATCTGCGCGAAACGCTCGCCAGCCTCGTCCGCTACCGCCTCCTCGATCTTAGCAAGCAGGTCCACGAACTTTCCGCGCGCCGCGGTTTCCGCCGCCCGCTCGATCTTCTCCGCCAGCAACGCCAGCGCGCCGACGAAATGACTTCGCGCCTCGCGCTCGGCTTGCGCGCGCGCCTCGAACAATCGCGCAAACGCTTCACGGCCCTGCACCTGCGCATTGCCACATTCGATTTTCGCGTGAAAATCTCTGCGTTTCGCCTGCGCGTCGAAAAACGCAGAGCGGATCTCGGCATCCGCGCCGAGCGCCTGTTGCGCACCAAGCGCGAACGCCTAGGACGTCTCGCTCTCCAGCTCCAAGAGCGCAGCCCCCTGAAAGTCCTCGAACGCGGCTACGCCATCGCCACCGACGCTTCCGGCACCCTCCTTCGCGACGCCGCCCAAGTCCAACTAGGCGACAGTGTTGCCATCCAACTCCGCCGCGGCCGCGTGTCGACGGAAGTAAAGAAAAAGGAGGTCTAATCTGAGGTCAAAGACGGAATGTGGAGGGCCGCGCTAATCGTCGTCGGAAGAGGAGGCAACTTTGAGGACGGCAAGAAAAGCTTCTTGCGGAATATCTACTTGGCCGACGCGCTTCATGCGGCGCTTGCCTTCTTTTTGCTTTTCGAGGAGTTTGCGTTTGCGCGAAATATCGCCGCCGTAGCACTTGGCCAACACGTTTTTGCGGATAGCAGCCACGGTTTCGCGGGCAATGACGCGGCTGCCGATGGCCGCCTGGATGGGCACTTCAAACATCTGGCGCGGAATCAGCTTACGCAGGCGCGTTACCAATTCGCGGCCGCGTTCCGCCGCGAAATCGCGATGAATGATCAGCGCCAGGGCGTCCACCGGTTCGCCGGCAACGAGCACATCCAGCTTGATCAGATCGGATTCGCTGTACCCGGCCAGATGGTAATCCAGCGAGGCGTAGCCGCGTGAAACGCTCTTCAGCCGGTCGTAAAAATCGAGCACGATTTCGTTGAGCGGCAGCTCATAGGTGAGCATCACACGCGTCGGCGAAAGATACTCGAGATTTTTCTGCGTGCCGCGTTTTTCCTGGCAAAGCTGCAGAATTCCGCCGACAGACTCATTGTTGGTGATGATCATCGCGGTGATAATCGGCTCTTCGATTTTTTCGATCTCGCTGGGATTCGGGAATTTCGCAGGACTGTCCACTTCGATCACTTCGCCGCTGACTCGCGTGATGCGATAGCGCACGCTGGGCGCCGTCGTAATGAGGTTGATTCCGAACTCGCGCTCCAGCCGTTCCTGCACGATTTCCATGTGCAGCAGGCCGAGGAAGCCGCAGCGAAAACCGAAGCCGAGCGCCACGGAATTTTCCGGCTCGTAGAAAAACGCGGCGTCGTTCAACTGCAATTTGCCGAGCGCGTCGCGCAACGGTTCGTAGTCGTCAGCGAGAACGGGAAACAGACCAGCGAAGACCATCGGCTTGATGGCTTCAAATCCGGGTAGCGGTGCCGCAGGCCGCGCAGCTTCGGTGACGGTATCGCCCATGCGTGCGTCCGCCACACGCTTGATATTCGCGACGATGAAGCCCACGTCGCCCGCGCCAAGTTCCTCGAGCGCAACGGGCTTGGGAGTGAGCGTGCCAAGTGTTTCGACCTCGTGGACTTCGTTGCTGTAGCAGAGCCGGATTTTCGTATGTTTGGTGACGCGGCCTTCCATCACGCGCACGAGAACCACGGCCCCGCGATAAATGTCGAACCAGGAATCGAAAATCAGCGCCTGCAACGGATTTTCCGAGCTGCCTTTCGGCGGCGGGATGCGCTGCACAATCGCTTCGAGGACATCGTCGACACCGAGCCCGCTTTTTGCGCTGATCAGCAAGGCGTCCGCGGCCGGAATCGCAAGCACGCTTTCGATTTGTTCCTTGACGAAATCGATTTGCGCGGCGGGCAAATCAATTTTGTTGATGACGGGAAGGATCGTCAAATTATTGCCCGCAGCGAGAAATGTGTTCGCAACGGTTTGCGCTTCGACGCCCTGGCTGGCGTCCACGACGAGCAGCGCGCCTTCGCACGCAGAGAGCGCCCGCGAGACCTCGTAGGAGAAATCAACGTGACCCGGCGTATCGATCAAATTGAGCTGGTAGGTGTTTCCGTCTTTCGCGGTGTAATGTAGCCGGATGCTTTTCGCTTTGATGGTGATGCCGCGCTCGCGCTCGAGATCCATCGAATCGAGCACCTGCTCGTGCATCTCGCGCTGCGTAAGCGCGCCGGTCATCTCCAGCAACCGGTCCGCGAGCGTGGACTTGCCGTGATCGATGTGCGCGATGATACAAAAATTGCGTATGAACTTCGGGTCCATGTATTTCGGTTACCGCTTCCGCTTTGCGACTGCTTTTAGTTTTCAGTTCCCGGCAGGAGCCGCATGCTTCGAGGAGCCAACGCACCAGGCTGCGCAAAACCGTGCCGTGTGACACTTCAGTTTGCCACAAGGAGTGAGCAGTGGGTAGTGAGTAGTGGGCAAGAGACAGTTGGCGCTGGCAGAATATCCGAAATTGAGCCGAAAACACTGGCGGAAATGGCGCGTCTAAGAAAACGGAGGTGTTCTCGAAATGACGAAACGACTGACGATTCTCGCGTTGTTGGTGTTGGCAATTCCGCTGTTTGCGCAGGACCAGAAGCCGGCGCCGACGCTGAAAAGCGTTTTGCTGCAACAACTGAAGGACACACATACGAATAGCAACTGGTTCGTATGCGCGGATGTGGCGGTGGCGGGAGTGACGCCGGAGCAAGCGAATTGGACGGACGGCAAGGGGAATCACTCCGTCGGCCAGCTGGCGTATCACATCTGGTTCTGGAATGAGCGCAATCTTCGCAGCATGCGCGGCGAGCACCCGGAGAAATTCACCGGAAACAACGACGAAACCTTCGACAAGTTCGACGCGAAAAGCTGGAACGATACCGTACAGAAGATGGATGCGGTGCTGACGGAACTGGAAAAGATGGTCGAGAATGCCGATGAAGCAAAACTGAAGGCTATCGCTCCGACGATCGCCAACATCAACGCGCACAATGCGTACCACATCGGCGAAATCGTCATGGTGCGCAAGGAGCAAGGCTCCTGGGATCCAAAGAAAGGCGTGAACTAAAGTTCACTCGTCACGCAGAGTGCAGATGGGTTCGACGCGGGTGGCGCGGTAAGCGGGGACGGCTGTGGCGAGAAGGCCGACCACGACCAGAACTAGTGCAACCATTGCGAAGGTGAGTGGATCGGTTGGGCGGACGCCGTAGATAAGCGATGAAACCACGCGCCCCAGCGCGAGCGCCGCGGCGAAGCCAATGGCGACGCCGAGGAGAATGGGCTTCATTCCATCGGTGACGATCATTTTGAGGACGTCTGAATGCGAGGCCCCCAGGGCCATGCGAATGCCGATCTCGCGAACGCGGCGGCGAACGGCGTAAGAAAGCACGCTGTAGATGCCGACGGCGGTGAGGACAAGAGCGAGGCCGGCGAACGCGGCGAGGAAAAGCATATTGGAGCGCCGGGGCGAGAGGGAATTAGCGATGAGCTGGTTCATGCTCAACACGTCGACGACAGGCGTTTCGGCATCGACTTGATGGACGGCCGTAGTAACAGCGGAAACGAAGTTCGTGGGATCGCCGGTGGTGCGAATAGCGAGAGCCATACCGAAAGAGCGCCAGGCTTCGGAAGGGGGCGCGAAAATCTGATCGATGGGCCAGTAGACCATGGCGACGGGGCGAGTTTCGTCGAGGGAGTCCAATTTGATGTTGCCGACAACTCCGACCACTTCGCGCACAACGCCAGGATAGAAGGTCAGCGTGACATGTTTGCCGAGCGGATTCTGGCCGGGCCAGAAACGGTCGGTGAAGGATTGGCTGACGATAACGGAGGGCGCGCGGCCGGCTACGTCGGAAGCATCGAGGTCGCGGCCGCGGAGGAGCGGGATGCGCATGGCGCCGAAATAGCCTGCGCTGACGGAGCGGACGTCCACTTCGGGCTGGTCGGACATGGGAAGGACGGGCTGGCCTTCTACCTGAACGGGTTGATGGGAGCCGCCGTCGCCCATCGGGATGTCGTCAATCACGCCGGCTGATTCGATGCCGGGAGTGGTACGGACTTGCTGGAGGACGCGTTCGAAGAACGAGATTTGGCCGGCGGGAGTGGGGAATTTGTTGGCGGGAACGGAGAGCGACATAGTGAGCACGTTGTTCGGGTCGAAGCCGGGGCGAATGCTGCTAAGTTCCCAAAGCGTGCGAACCATGAGTCCGGCACCGATGAGCAGAACGAGAGAAAGAGCGACTTCGCAGACGACCAGAACGCTTCGGGTGCGAAGGCCGCCGGAGTCGGAAGTGCCGCGGCTCTGACCTTGCTTGAGAGCTTCGCTGACGTCGGATTTTGTGAAGCGCAAAGCGGGAAGCAAGCCGGCGAGGATTCCGGCGAAAAGAGAGAGGACAATGGTGAAAGTCAGCACCGACGGGTCAAGATTGATTTGCGCAAAGCGGGGGAGGCGGTCGGCTAGGAATTTTGAGACGAGAGTAATGCCGACTTTAGCGAGCAGCAAGCCCAGCGCGCCTCCGGCGAAGGAGAGAAGCAGAGTTTCCGCAAGGACCAGCCGGAGAATCGCGCCGCGGGTAGCTCCGAGAGCAGAGCGAATGGCGATTTCTTTTTTGCGAGCGAGAATTTTGCCGAGGACGAGGTTGGCGACATTGGCGCAGGCGATGAGCAGGACGAAGGCGACGGAACCAAGGAGGACGAGGAGAGCGGGGCGAATGTCGCCAACCAGTTGCTGGCGCAGAGGAATGATGGCTGCGCCCCAGCCCTTGTCGTCTTCGGGATAGAGCTGCTCGAGGCGCGTGGAAATGGCGCTGAGTTCGGATTGCGCGGCGCGGATGTCCACGCCCGGTTTGAGGCGGCCGATGACGGAGTAGTTGTGATTGCCACGAATGGCGCGTTTTTCGTCGGTCCAAGCCATGGGAACCCATAGCTTGGCCCAGCTGGGGAATTTGAAGTCGGGCGGCATTATGCCGACGACATGGTAAGGCTCGCCGTTGAGAATGATGTCCTGGCCAAGGATCGCGGGGTTGGCGCCAAAATTGTTGCGCCAAACCTGATCGCTCAGAATCGCGACATGGCCCTGACCGGGACGGTCCTCTTCGGAGGAGAAAGTGCGGCCCAAAGCCGGTTGGGTGCGGAGGATGGAGAAGAAGCCTGATGCGACCGGGGCACCGAAGAGCGAATCGGGACGATCCTTTCCTCCCAGATTGAGAATCGTGCCACCGTAGGCAGACATATCTTCAAAGGAGGTGTTCTGGCGCTGCCAATCGAGAAAGTTGGCTGGAGAGACGGAGAAGTAGCTCATCCCAGGGAAGCTTTTGGCGGGAGGGACGTGCCAAATCTGCATGATGCGGGAGGCGTCCTGGTAGGGGAGCGGGCGCAGGAGAACGGCGTTCACCAAGGAGAAGATCGCCGTGTTGGCGCCAATGCCCAGAGCGAGCAGGAGGATGGCGGTGACGGAGAAACCGGGGTTGCGAAGGAGGATGCGAAGGCCGAGTTGCAGGTCGGAGAAGAGGTTACGCATAAGAAAGCGCTCCTAGCCGCCGAGGAAAGGCAGGTCGGCGGTGACATGTCATGTATGGAGACGGACGAAACGGCAAAAGGTTCCAAGGATTTGGCGAGGCTGGGCGTGCCGGATACCGCAAGCAGGGATTGCGTGAGTTTTGCGGGGCTTGCAGCCGGGGTATATAGTTGAACGAGGGCGTTCGCACCTCTCATCGCGCGCGACCCGGCACACGAATTTCTAGTCAGCCGACAGGCAAAGCAAAGGCAACCCGAACGGATGGCCGCAGACGTCAGCAAGCATTTGGACCGCGCCAAGCGATTCCTCGAAAAGAACCGCGTCGAGGATGCTATCGAAGCCTATTTGGCGGTGCTCGATGACGCGCCGCAGCATCAGGAGGCGACGCAGGCGCTGGGAGACCTGTACGCGCGGATGGACCAGCCGGAGCGCGCTGCCGTTTATTACGGGCTGCTCTTCGATTTGTTGATTGATCCGCGCGACGAAACCAAAGCACTGGCCATCTACAATCGTTTTCTTCGAAGCGGCTCCGCCGCGCAGCCGCCGGAACGTATCGCGCGGTACGCATTTCTGCAGCAAAAACAGAATCACCCGGAAGAAGCCATCGATCAGTACAGCAAGGCCGCGGAACTGTTCACAGGGGCGGGGCGGCAGGAAGACGCCCTTTTTTGCTGGGAGCGAATCGCGCAACTCGATCCGGAAAATCTGAGCAGGCAGCTGCGTCTGGCCGAAGCGGCGGAGCAGATAGGGAAGAACGCGCTGGCAGCGCGGACTTTTCTCCGGGCGGGGCAGCTTGCGTCGGCAGGTGGCGCGGAACTCGATGCTCTCAAGTTGCTCGGGCGCGCCTATAAGCTTGCGCCTCAAGAGCGAAGCGTCGCGCTGCTCTACGCACAAGCAAAATTGCGCAGCGACGAAGCGGCGGAAGCTGCCACGCTTCTCGAACCCTTTGCTGGAACGGAGAGCGATACTGTCTTTCTCGAAACGTTCGGAGACGCCTTGATACGCGGAGGGAATCTCGACCGGGCGCGCGAGATTCTCGAAAAGCTGTTGCGTGAAAAAAACGCCGGCGCGGAGCGTCTCTTCGAGCTTGCCGATGCTTATGCGTCCTCGGCGCAAACCACAAAAGGCGTGGACGTGCTGCAAACGCTCAAGCGCCGCATGTTCGCGGACAAACGTCAAAATGATTTCGCCACGCACTTGGACGAGGTGGCCTCGAAGCACCCTCACTCGCAGGGCATGATGGAGTTCTGGGCGGCGGTTTACAACGAGCTGAATCGCGAATCGCAGTATTTCGAAATCCTGGTAAAACTTTTTGACGTGTACTTCAATGCAGGTGATTTTCGCAAGGCCTGCGATTCGCTCGAGCGACTTGTGGATATAGATGCCTACGACTACCGGAATCAAGAGCGAATGGAGAAACTTCGGCCACATGTGGACGATGCTTTTGTGAAAAGAGTGGGGAGCAGACTGGCCAAGTCGATGAGCTCGGCGCCGCCCCCGCCATCCAACGTGGGCTCGGGCGCAAGCGTCTCGCAGGCGGCGCCGAGTACGGAAGAAGGGCGGCATGCGCAAGCGCTCGAAGACTTGATCGTGCAGACAGAGATTTTTCTCCAGTATTCGTTGCAGGCGAAGGCGCTCGAACGGCTGCAAAAGATCGCGATTATGTTTCCCGGCGAAGAAGAGCGCAACGCGCGTTTGCAGAATCTTTATCAGATGGCGAATTGGTGGCCTCCTGGCGCGGCGAAACCTATGCAGGAGGCTGCCGCGCCCACGGCGTCTGTGCCAGCGCCAGTCGTCGAAGCGCAGCCGGTCCAAATCACTACGCGAACGGGCGTTTACAGCGCCGAGACACTTCGCGATCTGTCGAAAATTTCTGAAATTAACCAGAAAATCTTCCGGCAACAGACGCCGCGAGCGATGCTGAACACGGCGGTGAGCGAGGTAGGATCCCATTTGCGGGCTGCGCGCTGCATTGCCGTCGTCGGTGCACCAGGCCGGCCGCCGGAGATGTCCGCGGAGTTTTGCAGCCAGACGAGTAAGCCGGCGCCGGGAGCGCAAGTCGTGCTGTTGCTCGCACAGATGGAGAAGGCGGAACCGGATGAGTTGGGCGGTTTGGTTGTCGACGCTACAGAAGGATCGATTGTTACGGAACTGGGACTTGCGACAGCGCTTGGCGTGATGATCACGGACAAAGAGACGCAAGCGCCCGCGGGAATGCTGATCGTGGGCAGCGCCGAACCGCACAAGTGGAAGCCCAACGAAGCTTATTTTTTGCAGGCGATCGGCGACCAGATGCTGATGAGCGTGAGCCACACGCGGCTGCGGTCGCTGGTGCGGCGCATGGGCGTCTCCGATGAACGCACGGGGCTGCTCAGCCGCAGCTCGTATCAGAGCTGCTTGTTGACGGAAGCGGATCGCGCGCGAAGCCAGGGCACGCCGCTGGCGCTGGCGATATTGCAAATCGATCGCGGCGCGGAAATCTTGCGGCAGCAGGGAGAATCGCCATTGGAGCGGTTTTTGGAACAACTTGCGCGGTCGCTGCAGCCGATCGTGCGGCAGAACGATGTGGCGGTGAAATACACGTCATGGTCGCTGGCGTTTATTTTGCCAGACACGACGCTGGCTGGGGCGCAGAATCTCGCCGACAAATTGCGCCGCGCTGCTTCCGGTTTGCGACCGCCGTGGGACACGACGCAGATCACATTGAGCGCAGGCATCGTGGAAGCGGTTGCGAAACACGAGTATGACAGCGAAGACATTGTGACGGATTTAATCAATCGTGCGGAATTTAGCGTGGAAGAAGCTCGGAAAAAGGGCGGGGATACGGTGGTGACGCTGGAGACGCCGAAGGTTTGAGCAATCGAGTTTTTATCGGCTTAACGAGGGCGAGTGAGAGGAAATATCTTGAACTGGCGTTTGCCTTCGATTCGATAGGTCGTAAAGTCGGCGTGGTCGATGGTCAGAATGGCGGAGATGGACTCGCGCTTCGCGAGGTGCACGAGAGTGGCATCGGCGAAGTCCATCGGGCGATCCCAATACCGTGACATCAAGGCATGGATTTGCGGCAACTCCTCGTGGTCGATTTTCGCCAGAGCAAGCCCTCCCGAGCGGACGAACTTCCACGCGTTTTCCATTTTGGATTGCGCTTCGCCAACGAAATGGAACACTTCAGTTAGGACGGCTTCAGAGGTGAGTAATGGCAAGTGAAGCTGGCGAAATGCTTCCTGGCATAGCCGATGCCAAGGGTCAGTCTTATCCAGCATGGCGACAATCGCGCCGGAATCGATGAGTGCGTCAGCGGCCATAGCGACGCGCGAGGCGACGCCTGACTACCTTACGAACGGATTGCGCGTCGGCTGTATGAAGGCCGGAAAGAGTGCCAATAAAAGGTTCGACGGCGGCGTGAAGTTTTCTTTGAGTTTCATCGTCGGAGACGCTCGCGGCGCTCTCCGCGAGCCATTTACGGGCGGCCTCTTCCAGGATTGAGGATAGTGGGACCCGCCGGTGCCGGGCCGCGCGCTCAAGATCGGACTTGAGCTCGCGGGAGACGCGCCAGCTATAGACTTCGGTCTTCATGCACTACAGTGTAGTGCATGGCAGCCGGAGATGTCAAGCAATGGCCCGGCATGGCAGAATGGTTCAGTGAGCGCAAAGAAAAAACAATGGTCGAAACGGAGTAAAGAGAAAAAGCAGCCGCGCGGTTCGGCTACGTTGAAACCCGCGGCGTGAAACGGAAGAAAGACGACATATTCGGATTCATGGCGGGGAAGCTCGAGATAGTTGGTGATATTGAGTCGCCGATCGAGGATTGGAAGTACTGGGATCCGGCAAAGAACCTGGAGAAATGAGGAGAGCATGTTTCCAACGGATGTGGTGATTGTGGCGGGGGCGCGGACGCCTATGGCGCGGTATACGGGGGCGTTTTCGGAGGTGAGCGCGATTGATTTGGCGGCGCATGCGTCGAAAGAGGCGATTCGTCGTTCGGGCGTGGACCCGGCAGAGTTCGATCACGCGATTTTTGGCAACGTGATGCAGACGAGCGCGGATGCACTTTATGGAGCGCGGCACGTTGGGTTGAAAGCTGGATTGAAAATCGAGACGCCGGCGGTGACTGTTAATCGATTGTGCGGGTCGGGGATTGAGGCGGTGTCGCAGGCGGCGCAGCGGCTTTTGCTGGGCGAAGCGATGATGGTGCTGGCGGGTGGGATGGAAAATATGACGCAGGCGCCGTTTGTGGTTCGCGGAGCGCGAACCGGATTGAAATTGGGCGGAGGCGCACTGGAGGATTCGTTGTTTGTGGGGCTGACCGACAGTTATTGCGGATTGCCGATGGCGATGACTGCGGAAAAGTTGGCGGAGCAGCACGGAATCACTCGCAAAGATGCGGATGCGTACGCGTTGCGCAGCCAGCAGGCGGCGGATGCGGCGTATAAAGCGTGCCGGATTCGCGAGGAACTCGCGCAGGTGGAAGTGAAGCAAGGGAAGAAGACGATGGTGTTTAGCGAAGACGATCACCGGCGCCCGGAAACGACGATGGAGACGCTGGAGAAATTGCCGCCTTCGTTCAAGAAGGATGGAATTGTGACGGCGGGGAACGCGAGCGGGATCGTGGATGGGGCGGCGGCAGTGGTAGTGACGCGAGAAAAGACTGCGAAAGAGCGCGGGCTGAAACCGGTAGGACGAATCGTGGCTTGGGCGACGGCGGGAGTCGATCCGAGCATCATGGGAATCGGGCCGGTGCCTTCCTCGCAAAAAGCGTTGAAGCTTGCGGGGCTCACGCTGGAACAGATGGACCGCGTTGAGGTGAACGAGGCGTTCGCGGCGCAGTATTTGGCAGTGGAGAAGGCGCTGGGCTTGAATCGTGACAAAACGAATGTGAACGGAGGAGCGATTGCCCTGGGGCATCCGCTTGGGGCGAGCGGGACACGGCTGTTGATTACGATTTTGAACGAGCTGCGGCGCAACAATTTGCGGTATGGGTTGACGACGGCTTGCATTGGCGGCGGGCAGGGGATTGCGATGATTGTTGAGGCGATAAAGAATTGAGGCAAATGAGGTAGAGGAAGTAAAGGACGTAAAGGAAATTCGTCTCTGGTAGACTTTGAGCGCCGGTGAAGAGGGCACGACGTATCGTGCCCCTACAGGGCGAGGATGTCGAATGGCGCCTTCCGCCCAAGTTGGTGGCGGGAATTCCAAGAGGAAAATATGGCGATTCAAAAAGTGGGAGTTGTGGGGTGTGGGTTGATGGGGTCGGGAATCGCGCAGGTGTGTGCGGCGGCAGGATTTGCGACCGTGGTGCGTGAAGTGAGCCCCGAGATTGTCGAGAAAGGGCTGAAGAGTATTGAAAAGAATTTAGCGCGGCTGGTGGAGAAGGGAGCGATCACGGCAGCGGCGCAAGGTGAAATTCGAGGACGCCTCCGCGGGACTACGCTGCTTGAAGATTTGAAGGATTGCGACCTAATCATCGAGGCAATCATTGAGCAATTGCCGGCGAAGCGCGAACTTTTTTCGGCTCTGGATGCGCTGTGTCCGCCGGCCACGATTTTTGCCAGCAATACCTCGTCGCTGACTATCACGGAGATTTCCGCGGCGACCAAGCGGCCGCAGCGGTTTGTGGGCTTGCATTTTTTCAACCCGGTGCCGGTGATGAAGCTGGTGGAAGTGGTACGGACGATTGCGACCGACGCGGACGTTTACGAAGAGATGGTCGCATTTGGCACGAAACTGGGAAAGACGGCGGTGCGCGCGCACGATTCGACGGGATTTATTGTGAACCGGCTGTTGGTGCCGTATTTGCTGGATGCGATTCGAGCCCTGGAAGAAGGCGTGGGCTCCATCGAGGACATTGATAATTCGATGAAACTCGGTTGCGGACATCCGATGGGGCCGCTGACGTTGCTGGATTTTGTGGGACTGGATACGACGTATTACATTTCGCAAATCATGTTCGAGGAGTTCCATGAACGGCGGTTTGCTTCGCCACCGCTCTTGAAGCGAATGGTGCTCGCTGGATGGAACGGGCGGAAATCGGGACGTGGATTCTATGATTACGCCGATCCTGCGAAACCGAAGGCGATGAAGTTTTAGGTGCGAGCTGCGAAGAAAGTTGGGGTTTTAACACAGAGGGCACAGAGGTCAGAGAGAAGAAAGAACGAGACGCGATGGGTTACGAAAACATTTTGTACGAGAAAAAGGACGGGATTGCGTTCATTACCTTCAACCGGCCGAAGGTGCTGAACGCGTTGAACCGCAAGACGATGGAGGAGTTGCAGCGCGTGCTTTTGGATGCGCGCGGGGATGACGCAGTGCGCGTGGTGATTTTGACTGGTGCGGGAGAAAAGTCGTTTGTCGCGGGAGCGGACATCGGCGAACTTTCACAGCAAACGCCCGTGAACGGCAAGGAGTTTTCGCTGTTTGGGCAGGGAGTGATTCATCTCCTTGAAACGATGGGGAAGCCGTCCATTTGCGCGATCAACGGATTTGCGCTGGGCGGCGGCTGCGAGATTGCGATGGCGTGCACGATTCGAATTGCGAGCAAGCCGGCAAAGCTGGGGCAGCCGGAAGTGAAGCTGGGGATTCTTCCGGGATACGGCGGGACGCAGCGACTGGCGCGGCTCTGCGGCAAGGGTGTAGCGCACGAACTTTGTCTGGCCGGCGAAATGATTGGGGCCGAGGAAGCGCTGCGCATCGGACTTGTGAATCATGTTTACGAGCCGGCGGAACTTTTGCCGGCGGCCGATGCTCTGGCAAAAAAGATCATTGCGAACGCGCCGGTTGCGGTTAAGTACGCGATGGAAGCGATTGAACGCGGCGTGGAAATGCCACAAGAAGAAGGTTTGTTCCTCGAGGCGACGCTTTTCGGTTTGGCTTGCGCGACCGAAGACATGCGCGAGGGCACGAAGGCGTTTTTGGAGAAGAGGGCGGCGAAATTCGTTGGGAAATGACCGGCGTAAAGGAAAAGAGAGC
>Ga0307478_10002634_pt1 | contig 13887 bp, 13 predicted proteins | sample atmos_gasesECM4C_2_FD_203713 | JGI IMG/M metagenome (GOLD analysis project Ga0307478, IMG submission 203713) | Hardwood forest soil microbial communities from Morgan-Monroe State Forest, Indiana, United States - atmos_gasesECM4C_05 | ecosystem: Environmental > Terrestrial > Soil > Temperate...
ATGGAACGGAGCCGAGACATTGAGCGGGATGGCGCGCGCGCCCAACTCCTTGGCTTTTTCAATGGCCAGATCCACCGCCGCCTTTGCTCCTGAGATGACGATGTTGCCGGCGTTGTTGTCGTTGGCCACAACGCACACGCCGACGGCGCGACCGGCGGCCGCGGCGGCTTCGGCGAGGGCCAGGTCACTCTTGGGACCGATCAACGACGCCATGGCCCCCTCGCCGACCGGGACGGCCCGCTGCATGGCCTGGCCGCGCAGCTTGAGCAGCCGGGCGGCGTCGGCCAGCGTCAGGGCCCTTGCCGCGGCGAGGGCGGAATATTCACCAAGGGAATGGCCGGCAACGAACGCCGCCCGGGTCACCGGGACGCCGAACTCGGCCTCCAGCGTGGCCATCACCGCCAGGCTCACCGCCATCAGGGCTGGCTGAGCATTCTCGGTCAGAGTGAGCTCCTCCGCCGGGCCCTCGCGCATGAGCCTCGACAACCGCTGGTCTAGGGCGTCATCAACCTCTTCGAATATCCGACGCGCGGCGCCGAACGCGTCGGCCAGTTCCGCGCCCATGCCCACGGCTTGGCTTCCCTGGCCGGGAAAGAGGAAGGCGAGACTCATAAGGCGTCGTTCCCCGTTGGCTTGGCGAGGCGAGGGTTAGGTCAAAGGCTGGCGGCGGACAAGCGCGCGGCTGGCCTAGCCGCTGGCGCGCCGGCTCAATCTCGTTGCATAATGAACCCGCCTTTGAGGAGACAGGTGATGAGACGCATATTCGGCGTGGTTGGCGCGGTTGCTCTGGTTTTCGCGGCTGGCCCGCCGGCGCTGGCCGCCCTCGCGGTGGGCGACAAGGCCCCGGACTTCACCGCCCAGGCCTCGATGGCCGGCAAACAGTTTCCGTTCACCCTGTCCAAGGCCCTCGAGAAAGGTCCGGTGGTGCTGTACTTCTTCCCGGCCGCCTTCACCGCTGGTTGCAACATCGAGGCCCATGAATTTGCCGAGGCCCAGCCGCAGTACAAGGCGCTCGGCGCCACCCTGATCGGAGTGACCGCCGGCAACATTGACCGCCTGACCGAGTTCTCGGTCAGCGAGTGCCGCTCCAAGTTCCCGGTGGCGGCCGATCCCAAGAGTACAAATCGACTCTGGCCATTGCGCCGGGGCACTCGGACCGCACCAGCTATGTGATCGCCCCCGATGGTCACGTGCTCATGGCCTACTCCAAGCTCAATCCGGATGAGCATGTGACCCGGACACTTGAGGCCCTGAAATCCTGGCGGGCCGCACATCCAATGTAGACGAGGTGGCCGGCCACGCCATCTTGCCTTTGGGTGCGATTGCGGTTAACGACGCCGCTCCTTGAACGAGGCGCGGTCTCACGCGGAGCGTCAAAGGGCTCGGGAACCTCCCGGCCGCCGCGACGAGAGCCATCGCTTGCAGGCGCTGCTTCCCGGCGTCACAGGCGCCGCCCCTCATAGTGGAAGCTGAAACGCCATGGCGTTCTACGAGCACGTGCTGATCGCCCGTCAGGACATTTCGCCGACCCAGGCGGAGACTCTGAACGAGGAGCTCAAGGCCCTGATCGAAGGTCAGGGCGGCCATGTGGCCAAGATCGAATACTGGGGTTTGCGCAACCTCTCCTATCGCATCCGCAAGAACCGCAAGGGCCACTATTCCCTGCTGGCCATCGATGCGCCGCCCGCCGCGGTCAAGGAGATGGAGCGCCAGCTTTCCCTCAATGAGGACGTGCTGCGCCACCTGACTCTGCGCGTGGACGAACTCGATCTCGAGCTGTCTCCGGTGCTGGCGCGCCGCGATCGCGAGCGCGAGCGCGAACGCCGTTTCGACGACATTCCGGCCTGACGCATCCGCGCGAACCTTTAGGCGAACACATCATGACCGAAGAAACCACGACTCCCGAACCTGCCGCCGGCGGCGGCGCGCGACGCAACTTCATGCGCCGACGGAAGGTCTGCCCGTTCTCCGGGGCCGGAGCGCCAAAGATCGACTACAAAGACGTCAAGCTTCTGCAGCGATACGTCTCAGAGCGCGGCAAGATCGTGCCTTCGCGCATCACCGCCGTATCGGCCAAGAAGCAGCGCGAGCTGGCCCAGGCGATCAAGCGTGCGCGTTTCCTCGCCCTGCTCCCTTACGTGACCCGGTAAGGAGCACGCCATGAAGGTCATTCTGCTCGAGCGCGTCGAACGCCTGGGTGCGCTCGGCGACGTGGTTTCGGTGAAGGACGGCTTTGCCCGTAACTACCTTCTGCCCCGTTCGAAGGCCCTGCGCGCCAACTCCGCGAACATGAAGGTGTTCGACGACATGCGCGTGGACATCGAGGATCGCAACGCCAAGGCCCGTGAAGCCGCCGCCAAGGCCGGCAAGAAGCTCGACGAGGCCTCCTATGTGATGATCCGTCAGGCGGGCGAGACGGGCCAGCTCTATGGTTCAGTGTCGGGCCGCGACGTGGCCGACGCGGTCAACGCCGAGGGCGGCAAAGTCGACCGCTCGATGGTCGTCCTCGATCGTCCGATCAAGACTTTGGGTGTGCATCCCGTGAAGGTCCGGCTGCACCCGGAGGTGGCTATCACGGTTAACATCAACATCGCGCGCAGCGTCGACGAAGCCGAACGGCAGTCCCGCGGCGAGAATGTCATCACCAGCCAGTTCGATGCCGACCGCGCGCAGGCCGCCAGTTCAGCGGCGGATCTCTTGGAGGGCGGCGCCGGCCAGCAAGAGGTATTCGAGACTGACGTCTGAGGATTCGCCTCGGCTCATCCACAGGCTGTTTTATTCCTGTGAAAAGTCGCATCGCGCGCGAGCGCCGGGTTATCGCTTAGGCTAAGGTCGGCGGCCTTATGGCCCTGGTACCCCTCCTCGACCTGCGTCCGCCCGGCGCGGTCCCTGAAATTGCCCACGCTCCGGCCAACATCGAGGCCGAACAGGCGCTGCTGGGCATCCTCCTGTATGACAACGGGGCCTTTGAACGGCTGAGCGATCAGCTGGAGGCGGGCGACTTCTTCGAACCGTTTCACGGCCGCCTGTTCGATGCGATAAAGGTCCATGTGATCCGCGGCCAGTTGGCCGAACCGATCCTATTGGCCGAGCAATTCGGGCGCGATCCGGCGTTCGAGGAACTGGGCGGCGTGCGCTACTTCGCCGATCTGGTGGAGCATGCCCCGCCCGCGGCCAATGCCGCCGACTACGGACGCGTGATCCACGATCTGGCGTTGCGCCGGCGTCTCATTGAGATCGGAGGAGAGATTTCCGCCGACGCTCAGACCGGCGATCCCGCCCTCTCCGGCCGCGAACAGATCGAGGCGGCCGAGGTGAAGCTGTTCACTTTGGCTGAGACCGGCTCGGTCAGTCAGGGCCTGCAAGGGCTTGATCGGGCCCTCGCCGGAGCGGTGGAAATGGCCGCCGCCGCCTACAGCCGCGACGGCGGGCTGTCGGGACTGTCCACCGGCCTCAAGGACCTCGACCAGAAACTGGGCGGTCTGCATGCCTCGGACCTCATCGTGCTGGCTGCGCGGCCGTCGATGGGCAAGTCGGCCCTGGCCACCAACATCGCCTTCCACGTGGCCCGCCACTACGCCTACGACGTCCAGCCGGACGGGACCCGACGCACCGCGCGGGGCGGGGTGGTGGCGCTGTTCTCCCTGGAAATGAGTTCCGAGCAACTGGCCATGCGACTGCTGGCCGAGCTGACCGACGTACCCTCCGACCGCATTCGCAAGGGCGACATCAACGCCACGGAGTTTGGGCGCATCCGGGACGCGGCCGGCGAAATCAGCGATGCGCCGCTGTTCATCGACGACACCGGCGGCCTCTCCATCGCCAAGCTCGCTGCCCGCGCGCGCCGTCTGAAGCGCACCACCGGCCTGGATCTGGTCGTCGTCGACTACCTCCAGCTGGTCACCGGGGCGGACGTGGGCCGACAAGATAACCGCGTGCGGGAGGTGACCCAGATCACGCAAGGATTAAAGGCGTTGGCCAAGGAACTTAATGTCCCGGTCCTGGCCCTCGCCCAGCTGTCTCGTCAGGTGGAAAACCGAGAAGACAAAAAGCCTCAGCTGGCTGACCTGCGCGAGTCCGGCTCCATCGAGCAGGACGCCGATGTGGTCATGTTCATCTACCGCGAGGCCTACTACCTGTCCCGCGCCGAGCCCAAGGAGGGCTCAGCCGAGCATCTCGAGTGGCAAGAGAAGCTCGACCCGATCCGAAACCTTGCCGAGATCATTATCGGCAAGCAACGGCACGGGCCGATCGGGGTCGTACGTCTGCACTTCAACGAGGACCTGACCAAGTTCTCGAACCACGCCCGGGAAGGCCAGTTCGAGCCGCGGTGACTAGAGGCGCACGGCGGTGCGCCTGATCAGATGTGATAGCCGCCGGTGAGCACCGCCCCGACCACCATGGACGCGGTGACCGCTGCAATGACCGCGCCGATGACGATGTACACCAGGATCGCGGCGATGATGGTCACCACGAAGTAGCCGGCAGTCTTTTCTGCAGGCGACTTCATCAGCTTGGGCAACCCGAGCCACAGCAGGTAGAGGCCGTAGATGGAGGCGACCAGAACAAGGATGCCCAGCACCGGCAGGATGTTGAAAATCCCCGCCACCCAGGCGGCGGTGTAGGAATAGACCGCCAGCTTCATCGCCTGAATCTGGTTCTTCTGGCCGTCGAAGCTGGGCGCCAAGGCGTCGATGATGAATCCAATGACGAACACGCCGATCAGCGAGGTCACGTAGCTCAGGACCGCGATGGCGATGATGGGAACGATCGACCATCGCAGGAACAGCAGATGCTGGACGACGAGGGCGACCGGTCCGATAGCCGCCAGGATGCAGGCATAGCCGGTGAACAGGCCCTGGACCGTCGCCGCCTCGTGGTCGATAACGTCCCACTCGGCCACCGGCCTCAGCAAAATGTTTTGGATCCGCGCGACCAGACCCGCGCTCTTTGGTCCCTCGACAACCGTCATGTCAGACCCTCCCAGCCTGCAGTGTCCCTTTGCGGAACTCACGGACGGGACGGTAGCCCAATCCCGTTCGGCTGGCGAGACGCCGGCGCCTGGAGCCGGAAATCACCGTCTGAGGTATGCTCTGCGCCGGTTACGCGAATCGGTGAGCCATGGCCCGCGACGGCGCGCTCTACGTCTGCCAGTCCTGCGGCGCGGTCCACGCCAAGTGGGCGGGGCAGTGCGGCGCATGCGGCGCCTGGAACACTCTGGTCGAGGAAGTCGTCAGCGCGCCGCCCGGAGCGCTTGGCCGGGGACGGGGCGCGCGGGGCGGCGGGCTCACCTTTGAGGCCCTGGCCAGCTCGGCGCCCGCGCCCGCCCGCATTTCGACCGGCGTTGGGGAGTTCGACCGCGTCCTGGGCGGCGGTCTTGTCCGGGGTTCGGCGGTGCTGCTGGCGGGGGATCCTGGAGTCGGCAAATCCACCCTGCTCCTCGACGTGGCTGGTCGGGCCGCCAGGATGGGGGCGACCTGCGTCTACATCTCCGGCGAGGAGGCGCCGGAACAGATCCGCGCCCGTGCGCAGCGCATGGGATTGGCCGATGCGCCTGTGAAACTGGCGGCCGAGACCTCCCTGCGCGCGATCATCGACGGCCTGAAGCGCGAAACCTTCGATCTGGTGGTGATCGACTCGGTTCAGACCCTGTGGAGCGACGCCCACGAAGCCGGCCCTGGCTCGGTAACCCAGGTCCGAGCCTGCGCCGGTGAGCTGGTCCGTCTGGCCAAGAAGCGTGGCCCCGCAGTCGTATTGGTCGGCCATGTGACCAAGGACGGTCAGATTGCCGGGCCACGGGTGGTCGAACACATGGTCGATGCGGTCCTCTCCTTCGAAGGGGAGCGCGGCTATCCGTTTCGCATTCTGCGCGGGGTCAAGAACCGGTTCGGCGCCACCGACGAGATCGGGGTGTTCGAGATGGGCGACGCGGGCCTCGCGGAAGTTAGGAATCCCTCGGCTCTGTTTCTGGGCGATGGGGGAGAGCGGGCGGCCGGGGCGGCGGTGTTCGCCGGCATGGAAGGTTCGCGACCGGTATTGGTGGAGTTCCAGGCCCTGGTGGCGCCTTCTGTCTACGGCACGCCTCGGCGGGCCGTCGTGGGCTGGGATAGCGGGCGGCTGGCCATGGTCATGGCTGTGCTTGAAGCGCGCTGCAGTCTTGGATTCGCCACGCGCGATGTCTATTTGAACGTCGCCGGCGGCCTTCGGATCATCGAACCGGCGGCGGATCTGGCGGCGGCCGCCGCACTGGCCTCAGCGGCCCTGGAGACAGCCCTGCCCCAGGATTGTGTCGTCTTCGGCGAAATCAGCTTGTCAGGAGACGTGCGCGCCGTGAGTCGAAGCGAGATGCGGCTGAAAGAATCTGCCAAGCTTGGCTTCTCGCGCGCACTGGCTCCGCATGCCGCCGCCGGTAGCGGCGGCGTTCAGGTCACAGGGGTCAAGCGGCTCGCCGAGGCCGTCGCCCGCATCTCAGAAAACGCGTGGAGTTGAATGAGCTTGACCGGTTTCGACTTCATCGCCGGCGCCATCCTGCTGGTGTCGGGACTGGTGGGCTTCGCGCGCGGCGCGACGCGCGAAGTGGTCACGGTCACCGCTTTCGTCGCCGCGGCCGTGGGCTCTATCGTCCTGCTGCGGTTCAGCGGCCCCCTGGCGCATCATTTTATCCACACAGCGTGGCTCGCCCACGTCGCCGCCCTGATCGTCGGGTTCATCATCATCTACATCGTCGTCCGACTTGTAGGCGGGCGGTTGACCCAAGGCGTGCGCCAGACCGCGCTGTCCGGCCTTGATCGTACCCTCGGATTCGCCATTGGCTTGGCCCGGGGCGTGGTGGCGATCGGCATCCTGGTGCTCCTAATCCGCGCCGCCACCCCGCCCGAGCGCATGCCGCAGTGGTTCACGCAGGCCCGTGTTTATCCCCTCGCCAACGCCGCTGGCTCGATGCTGCGCTCTTTCGCGCCGAGGGGAATGGCCATGGCCAGGCGCGTGGCGCCCTCGGTGGAAAACGCCTTCACTGCGGAGGGACCCAATGCCGATGAAGGCGACAGCGGCGCCGTGGCGGTGCCTGCGCCGGCCGCACGCCACGGCAATACCAACAAGGAACGCAAGGCCCTCGACGAACTGGTGGAGAAATCGCGGCGATGACTGATCCAAGCCCAACGCCCCGTGACCCGCTCGACGACAAGCCGCGGCTCGAATGCGGCGTGTTCGGAGTGTTCGACACGCCTGGCGCGGCCGCCATCACGGCGCTGGGGCTACATGCCCTGCAGCACCGTGGCCAGGAAGCCTGCGGCATAGCCGCATTCGACGGCGCCGGCTTTCATACCGAACGGCACGTGGGCCACGTCGGCGCAGCCTTCTCTGGCGATCTGAGCGCCCGCCTGCCTGGGCGGACCGCCATCGGTCACACGCGCTATTCAACGGCCGGCGGCAGCTTCCTGCGCAACGGTCAGCCGATGTTCGCCGACCTGCAGGCCGGCGGCGTCGCCATCGCGCACAACGGCAACCTGACCAACTTCCTTATGCTGCGCGAGCAACTGGTGGCCGACGGGGCCATCTTTCAGTCAACGTCCGACTCCGAGGTGATCCTGCACCTGCTGGCCCGGTCCAGGCGGGAACGGATGGTGGACCGCTTCATCGATGCTCTCAGCCAGATCGAGGGCGGTTACGCCCTAGTGGCGTTGACCAATAAGAAATTGATCGGCGTGCGCGATCCCCTCGGCATTCGCCCACTGGTCCTGGGCGATCTCGACGGGAGGGCGGTGTTCGCCTCGGAGACTCGCGCGCTCGACATGGTGGGCGCGCATTTCGTGCGCGATGTCGAGCATGGCGAGATGGTGATCGTCTCGGACCGCGGTATTCAGAGCGTGCGGCCCTTCCCGGCCGCGCGGGCCAGGCCCTGCGCCTTCGAATACGTCTACTTCGCCATGCCCGACTCGGTGGTCAACGGACTGTCTGTCTATGACGTACGCAAGCGCATGGGCGCGCGCTTGGCCGAGGAATGTGGCGTGCCAGCGGACGTGGTTGTGCCGGTCCCGGACTCAGGGGTCCCGGCCGCGCTCGGCTACGCTCAGGGCAGCGGCCTCCCCTTCGAGATGGGCATCATCCGTAATCACTATGCCGGTCGCAGCTTCATCCAGCCCACCCAGGACGCGCGCGAAATGAGCGTGCGCATGAAGCTTTCTCCCAATCGGGCGGTCCTCACCGGCAAGCGGGTTATGCTGATCGATGACTCCATCGTGCGCGGCACGACTTCGGTGCGTTTCGTGCGCATGGTGCGTGAGGCCGGGGCCAAGGAAGTCCACTTACGCTCGGCCTCACCGCCGATCAAATGGCCCGACTTCTACGGTATAGACATGCCCGACCGCGACAATCTACTGGCCGCCCACCGCACCTTGGCCGAGATGGCCTGTCTGCTCGAGGTGGACAGCCTGGGATTTCTGTCAGTCGACGGATTGTACTGGGCCCTGGGAGCGGGCCCGCGCGATCCGATCCATCCCCAGTTCACCGATCATTATTTCACTGGCGATTACCCGACGCGCCTGCTTGACAGGGAGATCGCCGAGGGCCGCAATGAACGCGTCGAGCGGCAGTTGTCGTTTCTGATCGACGCGTGAACACGCCCCTGCCGAAACTTGATCGACAGCCTTGAGGACCGACCCCAGGCCGCTCGCCGGACGCTTGGCGCTTGTCACCGGCGCGACGCGTGGAATCGGACGCGCGATCGCACTGTCATTGGGCGAGGCTGGCGCGCAGATCACCGCCGTCGGTCGGACCCAGGGCGCGCTGGAGGAGCTGGACGATTCGATCCGGTCCGCCGGCGGAGTACCGGCGACGCTGGTGGCCATGGACCTCACCCAGGATAGTGGCGTTGATCAATTGGGCCTGGCCCTGTTCCAGCGCCATCGGCGGGTCGACATCCTTATCCACGCCGCCGGCATGCTGGCGGGCCTGCGCCCGGTAGCTCATGTGCCTCCCGAACTCTGGGATCGGATCTTGGCGGTCAACCTGACCAGCGCCTACCGGCTGATCCGATCCGTCGAGCCCCTGCTGCGCGCTAGCGATTGTGGGCGGGCGGTGTTCATCACCTGCGAACAGGCCAGCGCGCCCAAGGCTTTCTGGGGCGCCTACGCCGCCAGCAAGGCTGGCCTGGAGGCCATGGTCAGGTGCTGGGCCGACGAAGTCGACGGCAGCGCCATCCGCGCTCTCATCGTCGACCCGGGTCCGACACGGACGGCCCTGCGGCATCAGGCCTTTCCGGGCGAAGACAAGGACAAGCTCACCGATCCGGCGGCCATAGGGCCGATGATCGTGGATCTGCTCAGCACGGACCAAGACCCGGGTCCGCCTTCCAAGGTCATCACCTTTCGCGACTGGGCGTCTTGCTCTGGCGCCGGCGCCGCGCCTGGAACGCCTTAGTCGGATCCGGACTCTCCTCGGCGTAGGGATTGCGGCCCGATTTCACGCTCAGACGGATCGGAGTGCCTGGCAGGTCGAAACTCTCGCGCAGCGAATTGACCAGATAGCGGCGATAGCTATCCGGCAACTTGTCGGCGCGACTCGCGAACAGCACGAAGGTCGGCGGCCGGGCCTTAGTCTGGGCCATGTATTTGGGCTTTATCCGACGGCCCTCCACCGCCGGCGGCGGATGCCGCTCGACCGCCAGGCGAAGCCAGTCATTGAGGGAGTGTGTGCTGACCTTGGATGACCAATCGGCGTGCGCCTTGACCACTGCCGGCATCAATCGGTCCAGGCCCCGCCCGGTTTCGGCCGAGAGGGCCACCATCGGCGCCCCGCGCACCTGGGGAAGCATCATGGCGGCGCGTTCGACGAAGGCGCTGAACCGCGGACCGGAATCCTCGATCAGGTCCCACTTGGCGAGCACGAACACCAGGGCGCGGCCCTCACGTTCGATGAGATCGGCGATCTGCAGGTCCTGGGTCTCAAGGGCGCAGGTCGCATCCATGACCAGGACCACCACCTCGGCAAAGGTGAGGGCGCGGATGGCGTCCTGGACCGAGAGCCGCTCTAGGGCGCCTTCAACCCGGGCCTTGCGCCGAATGCCCGCCGTGTCGACCAGGCGCACGCGCCGCCCCTGCCAGATCCAGTCGACGCTCACGGCGTCCCGGGTGATTCCAGCCTCGGGACCGGTGAGCAGGCGATCCTCGCCGACGAGTCGGTTGACCAGGGTCGACTTGCCGGCGTTGGGCCGTCCGATGATGGCCATGCGGATCGGCTTTTCGAGGTCCTCTTCGGGCTTGGATTCCTCCAATTCCGATTCACTGGCCGCCACCACCGCGGCGAAGAGATCGGCCAGGCCCTCGCCGTGTTCAGCGGAAATGGCCACCGGGTCGCCAAGGCCAAGGGCGTGGGCCTCGAGTGCGCCCCCCTCCCCCGCCCGGCCCTCAGCCTTGTTCGCGACCAGCACTACCGGCTTGCCGGCGCGGCGCAATTGGTCGGCAAAGAACCGGTCGAGCGGAACGACGCCCTCGCGCGCGTCGATCAGAAACAGCACCACTTGGGCCTCTTCGATCGCCCGCTCGGTCTGGCGACGCATGCGCGCCTCCAGACTCTGGTCGGTGACGTCCTCAAATCCCGCGGTGTCGATCAGCTCCAGGTCGAGATCGCCCAGTCGGCCGGAGGCGAACTTGCGATCCCGCGTCACCCCAGGCCGGTCGTCGACAATGGCCAGACGACGCCCCGCCAGCCGATTGAACAGGGTCGACTTGCCCACATTGGGTCGCCCGACGATCGCCAGCCGGACCATGGCGGAACAAGCTCTAGCGGATCGCGATCAGCTGGGCTGACTCGCTGACCACATACAGAGTTCCGTTCACGGCGATCGGACCGATCATCGCGTCGGCCCCCAGTCGCAAGGTGCGATCCACCGCTCCGGTCTTCGGGTTCAAGGCCACCGCCTCACCCTTGCTGGACACCGTGATCAGCCGGTTCGAGGCGAGGATCGGCGTGGACCAGTAGGCGCGCTGTTTCTTCTTCGCGGTCGCGTTGAGATCGTGGATCCAATAGACCTGACCTGACTCCCGGGAGACGCAGATCACCTGGCCGGAGTCATCGATGACATAGACCACATCTCCCACCGCCCACGGGGTGGTGATGGCCGACACTGGCAGGGTCCAGCGCACCTGGCCGGTGCGAAGGTCGACAGCTGCGAACACGTCCGAATGGCTGACCGCGTAGACGTCGGATTTGAAGATCACCGGCCGGCCAGCGATGTCGCGGATTTCCGACAAGGCATTGGTGCGGTTGGCGCGCGACAGGCTGGCGTTCCAGAGTTCATTGCCGTTGGCGGCGCGCAAGGCCACCACCTCACCTGAAGCAAAGGACGACACCAGGGTCTCGTTCTCCACAGCTGGGCTGGTGGCCGCGATGATGCGCGCCGGTTCGGCAAGCGCCTGATAGGTCCACAGTTGGGCGCCGGAGGCCGCGTCGAAGGCGAACAGCTCGTCATTGACGTCCTCGGCGAATACGCGCCCGTCGGAAACTGTTGGGGCCGCATGCATCGGGGCTTCGGTGGCGCTTCGCCAGATGAGCCGTCCGGAACCGGCATCGAGCGCCGCGACCTCGCGAAAGCCGGAGGTGGCGAAAATCTTGCCATCGGCGAACGCTAGGCCCCCGCCCCACGCCTCATGGTCGCGCTTTGACTTGGGCATGATGTTCGTGCGCCAGATCTGGGCCCCGGTCGCTGCGTCGTGGGCCGAGACATCTGCGCCGCCGTCCAAGAGGAATATCCGCCCGCCCTCAGCTATGGGCGGGGCGGTGACGTGATGATGGCGCGACGAGGGCACGCCGAACCCGCGCCTCCAGGCGATCGCAAAGTTCGGGGCCGCGTCCACATGCTCCACCGATTGGCCGAGCGACCCCCCCGGCAGCGGCCATTCGCTCTGGGGCGCCGGCGGCGGCAGGAAGAAGTCCTGGCCCTTGAGGGCATCGGCGACCTTGAGCTGGTCATTCAGCGCGATCACCGGAATGCGCACGCCTTTGGAGGCGGTGCTGGCGTGCTTGCGGCCGTGAAACGGGTTGAGCGAGCCAACCTTGGAGACAGTGGCGCACGCACTGAGGGCGAGGGCGGCCAGGGCGAGGACACCCAGGGAACGGAGTTTCGTCATTGCGGCGTCCCGGACTGGCCTTGGTCCTGAGGCGCCGGGGCGCCAGGGCTGGAGGAGGTGTCGGGCGTCTGCGCGATCGGCCCCGATCCACCGAAAGTTCCTGGTTTCGGCGGCGGCATTGTGGCGGCCGCCTTGGCCGCAGCGATGGCGGCCGGCGCTTCGCCGGCGTCGATGAGCGCCACCGCCGCCTGGGCCCTTGCTTGCGTCGACGGGGTTACGCCCAGGGAGATGGCCAGGGCGTTGAAATCACCCCTGGCCTCGGCGGTCTTGCCGGCCGCCAGCTTGGCCATGGCGAGCGCTTCCCGCGCCTGGAGGTCGAATGGCTTCTTCTCGCCGATCAGGGCGCTAAGCCGCACCTGCAGCTGGGCATAGGGCGCGGTGTCCAACAGCGCCAACGCCGCCCGCAAGCTGGAGAGGTCGCCCATGATGTGGTTGGGCGCGGCTTTCGCGGCCTTGTCGAACAGCGTCGCGGCGTCGGCCTGCTTGTGGGCGGCGAGCCGGATGTTGCCCTGTTCCAACAAGGCCAGGGTCCGATAACCCGCCGGACCCGAACGCGCGATAGGTTCGAAATCGTTATAGGCCCCGATCTGGTCGCCCTGCGCCAATTCGGTCAACGCCTTGTCATAAGCGACTGAGGCCGCCGCGATATTGCGATCTCGCCAGGTGTCGTAGCCCCATATGGCCAGGAAGGCTGCAATGACGGCCGCGAGCAGAGCGGCGAACCAAGGCCATGCCTTGCGCGCAAACGCGCGATAGCGGTCGGAGCGAAGGTGCTCCTCGACCTCTTCGATAAAATCGACCACGACTGTCCTTGAAACTCCGAGCCCGGCCCGCGCCATTCGAGGCGCGGAACCTATAGTGGGGAAGGCGCCGCTGCAACGCGGGCGATGTTCGCCGTCGCGTCAGCCTTTGACCGAGGCGTAATAGGTCTCCGCCGAACCCGGAAATGTTCCCGCCCGCACATCGGCGGCGTAGTCGCGCACCGCCTTGGCTATCTCGCCGCGTAGATCAGCGTAGCGGCGCACGAACTTCGGCGTCCAGTCGAACAGGCCGAGCATGTCCTCTGTGACAAGGATCTGACCGTCGCAGCCAGCCGAGGCGCCGATGCCGATGGTGGGCACGTCGAGCGTACTTGTGATCGCCCGGGCAAGAGGTTCGGCTACGCCCTCGACGACCACGCAGAAGGCGCCGGCCCGGGCCGTGGCTTTGGCCTCGGCCAGGACTTCGGCATGTTCGGCCTCCACCCGACCTTTAGCGCGGAACCCGCCGTCGGTGAGCACCGACTGTGGACGAAGCCCGACATGACCCATCACCGGCACGCCGCGGGCGGTGAGATAGGCGATGGTCTCGGCCACGTGCGGGCCGCTTTCCAACTTGACCGCACCGGCCCCGGTTTCTTTCAGTATGCGCGCCGCGTTGGCGTAGGCCTGTTCGCGCGAGCCTTCATAGGATCCGAAGGGCATGTCCACGGCCACCAGCGCGCGCCGACTGCCGCGCATCACTGCCTGGGCGTGCAGGATCATCATTTCCATCGTCACGCCCACTGTATTGGGCAGACCGTGCAGCACCATGCCCACGGAATCGCCGACCAGGATGAGGTCGCAGGTCTCGTCCAGGAGTTCGGCCATGGGAGCGGTGTAGGCGGTGAGGCACACGATAGGCTCACGGCCCTTGCGCGCCGCGATGCGCGGGGCCGTGATCCGTTTGGCGGCGAGAGGTCGCTGGGCTGACATACGGTTTGTACTTTCCGCTAGATCTCGCG
>Ga0307478_10002636_pt1 | contig 13884 bp, 16 predicted proteins | sample atmos_gasesECM4C_2_FD_203713 | JGI IMG/M metagenome (GOLD analysis project Ga0307478, IMG submission 203713) | Hardwood forest soil microbial communities from Morgan-Monroe State Forest, Indiana, United States - atmos_gasesECM4C_05 | ecosystem: Environmental > Terrestrial > Soil > Temperate...
ATGACTTTTCAGGTCTCCGATGTGGTCATCACGTCGCGCGACTTGCGGCAACTCGTGCTCCTGCATGGCATGCTCTCGTTCGGTTTTAACACCGTCATCCTCGCGCTCACGATCAACACCGTCTCGGCGCTTTTCTGATTCAGTAGTTCCCGCCGAGTGACGCTGGCATATCCGATGCTTGGTATCTCGGCAGGACGATGACCTTCCTGAAAAAGATCCTGCTGGTCGATCACGAGCCGAAAATCACGGCGCTCGTTAGGCGCGCTCTCGAAAGCACCGGCCATTTTCTCGTGAAGGTGGAAGGCGATGTCCGACTTGCCCAGCACGCCGCTCCCTGGTTTCGGCCCGACATTGTTCTTCTCGACGCCGCCCAGACCTCGGAGAGCGAAGACATGAATCGCCAACTCCAAAGCGAACCCGCCCTCAGGGACACGCCGTTTCTTTACCTAAGCGGGAATCCCACCGCCGAGAAGAAGGTCATGACCGGCGGATTTATCAGCGGCTACAGTTTTCTCGCTGCCGCTGTGACGCTCGACGATCTCATCCGGTTCGTGGAAGAAATGCTCAGCCCCGCGCCTCCAGCGGAGGTTCGAGTCAGAGCGAAGCGTTAACCGATTGCCGCCCGGTAGCCGGCCGCGTCTTTCAACTGCTTCACGTCATCCGGCGAATCCATCTTCAACACGAAGATCCATCCTTGGCCGAACGGGTCCGTGTTGATCAACGCCGGATTTCCCTCCAACGCTTTGTTCACTTCGGTCACGGTTCCTGAGATTGGAGCGTAGATATCGCTGGCCGCTTTCACAGACTCCACGACCGCGATCTGTGCTTTTGCTGTCGCTTTTGCGCCCACCTTCGGCAGCTCGACGTAAACCACATCCGTCAGCTCCGCCTGCGCGTGATCGGTAATGCCGACGCGAGCATTCTCGCCTTCGATGCGGACCCATTCGTGGGATTCGGTGTAATGAAGATCGTCAGGAACATTCATGATTTTTTGTAGAGCGGTTTTTTCTCGATGATTGCCGGCAGTTTACGGTCGCGAATTTCGATCTCGATCTCGGTGCCCACCTTGGCGTGTTCGGCCGCAACGTAGGCCATGCCGATTCCTTCATTCAAGCTCGGCGATAAACTGCCGCTGGTGACTTCGCCGATCCGCTGGCCGTCCCGCCAGACGGAATAATGCGGCCGCGGCGGTGGGCCTTTGCTTTTCATGCGAAATGCCACGAGCCGGTTCGGTGTGCCCTTTTCTTTTGCGTTAGCCAAGACTTCGCGGCCGATAAACGCCGGCTTTTTCAGGTCCACGAAAAAACCGAGGCCGGCTTCGATCGGATTGTGGTCCGGGGAGAGATCAGAACCGTTGAGCGGATAACACATTTCGAGGCGCAACGTGTCGCGCGCACCGAGCCCGCAAGGTCGGATGCCGAGTTCTTTTCCCGTGGCCAGCACATCGTTCCAGACTTTCGCCGCGTCGCGCGCGGCGAAGAAAACTTCCACGCCATCTTCGCCCGTGTAACCGGTGCGCGCGACGCTCACCTTAATACCGTCATAATCGAAGTCCTTGATCTGATTTCGCGCCGGCACTTCCGCATCGTTTCCCAGCAGCGTGTGCAGCAGCTCGATGATGCGCGGCCCCTGGATCGCAAGCCCACCGAATTCGGCGCTGCGATTCTTCAGCTCGGCGTCGTCGCTGAGATGTTTTTGGAGCCACGCGAAATCTTCATCGGTCCGCGATGCATTTACCACCAGCAGGAAAGTTTCCGGCGCCGTTCGGTAAACAATCAGATCGTCGATGATTCCGCCGCGCTCGTTCAGCAGAAAAGTGTATTGGCCGGTGCCGACTTCGAGCTTGTTGATATCGTTCGTCAGCATCTCGTTAAGCCATCCTCCGGCCCGCGGGCCGGTCGCCACCAGTTGCCCCATGTGTGAAATGTCGAACACGCCGACGTCTTTCCGCACCGCCTGGTGCTCGTCAATGATTCCGCTGTATTGCACCGGCATGATCCAGTCGCCGAACGGGATCATCTTCGCGCCGAGCCGCACGTGCTCGTCGTAGAGCGGCGTTTTTTTTTGCGCGGCTTCGGTCATGAAGGGTCATCCTAGATGCCGCGACTTTTGTGTCAACGCGTGCGCCGCCAGTTGAAGCACGCCGCGCTTACTCTACCGTGGTCGCAGCGATGCGGTTTCTCGACAAACTCGAACGGCGCCTGGGCTTCATTGCCATCCCGGGCCTGGTCCGCGCCATTGTCGCCCTCAACGTCCTCGTTTTTATCCTGATCTACCTGAACAAGGGCTTCGATTCCTATCTCGCGCTCGACATGGCCCGGATCCGGGCCGGAGAAGTCTGGCGGCTCGTCACCTACATTTTCGTTCCCCAGATGTCGCACCCGCTTCTCGTCCTTGTCGCCCTCTGGTTCCTTTGGTTCATCGGCGACGGGCTCGAGCGGGCATGGGGGCCGTTTCGACTCACCCTCTATTTTCTGGTGGGAATGGTTGGGACAACCATCGCCGCGGTTCTTTCGAACAGCCAGTTCTCAAACCAGATGCTGTTCACGACTCTCTTCTTCGCCTTCGCCCATTTCTATCCGGATGAAATCATCTACGTCTTCTTCATCCTGCCGCTGAAAATTAAATGGATCGCCTGGGCGTATGCGGCGTTTCTCCTCCTGGCTTTTGTCACGCAATCGAACTCGTATCGGCTGGCGCTCATCGCCGCGCTGAGCAATTACCTCATCTTCTTTGGACCCGGCGTGATCCAGCAACTGCGGCAACGCAAGGAAGTCGCCGTCCGGCGCCAGCGATTTGAAACCCAGGCGCGCCCCGACGACGAACCGCTTCATCACTGCGCGACCTGCGGCGCCACGGAATTGACCGATCCGAACCTCGAATTTCGCGTAGCGCGCGACGGCGAAGAATATTGTCTCGCCCATCTGCCTCGTCCGGCGAATGCTCCCGTCTGACGCGATGAACAAGAACGACGCGCCCCTCATTCCCGAACAGGGCTGGCATTGTCTCCATCTCTATTACCGGACCGAGCATGGGCAATGGCAATTGCTCAGCGCCGAGGAACAGCGGAGCGCCAAGGTCGCGCTCTCTTCGCTCGTGCAGGAAATCCGCGCCCTCGAATCAACCCAGCTCCTGACGATGAGCATGGTCACGCCGAAAGCCGATCTCGGCTTCTTGTTGATCACGCCCGATCTGCACGCCGCGAATCGGATCGAGAAACAACTCAGCCTCGCGCTCGGCGCCGACGTACTTGTTCCCGTTTACAGTTATCTCTCGCTCACGGAAGAAAGTGAATACAAGACGACCGCGGAGGATTACGCCGCGGTTCTTGAGAACGAGCAGAAGATCGGCAGGGGCACGCCGGAGTTTGAGAAGTCGATGGCGGCATTCGAGGAGCGGATGAAGCATTATCGGCACGAACGCGTTTATCCCACGCTGCCCGACTGGCCGGTCGTCTGTTTCTATAATATGAGCAAACGGCGCGGCGAAACGCGCAACTGGTATGCGCTGCCTTTCGAAGATCGTCGCAAGCTCATGCTCGGCCATGGCGCGGTGGGCCGGCAATACGCCGGCAAGGTGAAGCAGCTTATCACCGGCTCGAGCGGACTCGACGATGCGGAGTGGGGCGTGACCCTCTTTGCCCAGGACACGTTTCAGATTAAGTCCATCGTTTACCAGATGCGCTTCGATGAAGTCAGCGCGATCTACGGCGACTTCGGCGAATTCTACATCGGTCTGCAACTCCCTCTCGACGAACTGTTCCGCCGGTTGCAGCTTTAAACCTCCTGCTCCTGATCTTGATCGTGCTCATGATCTTTCCAGAAGGAGCATGATCAAGATCAGGAGCATGAGCAGGAGTTGAGAAGGATGGGTGGCAGAGTGGTCTAATGCGCACGCCTGGAAAGCGTGTTTGCCGAAAGGCAACCAGGGTTCGAATCCCTGCCCATCCGTGTCCCTCTTGCGCCTGATCTTACTCTTGCTCCGCTACTCGCCGTTCCGTCTCGTCATTACCTGCAAATTCTGCCGGACCTTCACCACGCTCGCGCTGGGCAACACGCCCCGAAAATTCGCGCCCGGGTAAATCAGACAGTCCCGTCCCAGCACCGACCCCGGATTGATCACCGCATTGCACCCGATCTCCGTCCTGTCCCCGACCACCGCCCCAAACTTCGTCAGCCCCGTCGCGATGTCGCCATCCGCCGCGCTGACGTGAATTTCACCGTGATCCAGTTTCACATTGGAAAGAATGACGCCCGCGCCGAGATGCGCGCGATGCCCCAGAATTGAATCGCCGACATAATTGAAATGCGGCACCTGCGCTTCATCGAACAGGATGCAGTTCTTGAACTCGCACGAGTTCCCCATCACCACGCCGTTCCCCACGATCACATTCTCGCGCACGTAACAGCCGCTGCGGATGCGGCAGTTCTCTCCGATCCACGCCGGGCCTTTCAACACCGCGCCCTGCTCCACGATCGTTCCCGCCCCGATGAAAACCGCGTTGCTGATAAACGGCTTTCCGACCAATTCGCCGAGCACCGCCGGTTTTAAGCGAAACTGCAAATAGCTCGCGATCTGCCGGAGCGCGTCCCAGACATATTTCTGCGATTCAAACAGCTTCGGGTGCGCCGTATGTTCGAGACTAAGAAATTCCGCCGGCGAAAACATTGGAGCTACGCGCCGCCGCGCCACGTGATTTTCTGCCCGTCCTTCGTGTCCCGGGCTTCCCAACCGCGCGCGGCCAGTTCGTCGCGCAATTCATCACTTTTTCTCCAATCCTTTGCAAGCCTCGCCTGCACTCGCGCCTCCGCCAGCGCCGAAATCTCCGCCGGCAACGTCTCCTCCCCTTCGCTGATCGCCAAAACCCGATCGACGCGCTCCCACCACTCCAGCCATCCCTTCGCCTCGCTCGCATCGATCTCACCGCCATCGATCCGCCGGTTCGTCTCCCGAATCGTCTCAAACAAAACCCCGAGCGCTCCAGAAATGTTTAGGTCATCGTCCAGCGCGGCTTCAAACTCTTCCATTCGACGTTGGGCGTTCGGCGTTGGGCGTTCGGCGTTTTCTTCCTTCCCCTTTTCTCCCAGTCTACGCACCCAATCATCCACTCTTCCCAACGCCTGCCTCGCCTCCTCCATTCCTTCCCAGGTAAAATTCAACGGCGCGCGATAATGCACCCGCATCAGCGCGTATCGCACCTCGCGCCCGCTGTATCCCTTCTCGATCACATCCCGCAGCGTGTAGAAATTCCCGAGCGACTTCGCCATCTTCTGCCCATCGACCATCAGATGCGCGCAATGCAGCCAGTAGCGCACGAACTTTTTCCCCGTGCATCCCTCCGTTTGCGCGATCTCCGCCTCGTGATGCGGGAAAATATTGTCCACGCCGCCGCAATGAATATCGAGCTGTTCTCCGAGCAGTTGCGTCGCCATCGCGCTGCACTCGATGTGCCAGCCGGGCCGGCCCGCGCCCCACGGGCTTTCCCATTTCACCGGCCCATCCTCTTCATCCCACGCTTTCCAAAGCGCGAAGTCGCCGACGTGTTCCTTGTCGTATTCGTCGCTCTTCACCCGGCCGGTCGAACGCAACTCCGACAAATCGAAATGGGCGAGCTTGCCGTAATCCGGAAACTTGTTGATCCGAAAATAAACCGATTTGTCCTCCGCCTGATACGCGAGCCCGCGTTCCATCAGCGTCCCGATCATCTCGATCATCTTCGCCAACTCGCGCGGGTCGGTCGCTTCCGGGAACGAATCAGCCCGCTTGATCCGCAGCGTGTCGAGATCGTCGAAGAACGCCTTCTTGAATGGCGCGGTGAATTCGGCCAGCGGCACGCCCGCCTCGCGCGATCCGCGAATCGTCTTGTCATCCACGTCCGTGATGTTCATCACGCGACGCACCTTGAAGCCGTGCAGCTCGAGATGCCGCTGGAGCAGATCTTCAAAAATGTAAGCGCGGAAATTACCGATGTGGGCGTGGCTGTACACAGTCGGCCCGCAGGTGTACATCTTCACCTCGCCTCCCACCGGATCGAGCGGGCGGAATTCTTCGAGCGAGCGCGAGTAGGTGTTGAAGAGACGGATCGCCATTCACTCCATTTCGACCGTCGCGACTGCCATCGCTGCCATTCCTTCACCACGACCGATCGCGCCGAGGCCTTCGTTCGTTGTCGCCTTGATGCTGACGCGCGCCGTTTCGAGACGAAGCGCCGCGGCGATCTTCTCTCGCATCGCCGGAATGTGCGGCGCGATCTTCGGCGCTTCCGCGATCAAGGTTGCGTCCACGTTGAGCGGTCGCGCATGGATCTCCGCCAGCAGCGCCGTGACCCGTTGCAAAATCTCGATGCTGCTGATTCCGCGAATCGATTCGTCCGTGTTCGGGAAATGATGGCCGATATCGCTTTCACCGACAGCGCCCAGGAGCGCGTCCGCGATCGCATGGCAGATCACGTCCGCATCCGAATGCCCGTCGAGGCCGCGCTCGTGCGGAATCTCGACCCCGCCTAAAATTAATTTGCGGCCCGACGCGAGCCGATGCGCGTCGTAACCGTTTCCACACCGGATCGTGCTCACAATTTCAAATCGATCACGCCGTTCGACGCTACGATGCTGTATTTGTCTTTCATGTCCGTGCGCGGTTTCATTTCCACCGTGCCGCCCGCCGTTTCCACCAGAATCCACCCGGCCGCGATGTCCCAGAGACTGATGCCTTGCTCGATGTAAGCGTCAAAACGGCCGCACGCCACGTAGGCCATGTCGAGCGCCGCGCTTCCCATCAACCGGCATTTGCGCGCGCGATGCACCATCTCCTGGAGCAACGGCAAGCCGGCCGCGATCGTCACCCCTGTCTTGGAAAGTCCGACCGAGATCACCGCTTCGCGCAGGTCCGCGCGCTCGCTTACGCGAAACGGTTTGTCATTCAAAGTTGGCGCTTCGCCTTTTTGCGCCTTCCACAGTTCGTCGCGCATCGGATCGTAAATCACGCCGACGATGATTTCGCCCAGGTAACGGAGCGCGATCGACACGCAGAAATGCGGGATGCCGTAAAAAAAATTCACGGTGCCATCGAGCGGATCGACTACCCATTGATGATCGCTCGTCTGGTCGCCGACGATTCCTTCCTCGCCGTAGAGCGCATGCTCCGGGAATTTTTTCAGGAGCAGCTCCGTGATCAGGGTCTGGGCGCGGACATCGATCTCGAGCTTGATGTCGTGCGCCTCCGCGGAATTCACCCGGAGCGGTTGCTGAAAACCATGGCGCAACATTTCGCCGGCGCCGCGAGCCGCTTCCACTGCTGCGTCGAGGTAATGCGTCATGACGGAGAGACGTTAATCCAAAAAAAAACCGGGAGAAGAAATGAATCCTTCTCCCGGGTTGAAGTTATTGGTTGGAACTACGAAAAGCCTCCGTAGTCGTTACCGCGGTTTTCGAAACTAATGTTTCTTTTTCTTCGCGGCCGCCTTTTTCTTGGCGGGTTTCTTAGCTTTTTTCTTTGCCATATCGACTAATCCCCCCTTTCGGTCCGCTTGCGCGGTGGGTTGGTGAAGGATTTTTGTAACTTCACTTACCTGTGTCAGTAGTCACCACGATTTTTTTGTCAAACTCTTTTCCCACATCTTTGAAATTATTTTCACGAGCTCGCGCGCGATATTTTTTTTTGAAGCGCGCGAAATTTTCTTCATTTCGCCGTTCCGAAAGAAAATCGTCACTTCATTTTCGTCGCTTTCCATTCCGGTTTCGCTGCCGCTCACGTCGTTCGCCACGATCGCGTCGCAATCTTTCGCACGCAGTTTTTTTTGCGCATTGCTTTTCAGATCGTGCGTCTCCGCCGCGAAGCCGACGACGAGATAGTCGCGATTCCCCTGGGGCAGGGAAGCGAGAATGTCCCGCGTTGGAATCAGTTTCAGCGCAAACGGAGTTTTCCGCTTCTTCATTTTCCGAGGCGAGCGCACGGCGGGTTTGTAATCCGAGACCGCTGCACACATCACGAGAACATCGCAGTCGCGCACCGCGCGATGCACCGCGTCGTGCAGGTCGTCGCTCGTCGTGATCGAAACATTTTTCACGCCGCGCGGCGGCGCGACGCTTACGGGTCCTGAGATCAGCGTGACGTCGTGCTTCCTCGCTACCGCCGCTTCCGCGATCGCGTAGCCCATTTTTCCCGACGACCGATTGCTGATGAAGCGAACCGGATCGATCGCTTCGCGCGTCGGGCCGGCGGTGACGACGAACCTCACGCGATCAGATTATCCTGGCGCGCGAGCAAGAATTCCGCGCGAAACGCGATGTCATCCACCTTCCACAACCGGCCGATGCCTTCGTACCCGCAGGCGAGCATCCCTTCTTCGGGCCCGATGAATTCGACGCTGCGCGATTTCAGCGTGGCGACATTCTCCTGCGTCGCCGGATGTTCCCACATCTTTCCGTTCATGGCGGGCGCGATGAGAATCGGCGCGCGGGTGGCGAGCGCGATCGCGGCGAGTGGGTGGCCGGCGAGTCCGCGCGCGAGTTCGGCGATCACGTTCGCCGTCGCCGGCGCGATGAGAAGCAGGTTCGCGCGATCGGCGAGCTCGATGTGTCCCGGCCGCCAATTTTCTTTTTCATCGAAGAAGCTGGTGCTGACCGGATTTTTCGAAAGCGTTTGGAGCGTGAGCGGCGTGATGAATTCAACGGCATCGCGCGTCATCACCACGAAAACATCGTGGCCCTGCTTTACCAGCAAGCCCGCCAGCTCCGCGGATTTGTAGGCGGCGATCGAACCCGTCACGCCGAGGACGACACATTTTGGTTTTGGGTCTGTCATGTTGAGCGAAGCGAAGCGGAGTCGAAACACTTCTTACTTTTCTGCAATTGGGCGCGCAATGCGGAAAGATTAAAGGTCCTTCGACTTCGCTGCGCTTCGCTCAGGATGACAGGAAAGGAACGCTTCACGACAGCTTCAACCTCCGGCTTAGATATCTTTCCGCGCCCATAATGTTGCGGAACTTCTGCAGATCTTCCTCCATCGATTTACTGATGATCGTGTAGCGATAATCCCGCCATAGCTCCATTTCGAGCGCGGCCGTGACGATGCGTGATTCAATTTGTTGCGGCGTTTCCGTCCCGCGCTTGGTCAGGCGCCGTCGCAATTCGTCAAGATCAGGCGGCATGATGAAAACGTCGCAGAGCGCTTTGCGGATCGTGTCGTCTTTGAAGTTTCGAATGGCCGCGGCGCCCTGGATGTCCACGTCGATCAGGACATCGACGCCGTTTTGCAACTCGGCGATGATGGGGCCGCGCAGGGTTCCGTAGTAATGCTCGTGCACCTTCGCGTGTTCCAGGAACTCTCCGGCCTCGACCCGCGTCCGAAAATCCGCCTCCGTCAGGAAATGATAATCGTCGCCGTCGATCTCGCCCGCGCGCGGCGGACGGGTTGTGCGGGAAACGGAGTAAACGAAGTCCGGTGTTTGCCGCAAGGCATCGCACAATGTCGTCTTCCCCGCGCCCGACGGCGCCGAGAGCACGAACAAAATTCCGGTGCGCGTGAATTGGTTACTCAAGGTTTTGGATTTGTTCGCGGATTTTTTCGAGTTCCGATTTGCAGGCCACGACGTGCTGGGAAATTCCGGCGTCGTTCGATTTCGCGCCGAGCGTGTTCAGCTCGCGAAAAATTTCCTGGGTGATGAACTCGAGGGTGCGGCCGACCGGCTCGTTCTTGCGGAGATGATGCGCGAACTGGGCGAGATGGCTTTCCAGCCGTGTCAGTTCCTCGGAGATGTCCGAGCGATCCGCGAAGATCGTCACTTCCTTAAGCAAGCGTTCGTCTTCGACCGGAAGATCGAGCCCAGCTCTCTGGATGCGCTCGATCAAGGCGCTCCGATATTTTTTCACCACCTCCGGATACAACGCCCGGATTTCCTTGATCTCCTGGCGCAGGACCTTGAGACGATGGATCAAATCCTTCGCGAGATGTTTCCCTTCGCGCTCGCGCATCTTGATCAACTCGGCGAGCGCCGTCGTGAGCGCGCGCTGCACGGTCGGCCACGCTGCGTCGGCGTCGATGCTTTGTTCCGGCGAGCGCATTACTCCCGGCGCCTGCAAGATCGTTCCGATCGTGATCTCACCCGGCGCGCTCAGTTCCTTCTGCAACGTCAGCATCGCGTCGTGATACGAACGGGCCAGCGCGGTATCGAGCGCGAGCGCGACCGCGCCGTTCGCGCCCTGGTGCAACCCGACGAGCACATTCATCCGGCCGCGCGAAATCTTTTCATTAATCGCCTGACGAATGCGCGGCTCGAGCGCGGCAAGGTCGCGCGGGAGATTAATCACGATGTCGCTTTGCTTCCGATTCACGGAGTTCAATTCGACACTGAATTTCGTCCCGGCGTGGTCCGCATCACCACGGCCATATCCAGTCATGCTGCGCATTAGAATTCGAAATAGGTGGCCGCTTGAGCCACATCTTTGTCGCCTCGTCCGGAGCAATTCACGATGATGATTGTATCGGAGGGAAGCGACGGCGCGATCTTAATCACGTGCGCGATGGCGTGGGCGGTTTCAAGCGCGGGAATTATCCCTTCGGTTTCGGCGAGCGCGCGAAAAGCGGCGAGCGCTTCATCGTCGGTCGCGTACACGTATTCGATCCGTTCCTGGTCGCGCAGGTAACTGTGTTCGGGACCGACGGCGGCGTAATCGAGTCCCGCGGAGACAGAATGGGTTAACTCGATCTGCCCGTCTTCATTGGCCAGGATGAAAGTCTTTGTGCCTTGCAGAACGCCGAGCCGGCCGCCTTGGAAACGAGCGGCGTGTTTGCCGGTGCGGATGCCTTCGCCGCCGGCTTCGACGCCGATCATGCGCACGGATTCATCGTCGAGGAACGGGTGAAAGAGTCCGATGGCGTTGCTGCCGCCGCCCACGCAGGCGATGAGAACGTCCGGCAATTCTCCTTCGCGCTCGAGAATCTGCCGTCGCGCTTCGAGGCCAATCACACGCTGAAAATCGCGGACCATCATCGGGTATGGATGCGAGCCGAGCGCGGAGCCGAGGATGTAATGGGTGGTGCGAACGTTCGTCACCCAATCGCGCATCGCTTCGTTTATCGCTTCCTTGAGTGTGGCCTGACCGGCGGTAACGGCGACAACCTTGGCGCCGAGAAAGCGCATGCGGGCGACGTTGAGCGCCTGCCGTTCCATATCGACGCTGCCCATGTAGACGATGCATTCGCAGCCGAAGTGCGCCGCGACAGTGGCCGTGGCGACACCGTGCTGCCCCGCGCCGGTCTCGGCAATGATGCGGGATTTGCCCATGCGGCGCGCGAGTAGAATCTGGCCGAGCGCGTTATTGATTTTGTGGGCGCCGGTATGGAGGAGGTCCTCGCGTTTCAAATAAATCTTCGCGCCGCCGAGATTTTTCGTGAGCCGTTCCGCGAAGTAAAGCGGCGTCGGCCGGCCGGCGAAATTGCGGAGGAGCTCATCCAGTTCGCTTTGAAACGCGGGATCGTTCTTCGCGCGTTCGTATTCGGCGGTTAGATCGTTGAGCGCGGACATCAGCGTTTCCGGCACGAACATGCCGCCGTAGGGACCGAAATGGCCGTGGACGTCGGGGAGCTGTTGAGCCGTTGTCATGAGGGGAAAACGTCCAACGCCCGACGCCCAACGTCCAACGCCGAATTAAGAGTCGTGGCTGTGCGCGGATGACAGGATATCGTCAAGGGCGCGGCGGTGCGGTGAGGGAAGAGGGATCGAATCCAATTCGCGGATCGGAAACCAGCGCTGGGCCGCATTTCTTTTTCTCGCCCAAGTTTGCTGCGAATAAACCGCGAGGGTGATGCGATGATGGGTGAAAGGAAATTCGGAACGATGCAACGGCTGACGCGCGGCCGGAACGCTGGACAACCGAGGCAGGATCCACATTCCGCGCCAGCGATGATGGGATTGTTCGAGGAGGACGCGACGCCGGCGCAGGGCAAAGCCGTGATATTCAGTGCGAAATTGCAACGTCGGGCGCGCCCTTTTTCGCGGAAGCGCGGTTGGATCGGTTGTTCGGCAAAAAGTTCGCACGGGGCACGATTGACACTTTGGCCGCGCACCGCAGATGAGAGCGCCCAATTCCATGAGCGCCGAGTTATGTCGGCCGGCATTGTGGCGCGGCAGGAGCTGCGCGGCGGCGGACCAGAGCAGCTCGCGTCCGGCGCTCGTGTCGATCGGCATTTGCAGGTCGAAGACGCGGGAGAGAACGCGGGCGACGTTTGCTTCGACGATCGGGACCGATCGGTCGAAGGCGAACGTGGCGATGGCGTTTGCCGTATAACGGCCAATTCCGGGAAGCTCCTGAATCGAAGCCGGGTTTCGCGGAAAAGTGCCGCCGTGTTTTTCGAGGACGGCGATGGCGGTCGCCCGGAGATTGCGGGCGCGCGTGTAGTAACCGAGCCCCTGCCAGGCGTGAAGAACGTCATGTTCCGAGGCGGCGGCGAGCGCGGCAAAATCAGGGAACCGGACGAGCCATTCATTATAATAAGGGAGGACGGTCGCGACCTGGGTTTGCTGGAGCATGAACTCGGAGACGAGAATCGCGTAGGGATCGGCGGTGCGGCGCCAGGGAAGATCGCGGCGGCTTTTGCTATACCAGGAAAGGAGGGCGCGGCGAAAGGATGGAGCGGAATCAGAATCCACGTTATTGAAGAAAACGTCGAACGCCCAACGCCGAACGTCCAACGCCGAATTCAGAGTCTTTCATTCGAGATTGGACGTTGGGCGTTCGGCGTTCGACGTTTGCCCCTTTCCGAGGAATGACTTCCTATACTCACCCGCTCTCGACGGACCAGGCCGCGAAGCTCCGCAGTTTGCTTCAGGATCTCGGCTTCGAATTCGCGCCGCGGCCCTACACGCTTTTCTTCGCGCAGAAAAACAAGCTCAGTCTCGCGGTTTACGAAAAGGGGCCCAAGATTTTGTTGCAGGGGAAAGGGATCGAGGAATTCGTCCAGTTCGAGCTCGAACCGAAAATCCTCGAACAGGCGAAGCTCGGCTATGAAGAGGTGCATTCGCCGGAAATGTTCGAGCCGCATTTCGGGATCGACGAAAGCGGGAAGGGCGATTTCTTCGGGCCGCTCGTCATTGCCGGCGTCTACGTCGATCGCGAGATCGCGCGAAAATTTCTCGACGCCGGTATCCAGGACAGCAAACGGATTGGTTCCGACGCGAAAATCCGGTCGCTGGCGGAAATCATCCGAACTACGCCGGGCGCAGTCGGCGATACCGTCGCGATCGGGCCGGAGCGCTACAACGATCTCTACGAAAAATTCGGAAACCTCAACAGCTTGCTGGGCTGGGGGCATGCGCGGGTGATCGAGAACCTGCTCGGGCGCAAACCCGATTGCCCCCGTGCACTGTCGGACAAATTTGCGGACGCGAGCGTGATCCAGAAAGCCTTGCTGAAACATGGGCAGAAGATCCAGCTCGAGCAGCGGACAAGAGCAGAATCCGATCTGGCCGTGGCGGCGGCGTCGATCCTTGCCCGCGAGGCATTTATCGACTGGCTCGAGCGGCGGGGGAAAACGATGGGCGTGAAGCTGGGGCGGGGGGTTTCGGCCGAGGTGAAGGATGCGGCGAGAAAACTGGTCGACACTCAAGGCCCCGACGTGCTCCGAAAAGTCGCAAAGGTGCATTTCCGGACAGCGCACGAGATCGCACCCAGCCATTATTCGGCACCGGCTCCGCGACGAGCCTGGCGAAAGGCGCCCTCATCCTAGCCTTCTCCCATGGGGAGAAGGAACTGCGGATAGCGGCATCACTCGGCCCCCCGGCAGGGCAAGCTTCCTGCTATCTAGTTTTTACCTCTGACGCGCCATTTGTGGAAACCAGGCTCCTCATATTGAATGCCGATCCGGTCTTTCAGGACCGTGCTCTGG
>Ga0307478_10002639_pt1 | contig 13880 bp, 11 predicted proteins | sample atmos_gasesECM4C_2_FD_203713 | JGI IMG/M metagenome (GOLD analysis project Ga0307478, IMG submission 203713) | Hardwood forest soil microbial communities from Morgan-Monroe State Forest, Indiana, United States - atmos_gasesECM4C_05 | ecosystem: Environmental > Terrestrial > Soil > Temperate...
AAGCTGTTGGATGAAAGAGTCAGGCAGGCAAAAGGGTATCTCGAGCAAGCCGCGGCACTCAAAATTCAAGACCCTTGCATTTATCAGGATCTCGTCGGAGTGGCTTTGAGTCTCAGTGATCTGCCGCGCGAATACATGGAGCAGGCTTATGAGCGCGGGGTTGCCCTGGAACCAAATTTCGTGTCGACGTATCGCGCGAAAGCAAACTACCTGCTCCCACGATGGTATGGCGCTCCTGGCGAATGGGAGGCATGGCTGAAAAAAGCTGCCGATGACCGCGGGGGAAAAGAGGGGGACATCATTTACGCCTGGGTGGCCAGTGACGTCGCCAGGACTGAGTACGAGGATTTTTTCCACAAGACTGGGGCCGACTACCCAAGGATGAAGCGGGGCTTTGAAGCCGCGCTTGGGCTCGACGGGAAAAACAATTACGATACCAATCTAAACTATCTGGGCTTTTTCGCATGCATGGCCGGGGACCGCGACACGGCGGTAAATAGCTTCAAGCGCATGGAGGGGCATTGGATGCAATCCATTTGGGTGAGCAGCTCCTATTTCAATCGCTGCCGGGCTTGGGCCGCCGATCCGATATTGAATGCCAATCCCGGACCCAATCCTTATGCAGTGCGGTAAACGCCAGAGGATTCTGGCATTTATCATCAACCCGCAAATCCCGCTCCGGCCGGCCCAACGCGGCCTGCAGCAAGCCTTGGAGAAAATCCGGGCGACGACGGAGGGTAACGCCGGGGCTTGCTCCGCAAAAAATGCGCAGGGCTGGTCAAGCCATGCGGAGATAAAACCCGGATTGGGGTTATAATGGGAGCATGGAAAAGATCTGCATAGCAAGTGTGGCGGTCTTTCTTGGTTCGACAGCTTACTATCTGGCCCAGCTCACCGGGCGCACCGGCAGTACTTGTGTGATCCTTGGTCTTCTCGTTGGCGCCTATGGGATGTGGCTCGGAGAGCAGTTGTACATCAAGATTCACCATTAACGGCCTGCCGAAAAATTCTGCCGGCCGGCGCGGCCCGCGAATCAGGCCGCGCACCCAGCGATTGGTGCAATGGATGTGAACTCGCCGTTTCATCGCACATACTGCTTGCGGCGCAAAAATTTCAAATTAGCCCTTAGCAATGGAATTGTATCACTCGGGTTATTTTCCGGCCATGGCGGATATGCTGAATTTCAGCCGCGCGGTTGAACCGCCCCGTGAGGAGCCTCTGAATATCGGCACGATTTCACTCCATTGATCATCACCCACCTGGTAGAATTCAGCCGTCGCCGTGCGGGCGTCGTCGCGGCCACAGCCTTCGTCCTCGCGCTGGGCGCGGGATTTTATGTCGCGGGTCACGCCAGCATCGACAGCGATACGTCAAAGCTGATCGATCCCAATCTTCCGTGGCAGAAAGCTTCGGACGACGTCGACCGCCAATTTCCGCAGAATAACGATCTCCTGGTGGCGGTGATCGATGGAGCGACACCTGAACAGGCCGCCGATGCCGCCACCGTCCTCGCCGCCGCGCTGGCGCAGCAAAAGAATCTTTTTTCTTATGTGCGCGATCCGGAGGCAAATCCTTACCTCCAGCGCGAGGGATTGCTCCTCCTTCTCTCTCCGGCCCAAGTCCGGGATTTCTGCGACCACCTGATTTCCGCCCAGCCGTTTCTCGGAACCATCGCGGCCGATCCCAGCGTTCGCGGAGTCCTCGGCGCGATCGACCTCCTCGCCCAGGGCGCCCTCCGCAATGAAGTCGCCTCGACGCAGATCGACGGGCCGCTCAACCTGTTGGCCGATGCAGCCGATGCCGCCGCCGCCAGACGGCGCCAGCCGCTTTCCTGGGAGCAATTCTTCAGCGGACGGAAGGCCGACCCGGGCGAATATCGCCGTTTTGTCCTGGCCAGCACGACGCACAATTACGGCCAGGTCGAATCCGCTTCCGACGCGATCGACGCCGTGAGAAAAGCTGCGCGCGAGGCCGGCCTGACGCCAGAAAATGGAGTGACGGTGCGCGTGACGGGACAGGTTGCGTTGGACAACGATCAGCTTTCCGCCCTTTCGGAGGGCGCAACCTTTTCCGCCGTGCTTTGCCTGGGTCTGCTCGGTTTATGGCTCGTGGTCGGGCTTCGCGAGCTCCGAACCGTGCTCGCAGTCGTGTTGACTCTTTTGGTCGGCCTGGTGGCCTGCACCGCATTTGCCGTTTGGGCGATTGGACCTTTCAATCCCGTCTCCATCGCCTTTGCACCCCTCTTTATCGGCATCGCGATCGACTTTAGCATCCAGTTCAGCATCCGCTATGAGGCGGAACGGTTGACGGGAACTCCGATCGAGGCTTCCCGGCGGACGGCGGTCGGGATCGGCGCCCCTTTGGCGGTTGCTGCCGCCGCCACCGCTGTTGGTTTCATTTCCTTCGCGCCCACCGCCTATTTGGGCGTGCGCAGCCTGGGGTTGATCGCCGGCGCCGGCATGATCATCGCCCTTCTGCTCAATCTTACGCTGCTCCCGGCCCTGCTCTCGCTCTTTCGTATCGATGCCGATTTGCATGCGGCCGGCTTTGCCTGGGGCAGGGTGGCCGATCGTTTTATTCCCCGCCGCCGCCGCTGGGTTGTCGCTGGAATCGCGGCTCTCTTCCTGTTTTTTGCGGCGGCCCTGCCACGGCTGCGGTTCGATTTCAATCCGGTCGATTTGGAGAATCCCCATTCCGAATCCGTCAGTACGCTGCTCGATCTCACGTCCGATGTGAATACCTGTCCCTATTACATCGAATTCCTGGACACTTCCGCCGCTGCGATGTCCGCCGCTGATCGGCTGAGAAAACTGCCCGAGGTCGACCATGTGCTCAACGTCCGCAGCTTCATTCCCGAGGACCAGGCGCCGAAACTCGAGGCTTTGGAGGATGCGGCCTCGTTGCTCGGGCCAACTCTTTCACCCGCGGTGGTCAAGCCCGCTCCCACGCCGGGCGAAGCCTTGGCTGCAATCGTCCGCTGTGCGGATGACATGGCTCAACTCGGAGCCAAGGGAGACGCACCGGCGGCCCGTTTGGCGGTGGCTCTGCGCAAAATTATCAAGGGAGGCGCCGGTGAGGTTCCCGCGCTTTCCGCCAATTTCAGTGCCGGAATCAGCCTGCGCCTGGACGACTTGCGGCAGGTGCTTCAAGCCGGGCCGGTCTCGCTCGACACGCTTCCGCCGGACTTTCGCCGGGACTGGGTCGCGCCGGACGGTCGCTGCCGGGTGGAGGTTTACCCAAAAGGGGATGTGCGCGACAACGAGGTTCTCCGGCACTTTGCCCGCACCGTGCAAAGCATCGTCCCCGAAGCCGTCGGGTCGGCGATCGCAGTGGAGGAGTGGACCCAGCTTGCTCCCCGGGCTTTCGCGACGGCGGGCCTCCTGGCCCTGGTGGCAATTTCCATTTTGTTATTGGTCGTTTTGCGCAACGTTTACGATGTAATCCTCGTCTTCGTCCCCTTGCTCCTGGCCGGGCTTTTTACCCTGGGTGCCGCCGCACTGCTCGGTCTCTCGATCAATTTTGCCAACATCATCACTCTTCCGATGATGCTCGGGATCGGCGTCGCCTTTGATATTTACTTTGTCATGCGCCACCGGTCGGGTGAACCGGATCTATTGGGCTCATCCACGGCTTACGGCGTGATCTTCAGCGCCCTTACAACCGGCACTGCTTTCGGCAGCCTGGCGCTCTCCAAGTCTCCGGGGATGGCGGAAATGGGCAAGTTTCTCAGCCTTTCCCTGTTTTTTATCTTGTTCTGCACGCTTTTTGTCCTGCCTGCTTTCTTCAACGTAATCCCCGCTCCAGAAATGACGAAGAAAGATAAAACGGAATGACTAACAGGCTGTTGAAAAACTCTACTGAGCTGCCGGGCAAGGCTCTCCGAGCATTGCACCGGCAGCTCAAGCCTTGCTCCCGGCCCAAATCGAATGTTGCGGCGGCCAGTATAGTTTTTCAACAGCCTGCTAAGCCCATCCGGACCGCGATGTTCGGGTTGTCCCTGCTGTTGATGGCGGGATGCGCCACCGTACCGCGCGACCCCGCGGCCCGCGCCGAGTTCAAGGCGAACAACGATCCGATCGAGCCGTTCAACCGCAAGGTCTTCGCGCTCAATCTTACTGTCGACCGGGTGCTGATCAAACCGCTGGCCCAGGGATATCGTTGGGCGTTGCCCGATTGGATTCGCGACCCCATCCGCCGTGTCCTCGACAACCTCAATGAACCGCTGGTCATGGCCAATTGCATCCTGCAGGCGCGGTTCAAGTCCGCCGCCATCACTGGCGGCCGCTTCGTCGTCAACACCACGTTTGGCGCAGGTGGCATTGCCGACGTGACCACCGGTTGGGGAATGCCGAAACAAGTCGGCGATTTCGGCCAGACCTTGTGGTCTTGGCACCTGCCCGAAGGGCCCTATCTGGTTATCCCGATATTTGGCTCGTCGAATCCGCGCGATACGATTGGCCAGGCGGTTGACGTTTATCTCGATCCGTTTCGCTACGAGCCGTTAAATGATAATTATCCCGATGCCATCACGACCGCTCGCATCATTGTCGACGGCGTCGACCAACGCGAACGCAACCTCGAGTCGCTCGACGAAATTCAGCGGGAATCGATCGACTACTACGCATCCCTGCGCAGCTTGTACCGGCAAAATCGGGCCGCCGAATTGAGGGGCGAAAAGGCGTCGACGAACCTGCCGCCCGCCGGATTTTATGACGATCCTGGCCGTTAGCAGCCTGTTAATGCCCGAGTTCGGCCGCTTTCTTCGTCAAAAGGTCGATGAGGGCCTGGGCGCCGCCTTGGCGGAGCGTCGCGGAATATTCGGAGCGGCGGGCCGCCATCTCACTGATCGTGCCGCTGAGATACACATCGATGATCTGCCAGCCGCCGCCGGTTTTCCGCATCAGGTAGTCAAGCTGCACGGGTTCCGGATCACCGGTAAACAGCTTGGTGTGAACGATGCAGTCCCCGCTCGAAAGCGTGGTGGGCGAAGGATCCACCTCAAAGTGTTCCCCGGAATAGCTGTCAAAACGCTGCGCGTAAGTCGCGATGCTAAAAGCGCCGAAGGCCTCCGTCAATTTCTGGCGGTCTTCCGGAGAAAAGCTTCGCCACGCCGACCCGACCACGATTCGGGTCATGAAGGCCAGGTCATAATCTCGCTGGATGACCGGGGCGAGCAGGTCCCGCCGCGCGGCAAAATCCAGGGACGAACCTTTTTTCATGGCCGTGATCAGGGCGTCGCACAAATCTTTCGCCGTAGCCGGCGCGCCTGCCTCAACGGCCTTCGCCGCCGGCTGCGATCGACCGGGAACGGCCAGGGCGAAAAGAAAAAATAGTGCCGCCAGAAAACGCATGGAGATCCTCTTATTTGGTCCAGCGCACCCGCTGCAGGATCATCGCGAACCACGGGGTGATCTTCCCGGCCTGCTGCAGTGCCGCCAATTGCGCTTTGTCCACCCAGCGCACGGATGAGATTTCCTCGGGGTTCGGCCTGAGCCGCGCATTTTCGGGCAACCTGGTGTAAAATACGTGATCCAGCTCGTGCTCGAACACGCCGGAGACGGGACACTGCACCGGCCCATAAAACATGCGAAAGGCGGGCGTGACCTCTCCGCTGATCTGCAATTCCTCGCAGAGACGGCGCCGCGCGGCCGCCGCATACGGCTCCTTCGGCAGCGGGTGGCTGCAAACGGCGTTGCTCCAAAAACCGGGCCAGGTCGCCTTGGATGCCGCACGGCGGGTGATGAGCATTTTTGTGCGGGAGGAGTTCCACGCCACAATGCTGATCGCGCGATGCGCTGCGCCCAGGCGATGCGCTGCCAAAATGGCGACGGCGGGTCCAATGCCGCCTGTGCCATCAATGGTTTCCACCAGTCTTTTGGGTGGGTTCACCAAGCTCATTTGCAGTCAAGATGCAGAGCCGAATTTTTGAGTCAAGAGACGGGCTCGCACGAGTTTCCGGCGTTGAGCCGCCGCCAGCTTTCGAGGACGCGGCGGTAGATGTCGTCAGGCGCCAGTCCATGGGCGGCGCGGAGCTGATCCACGTTCGAGCCGTGCTCGATGAATTTGTCCGGCCAGCCGATGCGCTCGACGGCAGGTCCGCCGCCGGCTTCCTGCAATGTTTCAAGGACGGCGCTGCCGAAGCCTCCGTCAACGACGTGGTCTTCCATCGTCACGAAAAGCGGCACGACGGCCGCCTGTCGGAGCAGCAATGCGCGATCGAGAGGCTTGACGAAACGGGCGTTCACGACGCCGACCGACAGATTTTCTTCCTTGGCCAGACGGGCCGCGATTCGATGGGCCTCGGCCAGCATCGGGCCCAGGGCCCAGATCATAATATTCGAGCCTTCTCGCAAAATCTCGGCGCGGCCCACGGGCAGCGAGGCCGGCTCGTCTTTGATTTTTGCCCCCGTGCCGGCGCCCCGCGGATAGCGAATGAATGCGGGTCCGTTCAGCTGCAGGCTGGTATGGAGCATGTCCACGAGCTCGTCCTCGTCCTTGGGTTGCATGACCACGACTCCCGGTATGCATCGCAGGTAGGAAAGGTCGAACAGGCCGTGGTGCGTCGGCCCGTCGTTGGGCGAAAGGCCTGCGCGGTCGAGGCAGAAAGTCACCGGCAGATTCTGCAGCGCGACGTCGTGAATGATTTGATCGTACGCGCGCTGCAGGAAGGTCGAGTAAATGGCGCAAACCGGCCGGATGCCGCGGGTCGCGAGGCCGGCGGCGAACAAAACAGCGTGCTCTTCCGCAATTCCGACGTCGAAAAACTGGCGCGGCAGCGCGGCCGCCAGGGCGGACAGCCCCGTGCCGGCCGGCATGGCACCGGTGATGCCGACGACTTTTGAGTTGGCCCGGGCAAAGCGCACCAGGGCCTGGCCGAATACTTCCTGGTAGGCCGGCGGGGTGCCGGGCGCGGATTTGCGGCTCTCACCGGTCGCAGGGTCGAAGGCGCCGAGGCCGTGAAATTTTTCGGGTGCGTTGCGGGCGGCGGTCAGGCCTTTGCCTTTGTTGGTCAGGACGTGGAGCAGGATCGGAACGTCGGCGTGCTTCGCGAATTCGAGATTTTTGGTCAGCTCATCGAGGTTGTGCCCGTCGATGGGCCCGAGATAACGCAGGCCGAATTTCTCGAAGAGGTTTGAGGAAACCAAAAAGTCCTTGGTCTCGCGTTTCCATTTGATCCATAGCTGGCGCATGTCCTCGCCGTGCGGCAGCCCGGTGATGAATTTTCCCAGGTCGTGGTGAATCCGGTTGTAGGTGGGGCTTGTGCTCAGGCGGTTCAGGCAATGGGCCACCGCACCGACGTTGCGGGCGATGGACCACTCGTTGTCGTTGAGGATCACGATCAGCCGTTTGGTGGAAGCCGTCACGTTGTTCATCGCCTCCATCGTGATGCCGCAGGTGAACGCGGCGTCGCCGCACACCGCGACCACGTGTTCGTTCGAGCCGGACAGGTCCCTCGCCGTCGCCATGCCGAGCGCCGCGCTGAGGGCCGTGCCCGCATGGCCGGCGCCAAATGCGTCGTGGACGCTCTCGGCCCGGGAGAGAAAGCCGCTCGTTCCGCCGGTCTGGCGCAGCTGGCGGAAGGCGGCGCCTCCGCGCCCGGTGAGCAGCTTGTGGACATATCCTTGATGCGAGACATCGAAGACGAAGCGATCGGCGCCCGAGTCGAACACCCGGTGCAGGGCGATCGTAAGCTCGACGACCCCGAGGTTGGGCCCGACATGGCCGCCATTGGCCGCGGTGACGGCGATGATCTCATCGCGGATTTCCTGCGCCAGCTGGGGAAGTTGTTCCAGCGCGAGAGCCTTGACCGCCGCCGGTTGGTCGATCCCATCCAACAGGCGGGGACCGCGCGCTCGTGCGTTCTTGCGCTCGGCGGAGTCAGCCGGCGGAACATGGGTCGATGCGATCGGTCCCGCGACTGCATCAAAGCGCCTCAGGGCGGAAGAAAATGAGTTCGGCATTTTTACTTAATTTGGTAAGATTTATGTGACCGCCTAGACCAAAACCGGTTCATGGTGCCTGACCAATCGCATAAGTCCCTGCGGTTTCAAGTCGGGATCGAGGATCGTTCGCGGTTCGCGGAAGTGCCGGCAGATGGCTTCGGCGGCCAGGTGCCCTGAGCGCGCGGCGCTCTCCATGGTCGAGGGCCAGCCGGTGGCGGTCCAGTCGCCGGCGAGGAAGCAGTTTGGCCAGGGCGAGACGGACGTGGGCCGCGAGGCGTCGACACCCGGAGGCACGCCAAAGGTGGCGTGTAGTTCTTTTATGAATACAGCCTTGGCGAGGCGGGCCGGGCGGACGGCGGGAAAGAATTCGGCCAGCTCGCCGACGGCCTGCGCGATGGCCTGCTCGCTGGAGAGCGCGGCAAAGGCGCGCGAGGCGCTGACCACCAGTTCCACATAGCTGCCCCGGCCCTGGCGCCAGGGTTGGAGCCGGCTCTTGTTGTACATCCAGTGGATCCCGCGGTCCAGCAGCACGGCGTGATCGAGCGTGGTGATCTCGCGGTCGAACCAGAGATGCACGCTGCAAATGGGCCAGTGCTCGTGGCGCCCGAGCTGGGCGGCCAGCCGGTCGGCGCGTTCGTTCGGCGGCAGGTTCGGCAACAGCCTGGCCATGCCTTCAAAGGGCAGCGCCAGCACGAGAAAATCCGATCGCAGGGCACCGGCGCGGGTGGTGAGCGTCCATTGCGAGGACGCCTGGTCCCACGCCGCTGACTCCACGCTGGCGTTGAACAAGACGCCGGAGCCGCGCTGCTGGAGAAATTCCGCCGCGCCCGCGTAAAGTTCGCCGAGCGGCACCGTGCTCATGCCCATGCTGCCCGCCTCCGCGGAGTTCATGAACAACTCCCGGATTACCTTGGCCGCATAGGGCAGGGCGATGGAATCAATGTCGGCATTCAACGCGCTGGCGATTACCAGTCGCCAGAAGCGGTCGAGCGCTCCTTTCGTCTGCCGGTGGCGCGCGAGCCACGCACCCAGGCTCTCCGTGGAATCGTCGGGGATGGGGCGCATGAGGCCGCGAAAGGCACGCCCCAGGGCCAGCTTGTCGCGCAGGGTGAATGCCTTTGCGGCCAGGAAACGCGGAAGGCTGTGCAGCGGCGCGGGCAGCCATGACGGGCCGAGCGTCGAGCGCCGCCCACCGGGCTCGATCATGGTCATCTCGCGGGTCCAGTGGATGCGGTCCGCGACGCCGATGCGTTGATAAAAGCCGGTGAGGTTGGTGCAGCAGCCGAACAGCACATGCTGGCAATTGTCGATGACTTCGCCGACTCCCGGATGCAGAAACGACGAGGCGCGTCCGCCGAGGTAGGGTCGCCGCTCGACCAGCTTGACCGACAGGCCGGCCTCGGCCAGGGCGCAGGCCGCGCTCATGCCGGCCACACCTCCGCCCACCACTGTGACGGTTCCGTTCATCCGATCGGCAGCAATCGCGCCTTCGCCATGCGGGCCTGGCCGATGGCCAGGATTCCGAGCTTTTGCACCCGCGGCACACTGATGCGACGGGAGAAGACATCGTAGTCCGCGCACCGGATGCGCTTGAGCAATCCATGATAGATTGAAACCAGCACCCACAGGGCGGGCCGGCTTTCCCGATCGATCAGCGGCAGCAACTCGAGCGCCGATTGATAGTAACCTTCCGCGCGCCGCGCGATGTCCGCAAACAGCGCACGCTCGTTGGCGGTTGGCGGTGTACCCGGCGCGTGATGCAGCAGGGAGTCCAGTGCAACGCCGTGGGTCTTGAGGTCTTCCCGCGCGAGATAGACACGGTTGCGCCCTGCATCCTCGGCCACGTCGCGCAGGATGTTCGTGAGCTGAAACGCAACGCCCGTCTCCTCGGCCAGCTTCTCCGCGCGACTGTCTTTGTAGCCAAAGATGCGGATGCAGACCAGGCCCACCACCGAGGCCACGCCGTAGCAATAGCCGTAGAGATCGGCGAAGGTGTCATAGGTGACCGGCGCGTCGCTCGCCGCCAGGTTCAAATCCATCGCGACGCCGGCGATCAGCTCATCCAGCAGGGTGAGCGGAATGGAAAAGCGTTCCGTGGCATCGCGCACCGCGAGGAAGACCGGGTCGGCGGTGTCTGCGCCCCGGCAAACCGCCTGCCAGCCCGCGGACCATTCCTTCAAACGGCGGCGGCGCTCTTCGCGGGAGAGGTTCTCGTCATCGGCCACGTCGTCGGCCTGGCGCATGAAGGCATAGATGGCGCAGATGGCGTTGCGCCGCGGTGCGGGCAGGGCGACAAACGCGTAGTAGAAATTTTTCGCCTTGTTCTTCGCGATGGCCCGGCACGCCGCGTAGGCCCGGTCCAACGCCGGTCCGTTTGCCGCGGGCTTTTTCCGTCTGGGTCGCCCGTGCAGGCGCATAAAAGGCAGCGCCTTGCCGCTCGCGGCCCGCAGCGCGAGCGCGACTTTCGTCCGCTTCGAAATGGCCGGCCGCGCGGCCAGCACGTCGTAATTCTCGCGTTCGATCGCGCGCAAAATTTCCAGTCCGCCGCGGCTGAAGAGATCCAGGTCCAGCGCCAGTTCGCGGTCCACCAGGCCGATCAGCGGGAGGCCTTGCTGGAAAAGGCCGCGCGTAAATTCAATTTCGTGGCGCAGCAGCGCGCGAAACCCGGGCGTGACCACCCCGCCCGCGATGGTCTCATCGCTCACGCCGAAGCGCCGCATGTCGTCCTGCGGCAGATAGACGCGGCCCTTGGCGAAATCGGTGCGCACGTCCTGCCAGAAGTTGGCCAGTTGCAGCGCGGTACAGGTGGCGTCGGCCAGGCGGAATTTTTCCTCGTCCGCTTTGCCGCAGGCGTAGAGCACCAGGCGGCCGACGGGATTGGCGGAGTAACGGCAATAGCCCAGCACGTCGTGCATCGAGGCGTAGCGCTTGACGGTCTGGTCCTGGCGAAAAGCCGTCAGCAAATCGGCCAAGGGCTCCTTGGGGATGGCGCAGGCGCGGATCGTTTCGCCCAGCGCGACAAAAACCGGATGGCGCGCGCGGCCCTCGTAGCAGGCATCCAGTTCGCGGCCCCACAGGCCGAGCAGCGCGAGGGCCTGCGCCGCGTCGCCCACCTCATCGCCCAGGTCATCCGAGATGCGGCAGTAGGCGTAGATGGCGTGAAAATGCGGGCGCAGCACCTTTGGTAGAAACAAGGAGGCGACGTGAAAATTCTCGTAGTGGGATTCAGCCAGCCGCCGGCAGTACGCGTTCGCCTCATCCAACGTCGGCGCAACCTCGGGAATGCGATACGAAGCCGGCAGCGCGGCCCAGCCACGCTCGATCAGCAATTCATTGTCAGATTGCAAGGTTACCATGCTCATGGCTTCGCTCAGGGCACCGTGGTGAGCCTGATGGCGCTACTCCGATTTACTCGCGGAGGAGGGTCAAGGGAAAAGGACGTTTGGCCGGGGCGCTGGCGCAGGAAAACACCCCAAGAAACATCACGCCGGTTCGCAGAACAAGGAGTTGGGCAAACTTTTTAAAGATCGACCCGCGCCGGACGGAAAACAGCGGCGGCGGATGCGTGGTCGCGTTGAGCGGCGAGCCCGGGACCAGGACTCCATGCGCGGGCAGTTAATCGGTCAAACGTATCCAATTAATAATTACAACACCTTCGTCATTCCGGGCAAAGCGAACCCCCCCCCAAGTTTCCCTTCTAACGTATTATATTACAAACAAACAGCCTCCCTGCCTTATATGTAACGTATTATGTTACAAACGAGATTCCCCGCTTGGATGCCAATGAACCCACCTGTGTTGTCGTTTGCCTTTGGTCTGCCGCGGTAGCGCCGGCGGTTTATGATCTTTCCAGAAAATCGAGCAGGAACTCCTTGATTCCCTGCGCGGACTTTTTGCTGTTTTGGCCCAGCCGAACCAGCGCGGGCCAGAGCCAGGGCCGAAGCATTGCAAAAAAGACAAACTGCACCGATTGAAACTGCCCATTCGCCGAGATGAATCGGTTGAACTCGGGCAGTTCGTCGGAAAAGCCGTCGCTGACGCCCGTGATGCAATAAAAAGGAATGCCGCGCATCGCGGCCTGGCGCGCGACTCCGGCTGCCTCCATGTCCACGAGGCACGCTCCATAAGTGAGGGCAAGCCGCCGTTTTTCCGCCTGATCCGCCACCCGGTCGTTGGTCACCAGCCAGCACTCCGCGGACTGGCCGGCGACGCTGAAACGATCCCCGGAGCGTGCCTCGATGATCCCGGAGACGCGATAGGCCTGGCCGGCTGCGAATTCCTCGCGCAACGCGCCCGCCCAGCCGATGGAAAAAATCAAATCGATCGCTCCATCCTTTTCAATCTCCTCCAACGCGCGCTTGGCGGCATCCAATCCGGCACCGGCGCAAGCGGCCATCCATTCGTTTTCGCCGCGGCGCTGGCGCCAGAGATCCACGCCATGGCGGGATTTGCGCGGCCAGCCGCTCACCAGAGGCTTCAATTCGCCGGCCATGGCGGCAATGATGGCGATGCGTTTCATGCTGGGCCGCAGAGATTGGTTTTGAAACCGCGGATTAACTTGGTTCAGGTTTTTAACCGCGAATGAACGCGAATATTTCGGATCGGATTTTGAACACGGAGGTCGCAGAGGACACGGAGGGATGGAAAAAGGTTTTGAGTTGGACTTGAGGGCTGATGAAAAACTTTGCCGGGCCGTCGTTGCGAACAGAAAGCGCTGCGGCAGCGCTTTCTGGCGCAACCCGACGGCCTACACGCCATGCGGCGTGTGCTGCGCTGGCAGCACAGTTTTTCAGCATCCTATCAGTGCGCATCAGTGTACATTAGTGGTTAAAAGGTCTGGTCCGAAAACATTCGCGTCTATTCGTGTCCATTCGCGGTTAAACAAGGTCAGGGCGCGTAGCCGTGGGCGCGGAACCACTCGATGGCGGCTTGCATGGCGGACTGGACTGGAACGATGCGGAAGCCCAGCTCATGTTGCGCGCGGGCGCTGGAGGCGAACATTTTCTTCCGGCCCATGCGGACTTCCTCCAGCGTGGCGCGCGGCTCGCGTCCGAGGATGCGTCCCGTGATCCACTCCTCGAAGAAGGCGTAGGCGGCGGCGACGGCGAAGGGAATTTTGATCGTGGGCGACGGAAGGCCGGTGATCGTCGACATCAGGTCGAGGATTTGCTTAAGGGTCAGATTTTCTCCGCCGAGAATGTAGCGACGGCCGGGTTTGCCCTGGGTGAGCGCGGCCACGTGGGTGCGGGCGACCTCGGCGACGTCCACGAGATTGAGCCCTGTGTCCACGTAGGCGGGAAATTTTCTGTTCAGAAAATCCACGACAATGCGGCCGGTGGGTGTGGGCTTGGCGTCGTTGGGACCGATCGGGGAGGTGGGGTTGAGGATGATGACCTGCTGGCCGATTTCTGCTGCAGCGATGGCCTGCTCCTCGGCCAGAAACTTGGATCGCTTGTAGTGCCCCACCATGTCGTGCAGGGAAACCGGCGTGTCCTCGTCGCTGATGCTGCCATCGGTGTGAAAATGCATGGTGGCCACGCTGGAAGTATAAACGAATCGCGGCACGCCGGCCTCGCGGGCCAGCCGGAGAAGTTCGCGCGTGCCATCCACGTTGATGCGGTACATCGCCGCCGGGTCGCGAATCCAGAGCCGATAGTCGGCGGCCACGTGCATCACGGCATCGCAGCCCGCCAGCGCCGGCCGCAGCGACTCCGGCTGGGCCAGGTCACCCACGTGTGTTTCACCGGCGAGTCCTTCGAGGTTGGAAAGATTACTCGTCTTGCGAGTCAGCAGGCGCAGATCGGCGCCCTGTGCGGCCAGTGCTTTGGCCACATGATGGCCGACAAATCCGGTCGCGCCTGTAACAAAAACCCTAATCGAGAGCCTCCGGATTCAGCGCAATGCCCTTTTCGCCGGCGGCCTTTCGCTCATGGTATT